>Ga0099364_10005383_pt1 | contig 19013 bp, 20 predicted proteins | sample TergutTh196P3_FD_73070 | JGI IMG/M metagenome (GOLD analysis project Ga0099364, IMG submission 73070) | Microcerotermes parvus P3 segment gut microbial communities from Pointe-Noire, Republic of the Congo - Th196 P3 | ecosystem: Host-associated > Arthropoda: Insects > Digestive system > Gut ...
CTCTACTGAATGAGATTGCACATACCGCTGAATGTTCATGAGTACATCGTGCATTTTCTCTTCGGCAACGTCGAATTCGTAGCCCATTTGCAGATTGACCCAGCTTTGCGCGTCAGTGCCGAAAAACCGCGCCAACCGCAGGGCGGTGTCGACGGTGATGCCCCGTTTGCCATGCACGATTTCGTTTATCCGCCTTGGAGGGACGCCGATTGCCTTTGCCAAGGCGTACTGGCTGATTCCGAGGGGTTTAAGGAATTCGTTTTGGAGAATCTGGCCGGGATGGATGGGAGCGGCGCGGCCTGCGGACAGGTCGGCAACGTCGGAAAAGTCCATGTCCCGAAGCTCTTCGATCCGAATTGTCATGATGGCCTCCATTCAGTGGTAATCAACAATTTCAACATCATAGGCATTGCCGCCTTCAAACCGAAAACAAATCCGCCATTGCTCGTTGATACGAATGCTCCATTGCTCCTTGCGGTCGCCCTTCAAGGCTTCCAGCCGGTTTCCGGGCGGTACGCGCAGGAATTCGATGCTGGCAGCGGCGTTAATCTGTTTGAGCTTTTCTCGTGCAACGCGCGCCCATTGCCCATCGAACTGGCGGACAAAAAGGCCGCTGAAGAGGGCGGCTGTTTGCTTGTTGGCGAACGTCTTGATCATGTCGAGATATTAACGTCGTCCGGTAATAACGCCAATCGTTATTTGTTCCTCTCCGTGCCTTATGGCGTTATCAGCGGTTTCTGGCTATCCTTACCGGTTGCCGCGCAACTTCTCCAACACACGAAGAGCACCATCATGGAAGCAGAACGCCAGAATGCCATTGCCGAACGCCTCGACGATCTCGCCACACGCGCGAGAGAGTTACGGAGGTATCTTTGACTACGAAGTCAAGCTGACACGGCTGGAAGAAATCAACCGCGCCCTGGAAGACCCGGCTGTTTGGAGCGACGCCGCGCGCGCGCAGGAACTGGGCCGCGAAAAACGACAACTCGAAGATGTCGTCCAGACCCTCGGGGCAGCCAGCCTTGAAGCGCGCAATCTCAAGGAATTGTTCGATCTCGCCCAGGCCGAAGAAGACGACGACACTTTCGAGGCCGTCGAGGGCGATCTGCAATCTCTTTCGGAGACCATCGAGTTGATCGAGTTCCGGCGCATGTTCGCCAACCCGATGGACCCGGCCAATTGCTTCGTCGAAATCCAGTCCGGCGCGGGCGGCACCGAGGCGCAGGATTGGGCCTCGATGCTGGAGCGCATGTATCTGCGTTACGCGGAGAAAAAGGGTTTTGCCGTCGAACTGCTCGAAGAGAGCGAAGGGGATGTAGCCGGCATCAAGAACTGCACCATCAAGGTGAGCGGCGAATACGCCTACGGCCACCTGCGCACCGAGACGGGCATTCATCGGCTGGTGCGCAAATCTCCGTTCGATTCCAACGCGCGGCGGCACACCAGTTTCAGTTCGGTGTTCGTTTATCCGGAAGTCGATGATTCCATCGAAATCGCAGTCAACCCCGCCGACTTGCGCATCGACACCTACCGCGCCTCCGGTGCGGGCGGACAACACATCAACAAGACCGATTCGGCGGTACGCATCACTCATATGCCGACCAACATCGTCGTGCAGTGCCAGAACGACCGATCACAGCATCGCAACAAGGACGAGGCCATGAAAATGCTGCGGGCCCGTCTCTTTGAACTGGAATTGCGCAAACGTCAGGCCGAACAGCAAAAGTTGGAAGACAGCAAATCCGACATCGGCTGGGGACACCAGATTCGTTCCTATGTGCTCGACCAGTCGCGGATCAAGGATTTGCGCACCAATTACGAAGTCGGCAATACCCAGGCCGTGCTCGACGGCGATCTCGACGATTTCATTTCCGCGAGTCTCAAGCAGGGAGTTTGACGGCGGCAGACTCACCCAAAGCGCATGGAGGGGCATTCCCCTCAAGCGGATGGGTGGCAGGCGAAGCCTGACGGGGTGGCGCGAAGCGCCGGGGCAATTCCCCTCCCGTGGAGGGGTGCCCGAAGGGCGGGGTGGTCGCGGCGCCAAATTCACCCGCAATATTCACAGAATTCCCTCATTTTGAGGTATCTTATCCGTCATTGATGCCTTTGTCGTTCAACCAAAAACGGAGAATGACTCGCAAATGAATGACGATCTGACCAAAGCTCCGTCGGACTGGTTCATCAGCGCAACGGAATACGGCTACCGGAACTGCACGTTCAAGATGCTGAACTGCGGCGAGGCTGCCTTCGGGGAATTGCATCGGGCGATCCAGGCGGCCAGGCACTCGATCAACTACATCTGCTGGGGCTTTCAGCCCTCGATGTATTTCGTGCGCAACGGCAATGCGCCTTCCATCGGCGAGTTGCTCGAAGAAAAGGCACTGCAGGGCGTCAAGGTGCGCGTGTTGTGCTGGGCCTTCATGAACCTGTCCGCAATCAGCTTACCCGGCGCGATAGGCGAAGCCAACACCCCTGGGCGGCAGGCGGGGGCTGTTGGAGACCGTCCCGAAACGCACACCAAAGACCAGTACGATTATGACAAATGGTGGTATGCGAGTTATGATCGCGCGCTGCAAAACGTCCCTTCAAGTGTTGCGGATGCCAGCCCCATCTATGGCTCCGTGCTTCCGGCTGAAAAGCGGCTCCCCAAGCCCCGACAGGTTGCCGCCCGCACGGATCGGGAACTGGAAAAGATCCGGCAGAACCTCGAATTCCGGGCGCGCGGATTCACGCTGGCCGAACGGCAAAGCATCCAGAACAGAGCCTACACGGACAAGGACATCGGCGCCTTGCACCGCGTCGCCATGGCTACTGCCCCGAGTCACCACCAGAAGGTGGTTTTCATCGACGTGGAATCGCCGCACGATCACATGGCCTTCGTCATGGGTCACAACACGCTCGATCCCTACTGGGACACCACCGGACACTGCTATCGTTACCAGTCCGGCGCGCCGGACAGAGGTCGCAATGTCGCTACTCCCCGGCAGGATCTTTCCAGCCGTGTCACCGGCCCCATCGTGGGTGACCTCTACTCGAATTTCAGATATGCGTGGGAAAAGGAAGGTGGCAAAGGGCTGTCGGATCTGTCCGAAGCGCACTTCAGAAATTTCCCTCTCTACACCTCGAAGCTCGTGGCCTGCGAGGGAGGTAACTCCACTCCGGGAACCATCAAGGCCGCGCTCGGCGACATCACGACGGGCGGCGCTCAGATCATTCGCACCCAGATACAGAACAAGCCTCCCCGGTTCGATATCCGGGACAGCTACAAACATGTGATCAGGAACGCCTCCCGTTACATCTATATCGAGAATCAATACTTTCGCTGGCCGCCGATGGCCGAATGGATCAAGGAAACCGCGCTGAAGGCGGGCAGACCCAACAATCCGCTTTATCTCTTCGTAATCACCAACAGCAGCGACGAGGGGGTCGGTTCCGGCACGCAAAAAACCTACCAGATGCTCGACAGCCTCGGTCGGGCGGACGTGATCCCCGGCATTGCGCGGAAGAAACGCATCGACGACCTGATTACCCGGATCAACCAGATAGACCTGGATATAAGAAGGCTCAAGGGGAACATGCCGACGACGAGCGACGTGGATTTCAATTTTTACTTCAACACCGGGCGCGGGAACGAGGCGAAAATTGCCGAACAGGAAGCGCAGAGAAAGCAGTTGTCGGCGCAGTTGGCAGCATTGCAGAGCGACGTCGCAGGCAAGGTCATCCGGCCCGAAGAACGCCCTGGCCTCAAGATCCACGTCTGCACCCTGACCGCCCCGGATACCCCGGCGGGCGTGCCCTGGCCCGAAGTCTACGTCCACTCCAAGCTCATGACGATAGATGACGTATACATGACTCTGGGCAGCGCCAACATCAACACCCGAAGCATGGAAACGGACAGCGAGATGAACATTGCCCACGCCCGGGGAGACATCACCCGGAAAGCTCGACGGGAATTGTGGGCGCAACATACAAACGGGAAGGGCGCACAGGACAATATGAGACTGGCCTTCGAGGAATGGGGCAGAATCATCGACGAGAACCGGGATAACGAAAGAGATTTGCTTCCTCCCGTCGCTTCCCTGCGCGGTTTCCTGCGTACCGACCCCAGGATCAGCGATTTCGACTGAACGCGAACGGCACCATCATCCCGACCTGCAACACATCCGCACAGGCTATCCGGAGTCATCAAATGTCCGCCGACCTCTCCACCAACACCGCCCAGATGGAAGAGCAATTCGCCTTTACCTGCGCCTACGAGGAAGACCGCATCCCGCCGCGCGACCCGGAAGCCGACCAACTCTTCCAAAACGCAAACTGGCGTTACAAAAAGAACCTCCTCGCGGAAGACCCGGTCGTTCATGCAGAAGTCGAGCGGCTCTACCGGATCGCCACCGCCTGGGGCCACGACAAGGCTGCCTACCATCTCGCCTTCATGATGATGCGCGGTTACACGACCCACTCCGATCGCATCGCCAAGCCCGTCAGCATCGCCGAAAGGCTCATCGGCCGGGGCATTCCCGGTGGCTACTGTCTGATGGGCTACCTGCTCGATATCGGCTATGGCGTGGAAAAAGACTCGAACGCCTCGCTGCAATACTTCAGGAAAGCCGCCGATCTGGGCGATCCGGAGGCGCAGGCGTTCGTGGGAGAGCAATTGCACAGCATGGGTATCCAGAATCCTGCTCCCTACAAGGCAGGCAGGGCCATGAAACGTTGTGCGGCCGATCAGGGGCATGCGCAATCGGCCATCGACACGGCCATCGGCCTGAAGAAGAGAAAACAATACGACGAGGCGCTCAAGTATTTTCAGCTTGCCGCCAGGGCGGGAAGCCCCAAGGGGGCAAATTGGCTGAGACACGCATTCAGCGGCCCCGCCCCGGATGACCGGCTGAACTACATGGGGCAGGACAGGGACGAAGAACGCGCCGCCCGCTATGAAAGGCTCTGGGACATTCTCTCCAGTTACGACTTCCTACCCGCCACCGTCGAAGAAATCGACCGGATCGTCCCCTTGCCCCCGGCCGAACTCCCCGCGTGGGACGGGCAAATCGAATGGGTCAAAAAATGGGAACAAGACCTGGCCCCGCCCCTGCCTGCCGAGGCGCGCATCAGGAAAATGGCGCGGGCCAAGGGACTCGATCCCGAAACCGGCCTGCCCAGACGAAGAGCGGCATCGAAGCCGCCCCCCGGCTGAGAACGCGCGTCGAACGCAATCCCCTCCCACCCTCACACACTCCCAAATCCTGAACCACGCCGCCGCGTCGAGGGCAGGGAGGTCGAAAATTTCATCCCATCAGGCTACGCAAGCTGTACCAGATTACCAAAAGTTTCACACAACGAAGACCATAGTGTTGTACAATGTTATGTATCTTCAGTGGGGGCATATCATGCGAACCGTCAGCTACAGTGAAGCCCGTCAGAACTTTTCGACAACGATGAATTCTGCTATCAATGACCGTGTGCCGGTGCTCATTACCCGGCAGCGCGGCGGTAATTGCGTGTTGATTTCGCAGGAAGATTTCGAGGCGATGGAGGAAACCGCCTATCTTCTGCGTTCCCCGGAAAACGCCAAACGATTGCTTCAGTCCGTTGAGCGCGTCAGGAGCGGAGAAGGTTCCGTTACCAGACGCATCGAGGATCTGGAGGCGATGGAACACAATGCAGATCAGGTTTGACGAAGCGGCCTGGGAAGACTACCTGTACTGGCAGGAGCACGACCGAAAAATTCTGAAGCGGATCAATGCACTTCTCAAGGACATCCAGCGTTGGCCGTTTGAGGGCATCGGCAAACCCGAGCTGTTGCGGCATTCGTTGAGCGGCTTTTGGTCTCGCCGCATGACCGACGAGCATCGCCTTGTCTATCAGGTGAGCGATTGTATTGTGGTTGCGGCGTGCAGGTATCATTATTGAAGTGATTGCGCGGCGGGATGCTGCGATGTTCGCAGGCATCGAGAAAAACCTTGAGAGAAGTCCTGCCTTCCCGTTCCAGCCCTGCCACGTCGGATGCGTAAAAATCCGCGCCGCCGTTAAGGCCGACAAATTCTCCCCGGAACATTTGCAGATCCGGGTCAAACGAGATGACTGCCTGATGGGCGTCGATGTTCATGCTGTTGCTCACGGCTTGACTCCGTTATCTTCCAGTCATTTATCCACTGGTCGATTATACTTCCCGTGGCACTGTTCCAAGCAGCGTTTCCATTGTCATGGCAAAAGCCGAAAAGTCCTGATTGCATGCCAGACAGTAGTCCCGGACTTCCAGGAAATCCAGTTTTCTTTCGCCTGTTTCGACCTTGCTCACATAGCTTTGGGGTTTGCCGAGCCGGTGCGCGAGTTCCACCTGCGTAAAGCCTGAATACACGCGCATTTCTCGCAATTTTTCGCGCAAGAGTGATTGGGAGGATGACCATGTGTGACTCATGTTGACACACGGTAAAACCTATTTCACAATATCCCATAACAGGATATTTTTCTAACATAAAAGGAGCAAATGTCATGAACGGGATGTTTTCGGTTGGACGTGTTCCGGGATGGTAATCCTCCTATAGAACCGGACAAATTGAAACCAGTAACAGCCAAACCGGCTTCGCTTGCTTTGCCTGACTTTTTGTATCGTGCTTTGCGGCGATACAACTTTCATTGTAATAACCCGTATCAAGGAGAGCTTTTATGAAATTACTGGTGATTGCCTTGACCTCTGCATCTTTGCTTGTACTCGCTGGATGTGGCTCAACCAATAGCGCTCTTGCGCAGAAAAACCAGACGGTGGAGTATTATCGGATCTTCGATATTAAGGCGACAGCTTCCAAACAGAGTATTGCCAAGGCGGCAAGCAAGGGAATGGCACGTAATGTAAATAACGTGTCGGAAGCCATGCCGATTCCAATCTCCGGCGAAATCCCTGAAACACCAGGACGGTTAACGATTGTCAACCCACTTGCGGGGAATCCACAATTAGCAGCACTGGCTGCTGGTGGTGGCGGTTCTCTGGGGCTGCGCATGGCAAGCTGCGAGGGAGCAAGCTGGACAGCACGGGGCGAACGAGTAGTCTCCGATTATAATTCCACGAAACTGACGGCTTGTCTCTTTCAGTACAAGGATGGTTTCCACCTTGATCTTTACGCGGTACTTGTAAAGAAAACGGGCGGGTTATTCCAATTGAGCCGGAGCATGGCCGATGCTGTCGTCGGTACGCCGGAGGAATGGACGGAGAGAACGCTGCTCGATATCGTGCGCTCGATTCATTCTGAGACCGGAGCAGAGATTACATTGCTGGAGGCGCAACCGGAAATTTCCGGAACACCGTGGCTGGATGGTGGGAAACCGTTAGATCAACTCAAGTAAAGGTTCTGCGCTTGCTTTCCAGGCGATCGTCGTGAATCGCATTGAGCCAGCCTCGCCACAACCCGTAAATCCTCTCCCACCCTCACGCACTCCCGAATCTCGAACCTCACCGCCGCATCGAGCGCGGTGAGTGCCGGGAGATCGAACATCCCGCGCGCGGCGTTGCCGACCACCAGAGGCGCGAGGTAAAGCAAAAGTTCATCCACGCACCCGGCGGCTAGTAGCGCGCCGTTGAGCGTATTTCCGGCCTCCACATGGATTTCGTTGAGTTCGAGCCTTGCCAGTTCGCGCATCAGGGCAGGGAGGTCGACGCGGTCATCCAGTGAGGGCAGAGGAAGGACGCGATGGCCGGACTCGGTGAATTGCCGTGTACAGGCATCGTCGTGGGTATCGGCGGTGACGATGAGCGTGGGCGCGCCCTGAAGGATGCGGGCAGTGGGGGCGACTTCCAACTGAGGGTCGAGCAGGATGCGCAAGGGTTGGCGTTCGCAGGGGTGTTCGCGCACGGTAAGTTGCGGGTCGTCGGCCTTGACGGTTCCGATGCCGGTGAGAATGGCGCAGGCGCGGGCGCGCCAGCGATGGCCGTCGGCGCGGGCGGCAGCGCCCGTGATCCATTGGCTGATACCGTTTTCCAGCGCGGTTTTGCCGTCGAACGTGGCGGCAACCTTGAGCCGCAGCCAGGGGCGGTTTCTCGTCATGCGCGAGATGAATCCGATGTTGAGCTCATGCGCTTCATCAATGAGAAGACCGCAACCGACGTCGATACCGGCGGTGCGCAACTTCTCCAGACCACGCCCGGATACCCTGGGATTGGGGTCTTCCATTGCAACGACGACGCGCGACAGTCCGGCGGCGATGAGGGCGTCGACGCAAGGCGGGGTACGGCCAAAGTGAGCGCAAGGCTCCAATGTGACGTAGGCGGTCGCACCGCGCGCGGCTATCCCGGCAGCGGCCAGCGCTAGGACTTCGGCGTGCGGCTCGCCCGCGCAGCGATGCCAGCCTTCGCCGATGATCGCGCCGTCGCGTGCGATCACGCAGCCCACTCGCGGGTTGGGCGTGGTGGTGGCAAGCCCCTGTTCGGCGAGCGCAAGTGCGCGCGCCATAGCGTCGCGGTCAGCCGTCGAAAAGGTCATGTTCGGGGGTGTCGGGCGGGTTGGATTCGCGGCGGCGCGAACGGGGTTGCGGCTGCACTTCGCGGACGAAGCTGGAAAAATCGTCGACGTCTGCAAAGTTGCGATATACCGAGGCAAACCGGATGTAGGCTACCTTGTCGAGCTTTTTGAGCTCTTTCATCACCAGATCGCCGATCTGGGCGCTCGGAATCTCGGTCTCGCCGACGGTCAGCAGCCGCGCCTCGATGCGGTCGACGGCGGCTTCCAGCGCCTCGGTCGTCACCGGGCGCTTGCGCAGGGCAAGCTGCATGCTGGCGAAGAGCTTGCCGCGTTCGTATTCGCTGCGGTTGCCGTTGCGCTTGACGACACGCGGCATCTTGAGGTCGATGCGCTCGTAGGTGGTGAAACGCTTGTCGCAATGCACGCACCGGCGGCGACGGCGCACGATGTCGCCGTCGTCGTTTTCGCGGGAGTCGGTGACCTGGGTGTTGGGGTCACCGCAAAATGGACATTTCACGGCATGGGCGGGCAATAAAACCTTTATTTACCATACACCGGAAAGCGAGCGCAAAGCTCCGCCGCCGCAGTGCGTGTTTTTTCGATTACCGATGCGTCCTCCGGCGCGTCGAGCACGTCGGCGATCAGGTGGGCGGTCATCGAGGCTTCGGCCTCGGTGAAACCGCGCGTGGTGATGGCAGGCGAGCCGATGCGGATGCCCGAGGTGACGAAGGGCTTTTCCGGATCGTTCGGAATGGCGTTCTTGTTGACGGTGATGTGTGCCTGACCCAATACCGCTTCGGCAGCCTTGCCAGTGATGTTTTTCGCGCGCAGATCGACGAGAAAAACGTGGCTTTCCGTCCGGCCCGAGACGATGCGCAGACCCCGTTCTTCGCCGAGCACGCGCGCCATGACGCGGGCGTTGGCGATGACCTGCTCCTGGTAGAGACGGAACGCGGGCGAGGCCGCTTCCTTGAAGCACGCCGCCTTGGCGGCGATGACGTGCATCAGCGGGCCGCCTTGCAGGCCGGGGAAAACCGCGGAGTTGACCGCCTTTTCGTGTTCGGCGCGCATCAGGATTGCGCCGCCGCGCGGGCCGCGCAGGGTTTTATGGGTGGTGGTGGTCACCACGTCGGCGTGCGGCACGGGGTTGGGATAGAGATCGGCAGCGACGAGGCCGGCGTAATGCGCCATGTCTACCCAGAAGATTGCGCCGATTTTCCTGGCAACTTCCGCAAAGCGCGCCCAGTCGATTCTCAGCGAATAGGCGGATGCGCCCGCAATGATGATTTTGGGCTTGTGTTGGAGCGCCAGCGCCTCCATTGCCGCGTAGTCGATGGCTTCCTTTTCGTCGAGTCCATAGGCGACGACGTTGAACCATTTGCCGGACATGTTGAGCGGCATGCCGTGGGTGAGATGCCCGCCTTCGGCCAGACTCATGCCCATGAGGGTGTCGCCCGGTTTGGCAAAGGCCATCAAGACCGCCTGATTGGCCTGCGAACCCGAATTCGGCTGCACATTGGCGGCCTGCGCGCCGAAAAGCGCCTTCAGCCGGTCGATGGCGATCTGCTCGGCAACGTCGACATACTCGCAGCCGCCGTAATAACGCTTGCCAGGATAACCCTCGGCGTATTTATTGGTGAGTTGCGAACCTTGCGCTTCCATGACGGCATGGGAGACGTAGTTTTCGGAAGCGATCAACTCGATGTGTTCTTCCTGACGACGATTTTCGGCCTGTACGGCAGTCCACAGTTCGGGATCGGTTTTGGCAAGCGTGTTTTGCATGGAGAACATGTTGGGACTCTGTAATTTGGAAGCGGGTGACGATTATACTTAGTGCTTTGCCTCTGTTGTCATGGATTCAACTCTGCTTACAGAACTTTCGGGCCTGCGCGCGGAAATCGACGGCATCGACCGCCAGATGCTCGATCTCCTGAACCGCCGCGCCCGTTGCGCACAGGAAGTCGGCAGGATCAAATCGCGCCACGGCGAAAAAGGTTTTACCTATCGCCCCGAACGCGAGGCGCAGGTTTTGCGCCGAATCGTCGAACTCAACCCTGGACCTTTGCCGGAGGGCGCGGTCTGGCAGATTTTCCGGGAAGTGATGTCGGCCTGCCTCGCGTTGGAGCAGCAACTCAAGGTGGCCTATCTCGGTCCGGCGGGGACGTTCTCCGAGAACGCCAGCCGTAGACATTTCGGCTCCGCGCCCGACTTTCTCCCACAGGTTTCCATCGACGAGGTTTTCCGCGCCGTGGAAGCGAACCACGCGCATTACGGCGTCGTGCCGGTCGAGAATTCGAGCGAAGGCGCTGTGGGCAGCACGCTCGATCTGCTGCTTGCGCATTCGCTCCAGGTTTGCGGCGAAGTGCAGTTGCGCATTCATCATCACCTGCTCTCGTGCGCGCCGGAGATTGGCGCGACACGCAGGCTTTATTCGCACGCGCAGTCGCTCGCCCAATGCCATGAATGGCTCAATGCCCATCTCGCGCATCTGCCGAGAGTGCCGGTGGCGAGCAATGCCGAAGCGGCGCGCATGGCGGCGGAAGATCCGCAATCCTGCGCCATTGCCGGGGATGCGGCAGCCCAGCTTTACGGACTCGACAAACTCGCCGTGAACATCGAAGACAATCCCAACAACTCGACCCGCTTTCTCATCATCGGGCGTCATGGCGCGGGGCCTTCCGGGCAGGACAAGACCTCGCTCGTGTGTTCCGCCCCCAATCGTCCGGGAGCCGTGTTCGGATTGCTGGAGCCTCTTGCCCGCCACGGCGTCGACATGTCGCGCCTGCAATCGCGCCCCGCGCCCGGAGGGATGTGGGAGTACGTGTTTTACATCGACCTCATCGGCCACCGGGACGACGCGCCAGTGGCGGCCGCCCTGGCGGAATTGGGAGAGCAGGCCGCTTTCCTCAAGATACTGGGGTCGTATCCCTCCGCCGAATTGAACACCGAACCCGGAAACTGAACCCGAAAACCCAGGAATAAATGATAAATGAATACCAGCGTCGCAAGCCGCGCCCCTGCCCATGTGCATTCCCTGTCGCCATACCAGCCGGGTAAACCCGTTTCCGAACTGGCGCGCGAGACCGGGATTCCCGAGGCGGAAATCGTCAAGCTCGCCTCCAATGAAAACCCGTTTGGAATGAGTCCGAAAGCCGGGGCGGCAGCGGTTGCCGCGCTGGAAGAGGGGGGGCGCTACCCGGACGGCAACGCCTTTGCGCTCAAGGCTGCGCTTGCCCGGAAATACGGCGTGGACATGACCCAACTGGTCATCGGCAACGGCTCCAACGATGTGCTCGAAATTGCCACCCAGGCGTTTCTTTCGCCCGGCGCGTCGGCTGTCTTCGCGCAATACTCGTTTGCCGTCTATCCCCTGGCGACGATTGCGCGCGGCGCGCGCTGCATCCAGGTTCCGGCCAGAAACTACGGTCACGATCTCGACGCGATGCGCACGGCCATCGACCAGAGCACCCGCATCGTCTTCATCGCCAATCCCAACAATCCTACCGGAACCTTCCTGCCCGGTGACCGGATCGAAGCGTTTCTCGCCCAGGTGCCGCAGGACGTGCTGGTCGTGCTCGATGAGGCTTACACCGAATTCCTGTCGATGGAGTTGCGTTACGACGCCATCGGCTGGATTGCGCGTTTTCCCAACCTGTTGGTTTCCCGCACGCTCTGCAAGGCTTACGGATTGGCGGGGCTGCGGCTCGGTTATGGTGTTGCGCACCCGGAAGTCGCCGACCTGATGAACCGGGTGCGCCAACCTTTCAACGCTTCCTGCGTAGCGCAGGCTGCCGCCGTGGCCGCGCTCGAAGATCAGGATTTCGTCGAAAAAGTGGCCGAGAACAATCGTCAGGGCATGGCCCAACTGACGGCGGCGTTTGCCGAACTGGGGCTGGAGTGGATACCTTCCTTCGGCAATTTCGTCACCGTCCGGGTAGGGGACGGCGCAAGGGTCGACCAGTCCCTGCTTGCACAGGGCGTCATCGTGCGGCCCATCGCCGGTTACGGTCTGCCTGAATGGTTACGCGTCTCCATCGGTTTGCCGGAGGAAAACGCGCGTTTCATCGCGGCGCTACGGCGGGCGCTGGCCTGAATCGAAACAAGGAAAATAGAGGAAAAGCGTGCCATGCCCTTGATCGATAAACTGGTAGTGTGCGGAGTCGGACTCATTGGAGGCTCCTTCGCGCTTGCTCTGCGCAACAAGAAAAAAGTGGGGCGTGTGGTCGGCATCGGACGATCGAAGGAATCGCTCGAACGCGCTCAGGCGCTTGGCGTGATCGACGAAATTGCCCCCGACTGGGCTTCGGCGCTCGACGGGGCCGATTTCGTCCTGCTGGCGATGCCGGTCGGGCAGACCGACGCGGTCATGGAAGCGATGGCCCCTCACCTGCAAGCGCCGACCATCGTCACCGATGCCGGAAGCACCAAGCGCGATGTCATCACTTCCGCCTATCACCGGCTCGACGCCCATCTTTCGCGCGTCGTTCCTGCGCACCCCATTGCCGGAACCGAGAAAAGCGGCGTACAGGCTGCCAGCGCCAGGCTTTTTCGGGGCAAGCGCACGGTCGTGACTCCGTTGCCGGAAAACGATCCCGCCGCCGTCGAGCGGGTACGGAAAGCCTGGCAAGCCTGCGGGGCGTCGGTCGTCGACATGGTTCCTCAGGATCACGACCGCGTGTTTGCCGCCGTCAGTCATCTGCCGCACCTGTTGGCCTTCGGGCTTGTCCATGAACTTGCCGGCCGCGCCAACGCCGAACTGTTGTTCTCTCATGCCGCCAGCGGCTTTCGCGATTTCACCCGCATCGCCGCCAGCCACCCCGAAATGTGGCGCGACATCTGCCTTGCCAACCGTCAGGCGCTCGTAGGCGAACTCGATCAATACCTCGGAGAGCTTGCCCTCATTCGTTCCCTGCTGCTCTCCGGCAACGGTTCGCGCCTCGAACAGCTTTTTGAAGAAGCGAGTCAGGCACGGACGAAATGGGGGGAGGAGCTCATGAAGAATGTGACATCCCAGCCAATGGCAGGAACAGAACAAGCGGTGAATCCGGCAGCGCGATGAAGCCGTGATGTTTGTAGAAGGCTGCTGAAGATTCGTCCTTGGCTTCGACCATCAGGGCATAGGCGGCAATTTCTGCGCTGATGACCCGATTGAGCGCATCGGCCAGCAGTGCGCCCCCCAAGCCTTGCCCCTTGAACTTTTGATCCACGGCCAGTTGACCCATGCGTACTGTCGGCACGGATGGATAGCGCGGAAGCCTTCTACTCATACCGTCCGGAAGATCGTTCAACAACAAGCTTGCCGATGCCAGGGTGTAGTAACCCGCGATACGTTGTTCTTCCGTCAGCGCAACGAAACAGGCCGTCACGCGGCGGCGCACGTCCTGTGTGACCTGCTCGTGGAAGTAGCGATCCAAGGGGACGGAGCCGCTATGAAACGCTTTACGGTCATAAGTGGCGTCCAGTGAGGCAACGAGGAACGGCGCGTGGCTCATTCAGCACGCAGCAGCTTGTTTCGACGGGCAAAGGCGCGCTTCAGGGCAGGAGTCGCTTTCGGCGGCGAGAGCAAGGCTTGCGCAAAGCACTCCTGATCGGCCAACGACAAACGGATGAATTCTTCTTTTTCAATGGCGCGTTGCGCGGCATCTTGTACAGCGGCAATGACGAAATCCGTCATGGTTCGGCCTTGAAGCTCTGAAGCACGCTTGAGCATCGAATGCAACTCGGTGCTGATCCTGGCTTCGAGACGGGCGGTGGCAGTCGTCGCAGGCATGATGAGACCCTCCTGCCAGCATTATACGGCAAGTTGCCGTACATGTTCAATAATCTACGATTTCAACGCCACCAACTCACGCACGAGCGCCGCAATTTGGGCGCGATAAATCGCGCTCCTACGAGTGACCATCAAGCCCCTCGTGACCATCTCCGCCACGGGTACGCTTGGGCTACACCTGCTATTGTTCAGGGCCGACTAACCAAGCCCTATTCGCATGGGCACTTTTCTTTGGAGGAAAATAACTGAATATATACTTTCCCCCATTTTTTATCTTCATACAATTGCTCTGTATAGTTATCTTCTGTGTACTTGCTGATAACTTTTATCCAGAAGGCGCGCGCTTGTTCCGCGTTGTAGAGTTGCTTAACGCTCCAGTTAACGTTATGTGCGTCAAAAACCGTAAAAGCCAGTCTTTGCCCAAGCCCCTGATTTCTATATTTTTTTAGGATAAAAAACTCACAAATATCATAAGGCTCTTTTTCAATATTTATGACTATAAAGCCGATTTTCTCATTGGCATTAAAAATAATATACCCTATATGGGTTTTGTTGATGGGGGTGGAAACGGGATAATGGCCGTTTCCATTTCTTTTCGCCCCCGTCAAAGGCGCAAATTCTTCCTCGTATAAATCGGAAAGTTCAAAATATATATCCATGTTTATATTTGAAATTTGCTTAATCATCGTAATACTGACTCCGGAAGAGTGATTGAGATAATGAGCATGTGTGATTCATGTTGACACATGGTAAAACTTACGTGTAAAGCATGCAGCGCAGCCGTTCCCGTAGCTCACGCTTCATCAATGGTTGCGCGTAAACGCCTACTCCACCAAGGCACGCACGAAATTCGGTAGCGCCAGCGCCGCGCCGTGCATGGCTCCGTTGTAGTACTGGAGATGCCGGATGCCGCGCTCTTGCAGTCGTGCCTCGACGGCTTCCATGGTCAGTTTGCGCGGGTCGGCGCGTTGCGAGCAGAACGCCATCAGCCACAGCCCGCCGTAGAGCGGGATCGACGTGAGGTAGGGGACGACGTGGTTGAAGGCTTCACGCAGCCGCAGCAGCGTTTCACGGATTTGCGCCGGGTTGGCAAGTGGGCTGGCGATGTGCAGCGTCATGATGCCGTCCTCGCCCAGACGGGCAGCACAGGCACGGTAAAACTCCGGCGTGTAGAGCAGAGTCGACGGGCCACCCGGATCGGTCAGGTCGAGCACGATCAGATCGAACGGCTCGACGCTGGCTTTGATGTAAGCGAAACCATCCTCGATTTTCAACGTCAACCGAGAATCGTCGAGGCTGCCGTGATGCACGCGCTGCAAATAGCGGCGGGCGATATCGACGACCGCCTGGTCGATTTCCACCAGGGTGATGTGTTCGATGCTTGGATGTTTGAACAATTCCTCAGCCGAACCGCCGTCGCCGCCGCCGACGATGAGCGCGCGGCGCGGTGCGTCGTGCGTAATGGCTGCCATATGGACGAGATTCTCGTGATAGAAAAACTCGTCCTTTTCCGATGTCATGAAATGACCGTCGAGCCGAAACAGGGTTCCGAACGATTCGGAACCATGCACCTCGACTTCTTGCAACCCCGAATGAAATGCCTCATGCCGTTTGGACGAACGGATGAAAAAGCCCCAGTCGGGCGTCAATAACTCTGTCAGGGTGTCTCCGGTAGCGTCCGGAGAAACCTGTTCAGACATCCCTGCTGCCCCGCAGGATTTTTTGAAAATGCGTGCGGGCTGGCTTGAAAACGGCTTCGATTATGTCGTAGAGCTTTTGCGCCTTGTCGGTGTTGTCGGTGGTGTAGTTACAGACGTACACGTCGATGGTGACGAAACCGGATTCTGGCCAGGTATGGATCGCCAGATGCGACTCGGCCAAAATCACCGTACCTGTGACGCCGTGCGGTTCGAATTGAAAAAAGCATTCCCCAACGGTCGTCAGCCCGGAAGCCTCGACGGCATCCAGGCAAACCTTGCGCAAAGCCTCGGCACGGTTGAATTCCGGCGTGTGGACAGGGCAGCTATACCATTCCCCCAACAGATGAATTCCGTCCATACGTCTCACCACCATCCATACGTTTCTCCTCTCCTGCAAAAAGACGCAGGCGTCGCTTGGAGCATAGTTGAACAAACCGCAAAGCGGTACGATTCCGCTATTGTATATTCCAATGCGGAACATCGCCAATCGTTTGTGCCAATTGGCGGCTAAACATGTGTCGAGCGTGAGTTTCCGCTCTCACTCTCCCGCAGGGCGGGAGAGTGTAGGCTCAAGGTCGCTGCGGCTTCTCGCGCTGGGCAATTTCGGAAGAAGAGTTGACTCGAAGAAGGTTGACCATGTCTCCAAGGATGTTCGCGCTTTCCACGAGAAGGACATCGCGTGCGGCCTTGCGTGCTTTTTCGGCGGCAAGTTCATTGGAGAGGCTGCGCTCGTTGGCGAGCAGGCCGTCATCGCCCACTTCATCCTCGTTCGGGTCTTCGCCGCCGGACAATTCTATGCTCTTGCCGCGCGCCTTGGCGCGGGCTTCCATGCGGTCGCGTTCGGCGCGCCGCGTGCTTTCCTTGAGTGAAATGGCCTTTGTTTCGCGCAAGGCTTTCAGGTCGGCGACTTTTTCCTTGAACATGAGAAAATCCCTGTCCTGCGCGACCCGTTGTTCGTGGCGCACGGCGAGTGCGGGCAGCAGGGTGGAGATGCTGCCTGCGCTGCGGAATTCGGCGGGGGCGATGCGCGTCCAGGGCAAGGCATTGTCGTAGGAGGATTCGCCGAAGCTCTTGGCGTCGAGTAGCGAAGGCAGGACGATGTCGGGGCTGACGCCGCGTAATTGGGTTGTGCCGCCCGAGACGCGGAAGAACTGGGCGACGGTCATCTTGAGTTCGCCGTAACGGCGCTGCGGGGCGCGATCCAGTTCGTCGAGGTCGATCAGGTTTTGTACCGTGCCCTTGCCGAAACTGTCTTCGCCGATCACGATGCCGCGCCCATAGTCCTGGATGGCGGCGGCGAAGATTTCGGAAGCGGAGGCGGATGCGCGGTTGATGAGCACGCCGAGCGGCCCGCTCCAGGTAATGCCCGGCGTGGAAATACGCTCGACGCGGGTTCGACCGCGCGAGTCCTGCTGGATGACGACGGGGCCGGTGTCGATGAAAAGCCCTGTGAGCGAGATGGCTTCGTCGAGAGAGCCGCCTGCATTGTCGCGCAGGTCGATGAGCAGGGCATCGACCTTGTCGCGCTTGAATTCCCCGATGATCCGGGTGACATCGCGAGTGGCGCTACGGAATTGCGCCATGAATCTGCGACGCGCTTCGGTATCCTGATAGAAACTGGGCAGTTTGATGATGCCGATTTTCCGGAGTTGCCCGTTGTCTCGAATTTCGCGTATCGAACCCGAAGCGGCCTGATTTTCGAGACGGACGGTGTCGCGCACGAGCGTGACGTAGCGGTGCGCGCCATCGAGCGGGGCGTCGGCAGGCAGGATGTCGAGCGCGACGATGGAATTGTGTTTGCCCCGGATGAGCGGAACGACTTCATCCACCCGCCAACCGGTGACGTCGGTCATGGCTGCCTTTTCACCTTGCGCGACACCGACGATACGATCGCCGACGTTGAGCTTGCCCGAACGGTGCGCGGGGCCGCCCGGAATAAGCTCGCGCACGATGACATAATCGTCGCGTTCCTGGAGCATTGCGCCGATGCCGACCAGCGACAGCTTCATCGAAATGGCGAAATCTTCCGCCGCGCGCGGCCCGAGGTAGTTGGTGTGCGGTTCCAGCGCGCCGGCCCAGGCGTTCATGAAAACCTGGAATACGTCGTCGCTGCTGAGTTTGGTTGAGCGTTCCAGCGCGTGGCCGTAGCGTTTGCCAAGCGTGCGGCGGATGGTGTTGTCGTCATTTCCGGCCAGACGCAGGCGCAGCCAGTCATGTTTGATCCGCTTGCGCCATATCTCTCGCAATTCGCCCTCGGAGGCAGCCCAGGCCGCTTCGCTGCGATCCGGCTCGAAGCTCTCGTCAATAGTGAAATCGAAATTGCCGCCGAGTAATTCCTGGACGATGGTTCGCGTCTTTTTGACACGCTCGGCATAGCGAACGAACATGGTGAAAGGCGCTTCGAGCCGACCTTCGAGGATGGACTTGTCGAGCGTGGTGCGCGCCCAGGAGAAGTCCTTGACATCGGATTGCAGGAAAAACAGGCGCGCGGGGTCGAGCGCCTTTAGGTAACGGTCGAAGATTTTCGCCGAGAGCGCGCTATTGAGTGGCAGAGCCTGGTAGTGGTAACGCGAAAACAGGTGCACGGTGGCGATGGCCGCATCGGCATGGGCCCGAGTGGGGCGCGGTGGTTCAGCGGAGGCAGGCGCGGCGAAAAACAGGCTCGCAGCAAAGAGTCCTAAAAACCAGTTCAGGCGGCGGAGTATCATGGTGTGTCTGGACGGAAACGACCGTTCATCTGCAATGAAAATGAAAATGAAACCACAGATCGAGGCGTTTTTGACGCACCTCGACCCGTGAAAGCTTCCGTAGTGTAGCTGAATGCAGACAGTGTGAGCGTGGTTTTATCCACACGCGCCCACCGCTCCGCAGGCGGTGCAGAAATCGCAGCCGTCCTTGCGGATCACCGTATGGTTGCCGCACTCCTTGCACGCCGAGCCGTGCATGACCTTGGGTTCGCTCTCGACGCGCGGCGACTCCAGGATGCCCATTTCAGCCACCGGGTAGCCGTTTTCGTCGAGTACGCCGAGCATGGCATAGCGGTGAATGATGAGACGGGCGATGTAGGCCACGGTGGACGGAAAGGTCTGC
>Ga0099364_10005384_pt1 | contig 19010 bp, 13 predicted proteins | sample TergutTh196P3_FD_73070 | JGI IMG/M metagenome (GOLD analysis project Ga0099364, IMG submission 73070) | Microcerotermes parvus P3 segment gut microbial communities from Pointe-Noire, Republic of the Congo - Th196 P3 | ecosystem: Host-associated > Arthropoda: Insects > Digestive system > Gut ...
TACATACCTATCAGATGGCTGCCTTTTTGACGTACCACAGAAATTAAATCAGAACAGGTAAACCAACTGTCACACAGCACATAATCAATTGCTACGCCGCGTAAAACCGCTCTCAAAAACATTTGTACTGAAAGTTCTATTTTGCTAATATCCAATTCATTAATTCTTGAGATGCTTTCCGATTCTTTTGCCCGTTTTTTATTGAATTGCCTGCGAAGATATTTTTTCAACATCCCAAACGGCTTATCTGACTTTGTGCCTTTTTCGCGAACAATGCTGAAATCAACGGGAATAGCGCTTGTTCCATCGAAATACACTGCTGCTAACAGTCGAAACCCCAGAACAGCACGCTGCTTAACATGATCCCAGACTTTGCCTATTTTTTCAATTTTGTTACCCGTTTTTTGAAGCAATGTGTCGTCCAAAATCAGGCAACGCGATTTAGCATTTTCCTTGTTTGATGACGTATTTTCGCTATTTTTCTGCGTTTGCTGCAAAAATTTATCAACAACATACCAAAGAATACGCCGCCAGCATACCTTTTCAGAATTTTTTACACGATAATAAACGTCCTTTTTGATTTTTATCCCATTAGCAGACAACTCTGATAATGACGAATTTACCGTCTTTGGTGATTGGATTGTCATCCATATCAACACTGACAGCACTAAATTGAACGCATAGCCTTGTTTTTTCAGAAAATTAAACTCGGCAAAATTTACCGACAACTTCAATGATTTTAACGTTTGATAAATTATTGAAGTTCTGAACTCATCAGAACCGATAAAATTATTTTGCAGTTCTGAAATTTTATTTGTTACTTTGTACTTTGGCATATTTGTTTTAAAATTTGGAAAGTTTTCGCAAAATTACTAATAATCAGTAACTTTTGCAAACAAATATGCCTGTTTTTTTATTTTTTTTATCGAATTTACCGACTATTGGGAGGTGCGAAACATTAGAAATTTAACATAGATTTGGCAGGTATAAAAATTTTTCATATTTTTACGGCTTTAAATTTTTGAATTTCGATTATCTATGTCTTGTAATTGTAAAAACAGTACAATTGAAACAAATGAAGAGATTGCCGCCCGTGTTGATGCCATAATTGACAAGGTAGGCAGTTCGCGACGAATGATTATTCCGTTGCTGCAAGCCCTTCAGAATGAATTTAGTTATTTGCCTTCTGATGCGCTTGAGCGCGTATATGAACGCACAGAAATAGACCGTGCGCAACTCATCAGCGTATCAACGTTTTATTCTCAATTTCGGCACATTCCGTATGGAAAACATCTGATTAAAGTATGTACAGGCACCGCCTGCCACGTGAAAGGCGCTGGAAACGTGTATGACGCCTTCCGTCGTGAACTGAAAATGACCGAAGACAACATCACTACCGAAGACCAACTTTTTTCGATAGAGAAAATTGCATGTCTGGGTTGTTGTACGCTGGCTCCTGTTGTACAGATTGACGAAAAGATTTACGGCTGGGTGCTTCCCGGGAAAGTAAACGAAGTAATTAACGAATTTCTTGCCCAGCAGGAACAGGAAGAACGGGAAGAAGAGCAACAATCGTTGCGGCGCGTAGCAGGCGAAATACGGCTTGGTATGGGATCGTGCTGTCAGGCAAGCGGCTCGGCTGATATTTATAAGGAAATAGTGACAGCCTCGCGTTCTTTGGGCGTGGACGTCAATATTAAGGCTGTTGGCTGCGTGGGTGTTTGCAATCAAGTGCCGTTGATTGACGTAATAACTCCAAAAAGTGGTTTAGGCGAGGGGGAGCTAACCCGTTATCCGAACGTGAAGGCGGCAGAAATAAAGGAAATACTGCATCATCATTTTCAACCTTCCGGCTATATTAAGCGTATAAAAAACAGCATTATAAATCAGATAGATACCTTCCATACCGACGTTACATGGGACAATGTCATCTGGAAACCGCTAAATGAGCGCACCGGTATTATTGACAGTTTTCTTGAAGGACAAAAACATATCTCTACGGAAGGTTGCGGCTTCCTTGCTCCGCTGAATATTGACGAATACATTGCTTTCAATGGATTTGAAGCGTTAAAGAAGGCTGTTTTGCAGCAAACGCGAGATGACGTTGTCAATGCCGTTCTTGCGAGCGGTCTACGCGGACGCGGCGGCGGCGGTTTCTCAACAGGAACGAAATGGAAAATTGCTTCAACAACTGATTCCAAACAAAAATACGTGATTTGCAACGGCGATGAAGGCGACCCCGGAGCATTTATGGACAGAATGATGCTCGAATCGTATCCTTTCCGTGTGATTGAAGGAATGATTATTGCCGGATATGCCGCAGGAGCCGATAAGGGAATTTTTTACATTCGCGCAGAATATCCGCTTGCTGTAGAGCGTATTAGTACAGCCCTTGAACTTTGCCGCGAAAAAAATCTTTTAGGCGACAATATCGCCGGCAGCGATTTTTCTTTTCATATCAGTATCTTCGAGGGTGCGGGAGCATTTGTTTGCGGTGAAGAAACGGCATTGATCACTTCTATTGAAGGCGAGCGCGGTTTCCCGAAACAACGTCCGCCATACCCCGCCGTAAAAGGTTTGAACGGATACCCCACGTTGGTAAATAACGTTGAGACGTTAAGTCAGGTACCGTACATTGTGAGTCGCGGCGCAGAAAGTTTCGCCAATATAGGCACCGAAAAGAGCAAAGGCACAAAAGTTTTTGCGTTGGCAGGAAAAATTTGTCACGGCGGGTTAATAGAAGTCCCAATGGGTATCACGCTCAACAGGGTTATCGAAGAAATTGGCGGCGGCGTGGAAAAGGGCGAACGACTGAAAGCCGTGCAGATCGGCGGACCATCGGGAGGCTGTATTCCTGCGCATCTGTGCGATGTACAGGTGGATTTCGATGCTTTTACGAAGATGGGAGCAATGATGGGATCCGGCGGATTGGTTGTTTTGAGCGAAAGCGACTGTATGGTGGACGTTGCGCGTTATTTCCTGACTTTCACATGCGAAGAATCGTGCGGAAAATGTACTTTTTGTCGCGTTGGTATCCGTAGAATGTTGGATATTTTGGACAAACTGTGCAGCGGAAAAGCCGAATTAGCCGATATTGACAAATTGGAAGAATTAGCGCATTTAGTAAAGAAATCATCGCTTTGTGGATTAGGCAAAACAGCGCCAAATCCGGTTATTACAACTCTGAAATATTTCCGCGAAGAATACGAGGAACACGTAAGAGGTATTTGCAAAACCGGAACATGCAAAGATATGATCAAATATGCTGTTAACGATCTTTGCGTTGGCTGTACCAAATGTGCCAAAGCCTGTCCTGTTGATGCAATTCCTTACGTTCCATACGAAATACATTCTATTGACGTTGATAAATGCGCAAAATGCGGACTGTGCGTTGATGAATGTGTTTTTGATGCTATAGTAACAAAAAATCTGAAAGCCGGATAATTTTCCAACGTGCTATCATTTTGATTTGATATTAGAAATATTTTTTTGCAAATTACATTAAAATTACTACATTTGTCGCCAAAAATTGTTTAACAAATTTATTATTTTGTATTATGAAAAAGTATAGTATTTTATTGATTATTACATGTTTTGCGGTGAATGTCATTGCACAGCAAGAATTTAGATGGCAGCCGGAGCATACTGAATATTGGAACAATCAGCCTCCTGTTGTAACTCCCGGCGAGGGTTCCAAGCCGCCGTCTGACGCCATAATATTGTTCGATGGCTCTGATTTGTCGGCATGGGAAAGCATGGACGGCAGCGAAGCCAAATGGAAGGTTGAAAACGGATACTTTACCGTTGAACGCAGAACGGGCAACATACGCACCAAGCGCGTGTTTGGTAGTTGTCAGTTACATATTGAATGGCGCTCGCCCGCCGAAGTAGATCCTCAAAGAACGGGGCAGGCGCGCGGCAACAGCGGCGTTTTTCTGCAAAGCCGATACGAGGTGCAGGTGCTTGATGGCTACGAAAATCCTACGTACACAAATGGCGGAGTAGGAAGCATATACAAGCAAACGCCACCTATGGTAAATGCAAGCCGCAAGCCGGGCGAATGGCAAACATACGACATCATTTACATAGCGCCTGAATTTTGCGCAAACAAGGGAGAAGTTATTTCGCCAGCACGTATTACCGTGATTCACAATGGAGTTTTGCTTCACCACAATACCGTAATTCAAGGTAACACCGAGTACATAGGTTTGCCGAAATACAGTCCGCATGGAAGACTGCCGTTGATGCTGCAAGACCATGGCGACCCTGTTAGTTATAGAAACATCTGGATTAGAGACCTTTAATAGTTTGAAGTTTAAAGTTTCAGGTTTTAAGTTTAATGTTTGAGGTTTTAAAAAAACTTTAAACCTGAAACCTAAAAATAGTTTATGGCAAAAATATTGGTAATTGATGATGAGCGCAGTATTCGCAATACGTTGAAAGAAGTATTGGAATACGAAAACCATGAAGTAGATGTAGCTGTGGATGGACACGAGGGTATTGACATGTTCTTGAAAGGAAAATATGAGCTAATCCTTTGCGACATAAAGATGCCTAATATTGACGGCATAGAAGTACTCGAAAAACTTATTTCCATGCCCGGGAATGCTCCTGTTGTGATGATTTCAGGGCATGGAAACATTGATACCGCCGTTGAAGCAATTAAGAAAGGCGCCTTTGATTTTATTGAAAAGCCATTAGACCTCAACCGTTTGCTGATAACAATCCGCAATGCCCTCGAACGTAAAGATTTAATTAATGAAACTCAAGCGCTTAAACGTCGTGTGAGTAAGACCTACGATATTATTGGTCAGTCGCCTGCTATCATGCAGGTTATGGAAATGATTGAACGGGTTGCTCCCACAGACGCTCGCGTTCTGATAACAGGCAACAACGGCACAGGAAAGGAATTAGTAGCGCGATGGCTGCACGAAAAAAGTAATCGTGCAAGTTTTCCGTTTGTGGAAGTAAACTGTGCCGCTATTCCATCAGAACTGATTGAAAGCGAATTGTTTGGGCATGAAAAAGGCTCGTTTACATCGGCATACAAGGATCGCAAGGGAAAATTTGAAACAGCCAACAAAGGTACAATCTTTCTTGATGAGATTGGCGACATGAGCCTGTCGGCGCAAGCAAAGGTTTTAAGAGCTTTGCAGGAAAACAAAATCTCACGTGTGGGAAGCGACAAGGAAATTAAGGTAGATGTACGCATTGTTGCGGCAACAAATAAAGACCTAAAAAAAGCGATTGAAAAAAATCTGTTTCGCGAAGACCTTTATCATCGCCTTAGCGTGATATTAGTACGCGTACCAACTCTTAATGAGCGACTTGAAGACATTCCGCTGTTAGCCGAACATTTCATTAATCAGATTTGCAATGAATATGGTATGCCGATTAAGGAAATTACTCCGGAAGCCATTGCCGAATTGCAAAAAATTAACTGGACGGGCAACATTCGCGAATTTCGAAATGTAGTTGAACGCCTTATAATTCTTTGCGACAATGTAATAACCGACACAGACGTTGTCGGCTTTGCACAACCTATTTCCAAAAATAATTGAATCGGACAGACGAAATTACATAAAAAAGTTCACATAATTTCAAAAATACAGTTATCTTTGCAATCCATTTTTTGATTCGTAAAAATTTATTACTTTTGCGAAATTTTTTAATAACGACAAAAAAAGATTAATATTTTGATAGATAGCATTATAAAAGGCATTATTGAAAAGAAGGGTCGCGAAGTGGTGTGTATTGATTTGTCGCATATAGAAAATGCTGTGTGCGAGAGTTTTGTAATTTGCCACGGCGATTCCAATACGCAGGTCAATGCCATTGCCGAATCGGTAGAGAAAGAGACCAAAGCGCAGTTTAGCGTACGTCCGTATTCAGTTGAAGGTACAGGCAACGCCGAGTGGGTGCTGTTGGATTATGGAACCACTGTAGTTCATATTTTTCAGAAACCGTTCAGGCAGCGTTTTCAGTTAGAAGAATTATGGGGCGACGGAAAACTCGTCCGTATTGAAGAACCAAACATTTTATAGTTTTCAGTTATTAGTTTTCAGTTTTCAGATAAGTAAATTTTTAGTAGACTTTATATAACATTAAACAATGAACGAAGCAAGCTCAAGCGCACCGTTTCCACAAAAGGAAATCAATCAAGATAACGGCTATCCGCAGGGGAAAAAGCCTAAAGTCAATGTCTATTGGCTTTATATACTGTTATTTGCAGTTTTTATAGGTATGCAATTTTTCAACGTTGGCGCGCCAAGAAAAGCCGAAGTTGATTTTTGGACGTTCAGACACGAGATGTTTGAATCGGGCGACGTCGAAAAAATTGTCATAGTCAATCAGGAAATTGTTGAAATACACATTAAGTCCGATAGGATTAACGCCGCCAAATTTCAAAAACATTTTCAGGCAGGAAAAGAGCCGAAAGAGGGACCACAGTTTTTTATGCGCATCGGTACGGTTGATAATTTTATTGGTCTGTTGGATGATATGCAACAAGAAGTACCTCATTCAGAACGCATTTATCCTGCGTATGAAAAACGGCGGGATTTCTTTGCCGACACTTTTGCGTGGATGTTGCCTATTATAATAATAGTAGCCCTTTGGATATTTATTTTTCGGCGATTTACCGGCGGGGCTGGAATGGGAGGTATATTCAGCGTAGGCAAATCGCGGGCGCAAATTTTCGATAAGGATAAAACTACTGTTAAAGTTGATTTTAAAGACGTTGCAGGTTTGGAAGAGGCAAAAGTCGAAATCAAGGAAATTGTAGATTTTTTAAAAAATCCGAAAAAATACACCGATTTGGGCGGTAAAATTCCCAAAGGCGCATTGTTAGTAGGACCTCCGGGTACGGGAAAAACCTTGCTTGCCAAGGCGGTAGCCGGCGAAGCGCATGTTCCGTTTTTCTCGCTGTCGGGGTCTGATTTTGTGGAAATGTTTGTTGGCGTGGGCGCTTCGCGTGTTCGCGACCTGTTCAAGCAGGCAAAGGACAAGGCGCCGTGTATAATTTTTATTGACGAAATTGACGCTATCGGACGCGCTCGCGGCAAAAACCCCAATTTCGGAGCAAATGACGAGCGCGAAAACACTCTCAACCAGTTGCTTACAGAAATGGACGGCTTTGGCACAAACGTCGGCATTATAATTCTTGCTGCTACCAACCGCGCCGATATTCTCGACAAGGCTCTGCTTCGCGCAGGACGCTTCGATCGTCAAATACACGTGGAACTGCCCGATGTGAACGAGCGAAGAGATATTTTTACGGTGCATTTGCGTCCACTGAAAATTGAAGAAGGCTTGGATATGGAGTTTTTGGCGCGTCAAACGCCCGGTTTTTCAGGCGCCGACATTGCTAACGTGTGCAACGAAGCCGCGCTAATCGCCGCACGTAAAGACAAGGGACACGTGGAAAAACAGGATTTTTTGGACGCCGTTGACCGTATTGTCGGCGGATTGGAACGTAAAAACAAAATTATAACCCAAAACGAAAAACGCACCATTGCCTATCACGAAGCGGGACACGCATTGGTAAGCTGGAAACTCGAACACGCGCATCCGTTGCTCAAAGTAACAATAATCCCGCGTGGACGGGCTTTGGGCGCCGCATGGTATCAACCCGAAGAACGCCAAATAACAACCGTAGAACAACTTTTCGAGGAAATGTGCTCAACATTGGGCGGAAGGGCTGCCGAAGAATTAACTTTCAATACTATTTCCACAGGCGCTCTCAACGACCTTGAACGCGTTACAAAACAGGCGTATGCAATGGTGAGTTACTACGGAATGGGCAAAAAATTGGGCAATATGAGTTTCTATGATTCGACAGGACAAACAGAATATTCATTTACAAAACCGTATAGCGACAATACTTCGGAAGCGATTGATAAGGAGGCTTTTGACCTCGTAGAAAGGGCATATCAGAAAGCAAAGGAAATACTTATAGAATTTAAAGACGGTTTGAGTGAATTAGCCGAGTTGCTGCTCGAAAAAGAAGTCATTTTTACGGAAGATTTGGAAAAGATTTTCGGTAAACGACCATCTAAAACAAAAACAGAGGAAGATCTTACGACGGAATTGCAAATGCCAAAGAACTGACAAATGAAAATTATTGCGTTATTTTGATGCAATTAACAATTATTTTCTTACCCCGCTGCCATCATTGAAGTTCAGTTTAAACCCACCTGTTTTTTTACACTGACTCGGAAGTCTTTTTTCCTATACTCAAAAAAAAATGCGATTTTTAGCGTTTGTAATCCGTTTTTTTCTATTTTTGCAAAAAAAATTTAACCTTATTTTTTCTCAATAATTACATATAATTTTAAAGTCAAAATATGTCCGAAATAATTAACATTCAGGCAAAAGAGCCTACAAATTTTATTCATGCCATCATTGATGAAGATATACTTAACGGAAAAAACGGAGGTCGCGTTGCAACGCGATTTCCGCCCGAACCGAACGGTTATCTGCACATTGGTCACGCCAAATCAATTTGTCTGAACTTTGGTACGGCGCATAAATACAACGGTACCTGCAATCTTCGCTTCGATGACACTAATCCTGTAAAAGAAGAAATCGAATATGTGGACGCTATAAAGGAAGACGTCAGATGGTTAGGGTTTCAATGGGACGCCGAGTATTATGCTTCCGACTATTTTGAACAATTATACGAATGGGCTATTAAGTTGATACGCAAAGGGAAAGCATACGTATGCGAACTCACGCAGGCTGAAATTGCCCGCGACCGAGGTACGCCTCAAAAACCATCACAGCCAAGTCCATATCGCGACCGCCCGATTGAGGAAAGCCTCGATCTGTTCCAGCGAATGTGCAAAGGCGAATTTCCCGATGGCGCAAAAACTCTACGCGCCAAAATTGACCTTGCCTCGCCCAATATGCACATGCGCGACCCAGTGTTATATCGCATACTTCACGCTGAACATCACCGAACAGGCGACAAATGGTGCATATATCCAATGTACGACTACGCGCACGGCGAAAGCGATTCCATCGAGGGAATAACACATTCAATCTGTACATTGGAGTTTGAAGTGCATCGCCCTCTGTATGATTGGTTTATCAAGGAATTGGAAATTCACGCCCCGCAACAGATTGAATTTGCGCGATTAAACATTGACTATACCGTTATGAGCAAGCGTAAGTTGCTCGAATTGGTTAAGGGCGGCTACGTTTCGGGCTGGGACGACCCGCGAATGCCAACTATTTGCGGATTACGGCGTCGCGGATATACGCCCGAATCAATACGCAATTTTGCAGAAAAAGTAGGAGTAGCCAAGCGCGACAACGTTATTGAACTGTCTCTGCTTGAATTTTGCATACGCGAAGACCTGAACAAACGGGCAACCCGCGTGATGGGCGTTCTCAATCCGTTGAAAGTGATTATTACAAACTTTCCTGAAAACGAAGTAGATATGATTGAGGCGGTTAACAATCCCGAAGACGAAACGAAGGGGACGCGCCAAGTTCCATTTGCCCGCGAAATATTTATTGAGCGCGATGATTTTATGGAAAATCCGCCGAAAAAATATTTTCGTTTGTCGCCCGGCGCAGAAGTACGACTGCGATACGCATACTATATCACTTGCAATGAGGTTATTAAAGACGCCAACGGCGATATAATAGAATTACGTTGCACCTACGATCCCGATTCGCGTGGAGGTCAATCGCCCGATGGACGCAAAGTAAAAGGTACTATTCACTGGGTTTCGGCGCAACACGCCATTCCTGCCGAAGTACGCCTCTACGACAGGCTGTTTTCAACGCCAAATCCCGACAACGTGCCGGAAGGAGTTGATTACAAGACAAATCTTAATCCCGACTCGCTGAAAACGGTAACAGCATTGTTAGAACCGTACCTGAAAGATGCAAAAACGGAAACTGCATATCAATTTGAACGTTTGGGATATTTTTGCTTAGACCGCGATACAACTAACGACAAATTAGTGTTTAATCGTACTGTTACATTAAAAGATTCGTGGGCAAAGCAAAATGTGAACAATGCAGGCAAATGAAATTTTGGTAAATTTTCTATAGCCAATATTTTTTTGACCAAATTGAGCGTATTAAGCCATTCATTAATGTTTAGCGACTCATAATCACTGTGTTGGTCGTAATATCCGATGCTGAAATTTACGCCGCAAATATCATTACACAAACTGCAAATATCCGTTTTAGCCCCAAAATCGGGTTCGGTATATCCGCTTTGCTCTGTTATGAAGGCTCTAAAAGCGGGAGTACCGACTTTATAACACTTAAACTCCCTTCCGTTACATCTATCTAATTGAATAATAAATTGATGACGTTGATTTATTTTTTCAGCAATGTCCCTGTTTTCCTTCATCAGCCATTTACTTGCAATTCGTCCGTCTTCTTCGCTGTCTGTTATCAGCAAAGAATGTCCGCTGTCTTTAAGCAGCCAGAGCATTGCAACGCCTGCTCTGTCGTCGGCGCCTAAAAGTTGCGGTTTTCCATTTTCGTCAATGGCTTTCAAAATTCCGTTATCTTCAACTACCGCGTGCTTTTCCGAAAAATACCCCTTGTCGAAATACGTATCGGCGTGGGCAACCAACAATACTTTGTTTTCGCGTTTGCCTTCCACATACAAAAAGCGTTTTTTGCTGCGAGTATTTTTTTCTCTGAAAATATGACCTTCGATAGTCTTAAACTCATCAAATATTTCGCCGACAGAATTAATCGGAAAATCTAAAAACTTTTTTAAAACGCTGATTTCGTGCATTGTATTGTTTTAAAAGTCGTACCATGCGAAATTGTACATATATAATATACAGATAACTATGAATGTGACTATTGCCGCAATCCACAATAATGCGAACACCAAATGCAACAGTTTGTTACTCACGCGAGTACCTGTCATCAGTTTCACACTCCAATAAAAAATCGCAAATATTGACAGGACAACAATCATAACTACGCAAGTTGTCAATATTGCAAATGACGTGGGTGTAACCGACTGTCTGAACATTTCCATAAAAGAAATAAAATCACCGTATATCAGACGATTGAAAATAAAGTCGCGCATGAAAATAAAGTCGCGCATGAAAATAAAGTCGCGCATGAAAAACAATCCTGTAAATCCAAATACAAAACTTATTCCCAGAAAAAACAGCGCTATTCCCAGAAAAACGCCAATTATTCGTCCAAAAATGCTGAAAATTTTTCCGAAAACTTCACCTGCTTCGTTCTGAAAATCGCGAAACGACTGCCTTAGCGCCGGGTCAGAAAGATTTTCTCTTATATTTTTTTCGATATTGCTGATATTTACAGGCTCGCCGCGCATTTCGAGTTTTTGAGCGGTAGTTTTTGCTTTTGGAATAATTATCCACAAAATGCAGTACACGGCTACTGACACGCCCCAAATAATGGTAAGCACAATAAACGCTATTCGTACTGCTATTGTAGAAATTCCTAACCATTGAGCAATACCCGAACATACTCCTCCGAGGAATCTGTGGTCAGGGTCACGATACAGGCGTCTAACCGGTTTTTCTGCCTGTGCATCGGGTCTGGGCGGCGGCGTAAAATCTGTGTCGGCGCCTGCTATATCTTCGGGCGTACCAAGCGTTTCAATAACTTTTGTTGCGTCTGCAAGGGTGATCACCTGTCCGCCCTTGCGTTCGGCAAACAACTCGGAAATACGAGCCTCAATATCGGCAATTATATCGCGCCCTCCCTGCTCGTTTTCAAAATATTTGCCCAATACGTCAAGATACGATGCAAGTTTGTCGAAGGCGTCGTCGTCAATACTGAATACTATGCCGTTAATACTTATTGTTTCTACACGTTTCATATTATTATTATTTTTTAAATTTATTACGAAGTTTATTTACTGATTCAATCAATTCTGACCACGAAACGTCCAAATCGGAAAGATAACGTTTGCCTTCTTCGGTTATCGCGTAATATTTTCGCGGCGGTCCCTGCGTTGATTCTTCCCAGCGATACGACAGCAATCCTGCGTTTTTCTGTCGGGTAAGCAGCGGATACAGGGTGCCTTCAACAACAATCATACGCGCCTCTTTCAACCTGTTGATCACATCGGAAGCATACGCATCGCTTTCGGACAAAACGCAGAGAATACAATATTCCAATATTCCCCTACGCATCTGAGCTTTTACATTTTCAGTATTCATGGCTACGAAGGTAATTTTGTGGGAACTTTTGGAATGATTATCCAAAGTATGATATACAACCATAAGCCCATGCTAAACATGAAAAGCGCGATTACAAAAAGTACGCGGGCAATTACCGGGTCTATTTCAAAGTATTCGCCCAATCCCGTACAAACGCCTCCAATCATTTGATTAGCGGGCTGGCGATACAGTCTTTTTTCGCGCAATGTAGCCGAACTCCACTGGAAATCCGAAGTCGAAATTCCAAGATGATAAAGCGCATCAACCACGTCGGGATAGATTACAACCGTTTTGGTTGCGCTGAGTTTCTGCTCAAGACGCTGGGCAATCTGAGCCTCCAATTCCTGTTTTTTCCACTGTCCGCTCAGCGCATTGTTGAGATACAAATAAGCATCTTCCTCAATTTGAAACATCTTGCCGTCAAGATGTACTGAAATTACTTTTTTCATTACTTTAATTATTTATTTGATTTATAATTTTAATTGACGGTGCAAAGATATAAAATATTTTTAATACTATGCAAAACAAAGTACTATTTTTTTATTTTTTTCTATAATTTTTTTTTCACTATTGTTCAATTATTCAAAATCATTCTGTAGATCTCACTCAACCAGACAAGGCTCGTATGTAATGGTAAAAACAAATATCGAGCCTTCGCCTTCGGTCGAAATAACGCGAATATCGCCGCCCATTAGTTTTACGAGGCTACGCGAGATGGTCAAGCCAAGACCAGTGCCTCCAAAACGCCGATTGTTATACAGTTCAGCCTGTCGAAAACGTTTAAAAATTTTCTTAAACTGTGCTTCGGCAATGCCAATGCCCGTGTCTTGTACATGAAATTCAAGCATGAGGTTTTCATTCAGACGATAACCGAAACGAATGTAACCTTTTTCGCTGAATTTAACGGCGTTACTCAACAAATTGCGGAGTATTTGTTTAAGACGTTTAGGGTCGGCGTGTATTAAGGAGTTGAAGTCGGGCGATTCTTCTTTAATATATTCATAAGCAGCAATTTGATGTGATTTCCCGTTAGATTGAAGAATTTTTTTGAGATATTCGCTCATTTCGTCCATCAAACCGTTTATGCAAACCGGCTCGGTACTGATGGTCATCTGCCCCGACTCTATCTTGGCTACATCGAAAATATCATTGAGCATTTCAAGCAAATGAAGACTGCTGTTGTTGATTATATTGAGAAGATCGCGCGAGCCGACCGACATATTTTCTTCATCGTTCAGAATGTTAAGCGAGCCGATAATACCGTTTAGAGGCGTGCGGATTTCATGCGACATGTTCGCCAAAAACGCCGATTTTAGATTGCTCGATTGCTCCGCTTTTTCTTTGGCTTTCGACAGTTCGCGGGTTTTTTCTAGAACAAGTTTTTCCAAATTATTTTTGTAAAATTCCAGATCCTCGTTTTTCTTTTGTATCAGCGCTGTGCGCTCGGCGACAATTTTTTCAAGATGCCTGTTTCTTTGCCGCAAAATATTTGTGCGCCACAAAACCAGATAGCGCACAAACACGCCAAGAATCAACAGACACGCAGCAAAAAACCACCATTGTGTCCAAAACGGCTTGGGAACTGTAAATGAAACGCTTGTGAAATCACTCCACAGATCGTAACCGCGACTGCGAAACATAAATGTATAATTGCCCGGCGCCAGATTGGCATAGTGAACAAAAGGCTCGCGGGTAGTGATGAAAATGCTGTCGCGCGAGCCGCTTATCATGGCGTATTCAAAGATATTGTCAGCCTCGTAAACGAAAGACAGTGAAATCATCTCGAACTGTAGCGTATGATTGTAGGCGCGAAGGGCGGCAGAATTTATAGAGCGAACATCGGCGCCGTTCTGTTTTATCACAAGATCAATGTGCGGCGCGACAAAGAAATTCCTCATTCGGTCAAAATTGAAGACCGACAAACCCTGAAAAGTTCCAATCCATAGCAATCCGTTACTGTCTGTTATCATCGTTTCTATGGTTATCTCGTTGTGAGGCAATCCGTTTTTGTCGTTGATAATTAAATCAGTTTCGCCATTGGTAATGTTTACGTGAAAAACGCCATCGTTGGTTCCTAACCAAAAATGGTTGCGATCTCGTCCTTTGGTAATGGTGTTTACGCTGTTTTCAAAAACAAAGTGAAGCGAATCGGAACTAAACTTCGCCAATCCGTTTTCGGAGCCAATCCAGAGGTTGTCGTCAAAAACGTACATGCACCACGCCGGATGGTCCATATAAAAAATCTGCTCAACGGAATTGCCGCTAAACGCGCACAGTCCCGAATTGTTTGACGCTAAAACCCGTCCCCGATGCTCTATAAACATGTACACTCCCACAGCCGATTCGTCCGATTCTATTTCCTGAATGGGTGAGCGAAAATCGCGCATGTAATACAAAATGTTGTTGTACGAATCGGAAATATATACCTCGTTTTTGGACGTAACAAAAACCGTTTCGACGTAATTAAGCGATTCGGATTCGCTGAAACGCCGCGTGTAAATCGGTCGCAAACTGTTCACGTCCACTACGCACAAGCCCGCAGGATAAAAAATCAAAATATTCCCGTCAGGAAGTTGCGATACATAAATTGTCTGATATTCTGATTTATCGGGAAGCAGTTGTTGAGAAAACTTCACCAAGTTATTGTCGGCAATGTAGCATACATTATTATCTATTGCAAACCAGACGCGTCCTCTTATGTCTTCAAATACCGTCACTACATAGCCGTCAAATTCAGACGGCGCGATTCTGCGTATTGATTTATCGCTCAATTTTTGCGCTCCGCCAACAAGTCCAATCCAAACGTTGTTTTCGTAATCGCACATCAGGGTATAGACCGTGTACCCCGCCAATCCTTTTGTACGGTCGAACAATTCGGGAGGGCGCTCAAAAGATTCGATACGGAAGACCAATCCGCTGGTAACGCCCCATATAACGCCGTCTTGTGCCTGCGTAATTTTCTTGACGGGAAATTGCAAATAGCGATAAAGACTAAAATCGGAAAGTTCCTGTTTTGTAATGATTTCGGACACGGATTTGCGGTAAAGTCTATTTTCAACGGCAATCCAAAGAAAATTATCGTTGTCAATAAACAGATAGTTTATATCGGGCAAATCGCTTCTAATGACGCATCGGTTGTTGTCGGTCAAATAGAGCAATCCAATGTTAGTTGCCAAAAATATTGACGATGAATCGGGATGTTGAGTAATTGAAACGATGCGATTAAAATCTTCTCCAATAATATTTTTCAAATCAATTATTTCTCCATCGGAAGTTAGCAACGCTGAATTATTTTCGCCATAAAACCATTTTCGATTACTGTTGTCCACAAAAACGGACTCGAAGGCTATATCGGGAAAAATGGTATAAACAGTATCGTATTCAAGAATTGATACGCCGTTTGGGGTAACAAAATATATTATTTCTTCTCTGTCGCGGTCTTGCGCTATGTCGAGTATGGAATTGCTTGCCAATCCGTCTGCTGTGGTATAAACTTGCATGTTTCGACTGTTGTAGCGCGCCGCACCCGAATATGTACCAAACCAAATATAGCCTTTCCTGTCCTGATATATAGACAAAATATCCACCTGCGGCAATTCTTCCTTTGTTCCGTAGTAGATAAAATTGTATCGCCCTATGTCGGCTTGCCCCGTAACTGTCAGCGATTTGACCAAAACGACAAGGCATATTACCGATTTTCTTAACCCAAAGAATATCCGGTTACCATAAGCGTCTGCCAAATGATCTGAACTCAAAATGCTTTGAAAGACTAACATTTTTAAACGATATGATTTAACGATACAAAGATACATTAATATTTTTATATCTTCGCAAAAAAAATGAAAAAATTTATGATTTGAATTATCCATTTGAGGATATTCACTGATTTTTTTATGTGGTGATTTGAAAAATGTTTATATTTGCAAAAAATTTCAATATCTAAAATTAATCAAATGGATAAAAATATAGTATTAAGCGGTATTCGTCCTACGGGGAGTTTACATTTGGGCAATTATTTCGGCGCCTTGCAAAATTTCGTGCGATTGCAGGAAACCAATACCTGTTATTTTTTTATTGCAGACTACCATTCGCTTACCACTCATACTACTCCTGAAAATATACACAGTAACGTTCGCCGCGTTATTGCAGAATACATTGCATCCGGCATTGACCCTGAAAAATGTACGCTATATGTACAAAGCGATGTTCCCGAAATTTGCGAACTGTACCTGTTACTCAACATGATTGCGTATGTAGGTGAATTAGAGCGCACTACCACTTTTAAGGACAAAATTCGCAAGCAACCCGGTAATATCAATGCAGGACTATTAACCTATCCGGTACTGATGGCTTCGGATATACTTATTCACCGCGCTCATAAAGTGCCTGTAGGCAAGGATCAGGAGCAACATTTAGAACTTGCGCGCGTATATGCTCGCCGATTCAACAATACGTACAAATGCGAAATTTTCCCGGAACCCGAAGCGTTCAATTTTGGCGCAAATCTGGTAAAAGTACCCGGATTGGACGGCACAGGCAAGATGGGGAAATCCGAAGGCAACTGTATTTACCTCACAGACGCCCCTGAAACTATACGCAAAAAGGTTATGAAAGCCGTTACCGACACGGGTCCCACGATGCCAAATCAGGAACCGACCGAGCCGATACAAAATCTTTTTACAATAATGGACTTGGTATCAAAGCCCGAAACAAGCGCTTTTTTCCGCGAACAATACGCTCAATGCAGCATACGCTACGGCGATTTGAAGAAACAATTAGCCGAAGATATAGTTGTTTTTGTAACGCCAATTCGCGAAAAATATGAACTTATATACAACGACAACGAATATTTGGGAAAAGTAGCAGCCACAGGACGTGACAAAGCACGCGAAAGCGCAATGAAAACAATTACAGAAGTGAGAAAAGCGATTGGGATATGATTTATTACCCGTCGCCAAGTTTCAACATTACATCAAAAATGCGTTTTCCTTCCCATTCTACCCATTTGGTTTCGTGGGAAGTGCGGTCTGTTTTCTTGCGAAAATCGAAGGTCAAAAGATAGCCGCAGTCCATATTTTTGGATTTCAGATAGCCTGCAAGTTGTTTGTATGCCGCTTCGTGTTTGCTGTCGCCATACCAGAGTTTCATTTCGAGGATAAATTGCTGTTTCAGGAAGTCTATTACCAAGTCCATTTTGCCGTGGTCGCGGGTTTCTGATTCAAAATGATAAAAACCAATACCATTTATCAATGGTTTTAAGTAGGTCAGAAAGATGAGTTTGCCGTCTCGTTCCAAAAAATCTCGGTCTTTTTCGGTGTATATTTCCGAATAATGCTGTTTGAATTTTGTTAGGCAAAGTTCCATGTCGAAAATGTTGTCTTTGATTATTTCGTTTTGCAAAACGTCTTTCACATTTCTAAATTTTGGTTCCGTTTGGTTGCGTGAAATAAAGTAATCGGCAACAGCAATTTCAAAAATTTTGTTGTGCATAGCCAATTTTCTATTCCCATTTTTTGCAAGAAAACAATACATCAAACCTAATTTTATTACCGGAGTGTGTGCGTTATACAAATAATCTTTATGCCTGATAGTCAAATCATACAACAGATTTTGCAAATCGATATTGTCTTCAATTTTTTTGAACAAATCGTCAAACAGTGTGCTGTTTTCATTCAATATTATTTTTAACGCTTCCTGTACGCCTTCAATAGTCCAGTTTCTATCTAACTCGGTTTCAATCAACTGACAAATTCTCGAAACCAAATAAGGATAACCGCTTGTGTAGAAACGAATTTCCTGTGCTATTTCGCTGATGTTCATTCCTGTATGATGCTCGTTTTCGTAATCTGCGAGCATGGTTTCTATTTCCTTCGCCGAAAATGACATGTCTATATCAAAATCTACAGCGATATTCCATGGCGAGTTCATGGCGCTTTCGCCCGGGGTTGGCACATGATTGCCCTGCAAAATCATCTTTTGTTTCAGGTTTCTGACATCATAAACGCCCGCAAGAATGACGCTGTGAAAAGTATGGTCTTTTCCGGCATTCCTCTTCAAGTATTTTTCTCTCAACGTTTTGAGAAACCTTACAAACAGATTGTTGTTCGAGGCTTCGTCGGCTTCGTCTATAATCAGGACTACCTTTTTGTCAATGCACCGTTCCGTTATAAAAAGGTCTAATTTTTCGAAATCCGTAACATTTTCATTAAGCCAAAGTTTTGCTTCTGCTTTATGTTCCAATAATAATGCCCGATATATCCTGCTTAACAATCCCTGACAAAACCCTTCTTCGTCGGCAAACATTTTATCTTTTGAATACTGAAAACTGATGCTTGCACAAACATAATCGTCTGTCAAGTGTTTTTCCAACATGCCGAGCGTCGTCGTTTTTCCGTATTGACGACCGCGATTAATGGTGAAGTATTTCATTCCTTCTACTAACTTAAAGATTTTTTCAATCTTTTCGCTTATATCTACCATGTAGTGCATATTTGGCACACATATTCCTGTTACATTAAACTCTCGCATATTTATATATTTTTAATTACCGCGCAAAAATACAAAAATCATTCAATCAGTCAATCAGTCTTAATTGATTTCACCGGGTCATCATTCGCCACACGCCAATTTTGGAACGTTACCGTACACACCGTTATCGCTCCCACAGCCACAAACGCCAGCAAATACACCCACCAGTACATCGGCGTTTTGTAGGCAAAATTTTCCAACCAGCGCGTAACGGCATACCATGCAATCGGAGCCGCTATCACAAAGCAAATGAGCAATATCTCGAAATACGCTTTGTTGAACATGATGATGATACCCATA
>Ga0099364_10005385_pt1 | contig 19004 bp, 9 predicted proteins | sample TergutTh196P3_FD_73070 | JGI IMG/M metagenome (GOLD analysis project Ga0099364, IMG submission 73070) | Microcerotermes parvus P3 segment gut microbial communities from Pointe-Noire, Republic of the Congo - Th196 P3 | ecosystem: Host-associated > Arthropoda: Insects > Digestive system > Gut ...
GGCGGTTGCGTCGGCGATAGCCGACAGAGAATAACCAAACGACTCTCGGTTCCAGTGCGGACTACCGCACGTTGCCGCCCGGCGGTCGGCAACCTACCCCCATTAGGCAAACTCGTCGACGGTCTGGTTTTTCAAGAGCAGTGCCCATGAAAAAATGTTGGAGTGTAGTCGAATCGAGCGAAAAAGGATCAAGCGTTCCCTCTGAAACGGCTGGTACGAACCGGTTATGCGGACACACTCTTTGACACGTATCGCAACCGAGAAACCGATTGCCGCGTTTTTCCGCAAACTCTTTTGGTAATTCGCCCTGGTGGATGAGCGTCCAATAACTCAAACACCGCCGACAGTCCAAGACAAACGGTTCCCTTAAAGCACCCGTTGGACAAGCATCGAGGCAACACCGACACTTGCCGCAAGGATCGAACGGCTCCGGCGGCGGAGTTTGTTCTAACTGTTCCGTTGAAAGAAAAACACCAAGAAAAAATTTAGAACCAAGTTGCGGATGTATGAGCAACGTGTTTTTCCCTACTGTTCCCAAACCCGCTGCGGCGGCATAGAGTTTTTCGAGAATTGGAGCCGTATCGACCGCCGTCCGACAACGACTGTCGGGAAACAATTTGCGATGTCTTTCCGCTAACACTTTGAGTCGGGAACGAATCCAGTGATGATAGTCGATCCCGCGCGCATATTCGACGATACCGCTCAACTGCCGGATAGCATGCGGTTCGCTATTCAAAACTTTGGCATAAGAAACGCCGAGCATAAGAATTGACTGTACGCCGGGTAACAGAGCCGCCGGGTTTTTTCGTGCCTCGAAATTACGGACGAAGTGCTGCATTCCGGCGTGCATTCCGGCTTGGAGCCAGCGTTCAAAAGCGTCGAAATGTTCCGGCGGGTTAGCCTTTGTGATTCCGCGGAGTTCAAAGCCGAGTTCCTTTGCGGCGGCGAGCAATTGTTCCGTTGGTGACATTGTTTTCGAATTTGTTACCACAATCTCAATGGCGGGAGACTGTCCAGAATCGTCTTTTGCACTTCGGTAGCGAGTATTGCCCGGTTCATATCCTGGGCAAAAGAATCTATCAGCACAATATCTTCTGGCGATGCCCCTTCTTTGAAACCTTCGAGCATCCGTTGGAAGTCCTCGTGCAGTTCTGCCAGCGTCGGTTCCGGCAGTTCCAAAGACCAGAGATAATCGAAATAAACTCCCTGCCAATAACGCATGTCCGCAACAACGTCGTTCATCAGCGCCGCTTTCTCCCGAACTGAGACGGATTGGTATTCACGCATCCTTTGAAAGTAACGTGTTTTTGTCATTAACGACAAATTGTATTCAAAAAGAGACCGCTGACTCGACCGATGTGTTTGAAAATGAGAGTGGACTTTTTTTTCCGAAGGGGAGAATTCAAATACCGGCTTATTCGACGAATGGCGACCGAACTCTTGCTCTGCCCGATCAGTCAAGCGTTCAACCACATCGGACGAAAACCGGCGAAAGTCCCGAAGTTGCATCACCCGAATGAGCGTTTGACGATCCATTGTTTCCGGTTTAACATTTCCGAAGATGCCGCTCAGGGCAATCATCACGACACAGACTGCAAAGAAGGGGAAAGGAAGTAAAAAATGTAGTATGCGGTACATGCGTTGATGGGTGAGAATGTCGGAAATGGAAAAATGCAAGTAAGGGAGGTTGCCGTCCTTTTGGCGTTAGCGTCCATTGTAATTGCGGAATAATTGTTGGACAAAGGTACTTAGCCGAATCGTTGCTTGAAAAAGTCGGCAGGTGGTTGTTTCTTTGTAACCGTCCACACTATTTTCTTCATTATACTGTAAACGGCATGGAATTGCACTTTGCGTTCCTTGCACGGCGTTCCTTTTCCTCTCTGTGTTCTCCGTGTAACCTCTGTGTCCTCCGTGGTACAATTTAACCACGGAGGACACGGAGGGAAAAACCCCATTTATCGGCGTGTCGCAGTATAGTTTCTCTACCCCAACCAATACGCTTTTACCCCAAAACTACTTGCGGTTAATACAAAACCGCAACAGAGCATATCTTTTCTTGCCGGTACGAAGCACCAACACGCTTTCACTTGCCAAGTGTTCCGCCGTCAAAACAGTATCGACATCATTCATCGGACGATTGTTAACATACGCTCCCCCCTGCTGAATCGTCCGCCTTGCCTCATTCTTTGACGAAGCCAAGCCTGACTCTACCAAAGCGTCGATCAATGTAAGTCCTTGCGACAAGCGGTCTTTTGGCAACTCTTTGCTTGGTACATCGGCGAAGATTGAACAGAGTGTTGCGTCGTCGATCGCACCGCAAGCGGAGCGGCTAACTGCTCCGCGGCTAACGATCTCTCCGCCGAAGAAAATCTCCGTCGCCTTTTGCGCCGTCGATAAACCGGCTTCACCATGTACCAACCGCGTTAACTCATCGGACAGCCTGCGCTGGGCAATGCGCTTGCCCGGATCAGTCCGGTGTTGCGACATCACCTCCGCAATTTCCTGCTGCGATAAATCGGTAAAGATTTTGAGTGTCTTTTCGACATCCGCGTCGTCGAGGTTGATCCAATACTGGTAAAACTGGTACGGCGGTGTGCGGTTCGGGTCGAGCCATAGGGTACCGCTTTCTGTTTTGCCCATCTTGCCGCCGTCGCTTTTCGTGAGCAGCGGACTGGTCAAACCTTGCAGTTGTCCCCCCAGTCCCATCCGCCGGGCATATTCGCAGCCCATCGTGATATTGCCCCATTGATCGCTCCCGCCGAGTTGCATCTCGCAGTTGTATGTCTTGTACAAATGCACGAAATCGTAACTCTGCATTAACATATAACTGAATTCCGTGAAACTCAAACCGGATTCGGTATTATCCAACCGTAGCCGGACGGAGTCCTTCGCCATCATCATGCTGACGGGAAAGTGTTTGCCGACATCCCGCAGGAAATCGATGTACATAATTTTCGAGAACCAGTCGGCATTGTTGACGAGCAATGCACCGTTCACAGAGCCCGGAGCGGAAGCTCCGGTTGAGGAATCATCGAATCGTAAAAAATTGCGGAATTGCTTTTCGACTCCTTTGATGTTTTCTTCGATTTGTTCTTTGGTGAGTAGATTTCGTTCTTCGCTTTTTCCGCTTGGGTCGCCGATCATTCCGGTGGCACCGCCGGCGAGAGCGATGGGACGATGTCCGAATTGTTGAAATCGCCGCAGGTTCATCAGAGCGACAAGATGACCGACGTGCAGACTATCGGCAGTGGGATCGAAGCCGACGTACACGGTTCTCGGCTTTTCCTTAAGCCAGTCGGCAAGCGTCTCGGGACTGGTCATTTGGTGGATCAGTCCCCGCCATGAAAGTTCGTGAATAATGTCTTGCATCGTGCAACGTGGTTAAAAGAACAATGTCATTATTGCCGTTTCGTGAAGATTGTCAATGGACAGGTCGCACGTGCCCAGTCCGTTAACAAGTTGTCAACATGTTAACGGACTATTGGGGCGGTCAGTCCGTCGACAAGTTTTTTGATTCGATAGAAGAAGGGAATAAAATCGGTAATTTCAGAAAATCCTTGAAAAAATGCAAGTGTTTCATGGAAGGCTTATGCGGCGGAATCCGTGAGCACGCCGGAAACGCCGTCGTTTTCTTCGAAGGCGATGTCGAACAATTTGGAAAGGAGTTGCCGCACCGATGACCGATCAGAAATGTGCAGATCGTTTTCCAGTGCCTCTAACAGAAATTTCGGCTCCACAAAAAGTTTGAGCGGTGTAGGTAACGCATTTCTGTCGGAGATTTCCTGCATCAACCGTTTTTCTTGATCGGAAAGTTGATGGACATAGTTCAGTTCCTTGATGAGTGCCATAGGATCGTTCAGAGCCCATTCTGCCCGATTTCGCCGCCATATCTGCCAATAGACAAGCCCTGCAACTATTATTGCCAACACGACGAAGAATGAGCCGTAGTACAGAAAAGCCTGGTTGGTTCGCTCTGCGTCGGGTGAGAACTCTTTCTGAAGACCGCGAGCGAGGTTATCTAGTCTCTCACTGTGCTGCCGCGGCACGTCACGCCGCGGAGATTCTGTTCTCCTCGGATTGAAGAGATTGTATCCTTCTCCACTGTCGGATTTCGGAGGCTTTTCCCGGCACCCAGTCATCAGACACAGTGCCGATACTACACAAATGAGTACGAAAAGATGCTGTGCTGATGTCATTACAACCCCCACTAGAACGAATGAAAGCCAACGACCCCATGATAGCGTTTTTTTGCACTATGTGCAATATCAGTACAGGAAACCTCTCAGTCCGTCGACACGTTTCAGATTGGAGCGGAAGGTAGTCAACCGACCGCCGGGCGGTTGCGTCGGCGATAGCCGACAGAGAATAACCAAACGACTCTCGGTTCCAGTGCGGCCATATAATTTTCATGGCGCACGTTGCCGCCCGGCGGTCGGCAACCTACCTGCGTTGAACAAACTTGCACGCCTACTGGTCACGACCCTTGCAAAACTCCTCTAATTATGATATTTTGCCTAGCATGACAGTCGTCTTCACGGAAATCACAGAGCCGCAAAAGTTTTCCCCCGCACAATTTCAATCGGTGCGGGATGCATTGCAAAACGAAGGACGACTCGCCTCCATTCTGCCTGTGCTCGGAGTCCGAACCGAAGAACAAGCATACCAAGCCCTCGCCGCCGCTCTGCATCTTAAACTCGTTGACCTTGCCAAAAGCAATGTTGACATCTCTCTGCTCAATCACTTCCCACTGAAACTCGTTCATCGGTACAACGTCTTTCCGCTCGGAACCAACGAAAACGGTTCACTAATGGTTGCCACGAGTAATCCGCTGGAACTCCACGCCATCGATGCCGTCTCCGCCGCCACCGCAAAGCCAGTCATTCCCGTCGTCGCACTGCCGACCGAACTCGGAAAACTCATCAAATCACACTTCGGAGTCGGAGCAGAAACCGTCGAAGGACTAATGGCACAAGTTGCCGACGACCTCGGAGTCGAAGTCCTAGACGAACTCGAATGGGAACAAGGCGGCGACGCTCAACTCGCACAAGAAGCATCCGTCGTGCGGCTGGTCAATGAAATTCTCACCGAAGCCGTCGAAGTCAGAGCGAGCGATATTCACATCGAAGCGCAAGAAACCGGTATGAGAATCCGTTACCGTATCGATGGCGTACTCCAAACGCAACCGATGCCGCCGGAGATCAACCGCTTTCAGTCGGCAATCGTCAGCCGATTGAAAATCATGGCGCGGCTCAACATTGCCGAAAAGCGGATACCGCAGGATGGACGTATCAAACTGAAAGTTTCCGGTAGGGAAATTGACCTTCGGCTCTCCATTATTCCGATGCTGCACGGCGAAGGAATTGTCATGCGTATTCTTGACAAGGACAGGATGGACTTCACGCTGCGCGGAATCGGAATGGATGAGGATATTTACGAACAATTCGGAAAACTCATCAAGCAACCGCACGGAATCATTCTTGTTACAGGTCCGACCGGTTCAGGAAAGACGACAACGTTATACAGTGCGCTCAATGAAATCAAAGATGAAGCCACGAAGATCATTACAACGGAAGACCCTATTGAATATCAACTGGATGGCATCAATCAGATACAGGTTCATACGAAGGTTGGTTTAACCTTTGCGGCGAGTCTTCGTGCGATTTTGCGGCATGACCCTGATGTCGTGTTAGTCGGTGAAATTCGTGACCTTGAAACGGCGGAAAATGCGATTCAAGCGTCGTTGACCGGACACTTGGTATTTAGTACGTTGCACACGAATGATGCGGCGGGGGCTTTTACCCGATTGAGCGACATGGGCGTGGAACCGTTTCTGATAGGCACGACGATTGAAGGGGTGATGGCGCAACGGCTTGTTCGTCGGCTTTGCGTGCATTGCAAGGAAAAGTTTAGTCCGGAGCTTGCGGAGATGCCGAAGGATTTTCCTGTTCAGGTGATTCGAGAGGGCAAGGCGGACATTTATCGTCCGGTGGGTTGTCGGGATTGTCGGCACACTGGTTATTCTGGTCGGATTGCGTTGTATGAATTACTGACGGCGACGGAGCCGATTCGTCTTTTGGCGAGTGCGGGAAGACATTCTCACGAGATTAAGGTGGCGGCACGCAAAGCGGGGATGATGACTCTCCGTGAAAACGGCTGGCGAAAAGTCGTGCTTGGTATCACGTCGGTCGATGAAGTGATTAGGATGGCAAAGGAGGATTAAGGCTTTCGCCGGAAAATATAGAAAGTGCAGCAACAAAGTTGACGCTATTAAACGTAACATGTTTTGTTTCAAGGTATTATGTCGTTTCGTTTTTGTTTTTTCACACAGAGACACAAAGGCACAAAGGAGAGCGACCTGTCCCTTGTTTCTTTGCAGTCTGTCGACAAGTTTCAGTTTGGAGCGGAAGGTAGTCAACCGACCGCCGGGCGGTTGCGTCGGCGGTAGCCGACAGAGAATAACCAAACGACTCTCGGTTCCAGTGCGGCCATATAATTTTCATGGCGCACGTTGCCGCCCGGCGGTCGGCAACCTACCTGTGTTGAACAAACTTGCACACCTACTGGGTTCATTAGCCGTCGGTTCCGCTCGGCATCCTACGCAGCCCTCCGGCGCTCATTTTGCGACCGTCTTGCACAAGTGTTGAGAAGTTCGGCGGCATCCTCCAAAAACGCAGAGGCTTTCTCAAACGTCCGAAGAGCAAGGTTGCTCGACGGTGTCAAATGCTCGCAGTCAAGGTATTCAAGCCAACGATCCACGCGGCTAATGATTCCCTCGCGTGCTGCGATGCGAAAGATTTCCTCCGGCGTTTTGTTCTCCACCTTCTCTCTGCCGAAGCAATCCGCCAACTGCCGGGAGATCATTTGCCGGCAAATGGCAAAGGTTAAATTGAAGTTTTGCACGACTGCCGAAATCAATACACTCTTGAACTCGATTCCGAGTCCCTGAAACTCCCCGGAGCGGGCGTAGGCGAGTGCGTTTTCCAACGACTGCATCGCATATTGTAGTTTGTCCGAATTACGTTTTTGCATAGTTGCCTCCATAAATTGTTTGTGTTACCTTCTGGGAGTCCAAACGGGAACCGTCTGTGAGCCTCTCATCGATTCAGGTATTTCCGTTGTTCCTGATTCTTCGGGTAAGATTACTCTCGGCATTTCCAATGACGGGAAATTGTCCCAGTCTTCGTCCCATGAGTCCGCGTTGGAGCGTCTCGTCGGTTTGGGAAACTCATTCGTTTGTTGTCCTCGCAGTGCGTTATTTTCCCGCTTCAAATCGGCGACTTGTGCGTGCGCCGTGTACAAAGCGTGTTCCAACTGCCGGTTTTCATGCATTAACAGCGATTGGTGCAACCGAGAATCGGTGCATCCAGCCGCAATGAAAGCAATGAACAGTGAAGTGCCAAAAATAATCTTTCTCATTCCATCTTCTACTGTGTGCAAGACCGAGAACAACTCTCGCCCCGCACGAGCGTCCGTATGTTAGTGAGTTTTGAAAAGTATGTCAAGAGGAATTTCGGGGCTGCGCTCCGCAAGCGGAGCGGCTAACACAACTACCACGTAATTCCCAGCGTCGCCCTGAGCGTATCAACAGAAGTATGACTGTAAGCCTCATGATCGTAATCGAGACGGAAATTAAACCGATCCGATACTAATACGCCAAGCCCAAGTCCCAATTGTCCAATGTTACGCCCCCACCTCCCAGAGTGAGCATTGAAACCCAAATTATGGTATTCGCCATTGTACTCTCCACTTCGGAAACCGGCAAACTCCGTCCGCACAATCGCCTCATCATCAGCCCACTCACGAATATAATATCCTCTGATCTCCGGCGTTAAGACCACCTTCTCCGACATACCGTAAATCCGGCTTGCCCTTGCTCCGAGAGAAGTACGGAACGACTGATAGTGATCACGGAAAACATGAAGATTAGCAAGAGGAGCACCCGACTCCGTTACGCTCGGACTGTTAACCCGTGCATAATGGAACCCCGCCCCCGGTGCCAATGTGGTAACATCGTTTATCCAGAAGACACGTCCGAGATTAACGCCCGTCGAAATCAAATCGTCATTGTATTTCCCCTTGGCAATTTCCTTAATGGGATTGCCCAGAGCGTTAATATCAATGTTCCTCGTAGTGTTATGCCAGTTTTTCGTGTAACCGCCGTAACCGTCCACGTAGAACTTGCCGTTGAACCAACTGACATAAGCCAAGGAACGAAGCGAGTCCGTCTTATTCTTGGAACGGAGCAGGTTGAAACTCGTGTTTGAATTATCGTAACCGAGTGCCGCACCGACCATCATGTTTGGAACGATGTTCCGATGCATACCGGCAGCAAAACCTGACGTGTTTAACTCGTAACCGCTGTAATGACCGATATTGCTCCGAGTATGGAAAGTACCGGTAACAGTTCCCCAACGGTCCCACAGTTTCGGTCTTTCCCCGACTGTTCGGGGCTTCACGACAAAGTCTTGCCCCGTGGGTAACAAATCTTGGAAACGGCGTTGCGTCTGCATGACCGCCTCTTGGTTCGCCGCAAAAACTTCACCATGCAGTTGCTGGAAGGCACCGCGCAATTCACGTTGCGGTAACTGTACCAAGGATTGCCAAAGTTCAAGCGGGAGTTCACCGGCATCCATTACCCTATCCATCGCATCCGCAGCACGCCCCGCATTCGTCCTGCCCCAAGGATCACCAATATTGTCGGCAAAGCGGTTCCACTCAAGGTAGTAACCATCGTTTCTCAATACCGACTTGAACGTCCCCCCGAAGTTCCCCACATGTGTGAAAGGAAGAAGGGGCATCTGATTAGCGTTTTCTACTTTAATCACCTGCAACGCCTCGCCCGGAACCGCACCGTCGATATTGTTGATATCAAGGAATGCATCCCGGTGGATCTCAACCTTTCCGCCTGCTGCCACTTCAAGCAGTTTGCCGATTTCGTACAAGTATATCGACCCGCTTTCAAATGTTATACTGCCGATAGACAGCGTACCCGGACTACTGCCGGGCGACAGCGTACCGCCCTGTGCAAGTGTAATCTTTCCGTTGATTCTGCCATGACCGCCGAGCGTACCCGCCGCTAAAACGTGTACATCTGTGCCAATAACGGCAACAGTGTCTTCATTTTCGCCGAGCAGAAACGTACCGCTGGCAATCGTTACTCTTCCGCCCCCGTTTATGAATCCTTCGTAAATGTAGGTATTATCCTCGGCATGATTGAAAACGAGATTAGCATTATTTTCAACAGTCATTTTGTTTTGTTCATCCTTAATCCCTTCATCGGTGGTGGTACCGTCGCCGAACTGCAACGTACCGGACTTGACTGTCGTTTCGCCAGTGTAGGTGAGAACACCCGATAGAGTCACCCTGCCTGTTCCGCCTTTCTCGACACTACCGTCACCGGAGATTGCACCGGAATATGTGTAGTCATTGGAGCGGTTAAACTCAACTGTCGCATTGTTGACAATGTTACTGGCATTGGAAATGCTGCCGGTGGTGCCGCTTCCAATTTGCAATGTGCCGGTAGTTACCGTTGTAGTGCCGGTGTAAGTGTTATTCCCCGTCAAAACCAATGTACCAGCACCCAATTTGGTCAGAGTGGTGCCGTCCCAGTCTGGTTTACCATCAGGATTATCGACACGCCTGTTATCCCAAACCCCCTTATATTTTGCTTCTGTAATGTCCTCAAGGACTGCACCAAGCGTAAAGTTGTTCGCAACGGTAAAGTCGCCATGTGCCGGGATGTCAGTATTGGTGCAATACCACATCAACCACGTCTGAACGCCGAGTGTTTTGGGGGCATTATCATCATCAGGTACTAACCCCACAAGCAGGAAGTCCCTGCCATCGGCACCACCATCCAACTGAAGGGTTATATTCTGGAGATCAAGGTTAGCTATCCCTCCATCGGCACTAATAACCGTTATGGGGGTAGGTGTTGTCAAACTATTTCCTATCGGCGTGTAACCGGTGATATTGATGGTCATCTGACCATTACCAAGATCGATATTACCATTAGCATTGATGAGTGATCTGCTTTGATTCACCGCCAAGTTCAGCCTGGTTTCGACTCCATCAGCGATTTTTATGTTTCCGGGAGTGCCCTCTTTTTCGTCTCCAACAGCCGTAATCGTTCCATACGTTCCCCCAAGGTTGAAAGTATAACCAGTCTCTGTAATGTCTACCGAGTCAACGGTAACACCGCTTGAGTGAACATCAACACGTTTATTGTTACTTTGCCCGAATATGACTTCATCCCCGTTGGCAAAGTAAGTAGCATTGTTGTTGACGTCTTGCCAGTTCCGCAAACTGGTATCATTTCTCCAAAGGCTGTTGTTATCACCGTCGATAACCCCCGTCCAATGTACCTTCGCGCTAACGGTCTCGAGGGTTAGTACCACATTATTTCCGACAACATCGATCTCCGCCTTGCGGTGTACATCTGCGGTATAGTTGAGATCAAAACTATCTTTATTCCCTGTAACGCCGCTTCCTGTGCTGACGATAGTGTGTGTCCCCGGCACCCAGTTCTGTGAATTGAGTTCGACTTCGATAATTCCGGTGAACACGGCTCCCCCTGCGACGCTAATCCGGTCGAGCGACGAACCGACCATGTCCACTTGCAATATGCTGTCGTTAGCCATGGCGAGGCTGCCCACGTTGAGTGTACCGACACTCCCGATGGTTCCGGCAGAAAGTGTTGATTTGGCACCAACCGTCGCTGCCCCGCCGATAGTACCGCTGCCGGAAAGTTTTGAATTGGCACCGACATTGACTGCTCCGCTGACATTACCATTGACGCTAACCTCTATCTCACCTCCATGTTGAGCGGCGATGTTTCCGGTTACAGTACCGGCAACATTGACCGTTGCATTTTGTTCGGCGCTAACACTGCCGGCAACTTGACCGCCTCCGCTACGCACGTTGAGATCTCCGCCGGCTCCAACCGTAACTGCTCCGCCGACTCTGCCGTACACATCGAGCGTCGTGTTCGCGCCAAGCGTAACAGCACCGGCAACGACTGCATTGCGGAGTGCACTAGTACCCACCTGCAACGTACCCTCTTCAACTGTCGTCAAGCCGCTATAGGTATTGTTCCCTGTCAAAATCAACGTACCCTCGCCTTTCTTGAAGAGCGTATTGCCGTCCCAGTCAGGTAATCCTTGTGGGTCACCTGTTCGACGGTTATCCGCACCGGTTCTGTTCTGAAGCACCGCTCCGAGCGTAAAGGACTCACCAGCGTCAATCGTAAAATCACCATGCGCCGGTCTGTCCGGGTCGGTCGAGTACCAAGTCAAGCCGGTTTCAAGGAAGATTCGGTTGGCTTGCGCACCAACCCCTTGATAGGCTCTGGCGGAAAGGAAGTCCACGTCCGAAGCCGAGAATCCTGCCACAAAAATGACCGGATTGAAGTTCTGTATCGCATTTCCGGCACCCGCCTGAATGATGGTTATTGCGTCACGCTCATAATCTTCCGCGTCTGTTATATCGTAGCCGGCAATCGTCAACCATGCACCGCCGAGGTTAATGGTACCCGTCGCAGTAATGAGGGGCTCCGTGCTGTCGGTTAGCCCAAACACGAATTTCGTATCCTCCCCTGTGATGGTAATGTTTCCGGTCGCACCCGCAAGAGCAGGATTACCTTTCGCCGAAATGGTACCATAGATTTCAATGCCGGGAGGAAGAGGAGCCAGCGCAAGACTTGAAGGATCGCCAAGTACAAATGTGTAGTTATCCCCCGTAACATGCATGGCACCCACCTCGATAGCACCGCCTATCAACACTGTTTTATTCTCGACATCTTCTTCAGGTTCAATCGCACCCGTTGTATCTGCTGGGTCTCTATACTTATCGGCAAACGTTACAACGTCGCCGGTAAAAAACTTGGTCTCGGCAAAGTAGCGACCAGCAACCGTTCCCTGCCAGTTAGAGGTGGTATCAACATCCCAGATTCCGGCATCTTGGAATTGCACGGGGAAGTCACCCAATCCTTTCGTTCCTGTCCATGTGAGGTTACCGCGTGCGCCGGCGGAGGTGTCCGCTACGAGCCGCAGTTCGTTGTTGACCAAAGCGAGACTATAAGCGAAGCCGCCGTCGATTCGAGTAAAGTCATACGGCTGACCATCCAGGAAGAAATCGGCACCCAGCGATGTTCGGGCGAGAGTTCCGCCGTTGCCTCTGACAAGCACAATATACTCCCCCGCATTCTCAAATAAAGGCTCACCGCCGGCGATCACGCTAATAACGCTGTCATTCAGGTCGATCGTACCGCCGACTGTACTAAGCGTCAAAAACACGTCCCCATGCCCGGCTAGCCAAACGTCACCCTCGTCGTCCCACCCGATTGCATGGAAGTTCAAGACACTCCCCTCCGAGAAGGTAATCGTCCGGGCTGTAATCGTTCTTCCCTGATTGGGTTCCCAGACGCTAATCCTTGCGGAGCCGAAGTGGATATCTTGACCGACTGCCGGAGTCGCCGTGTTCGAATTGGCGGCTCGAATGTTAGCATCCAAATTGAATTCGTAATCACTGCCGGTTACGGTCATTGATTGAACCCTGACATTGTTTTCGACGTTAACCTTTTTTCTGTCAACGCGTACGGTGTTGCCGTGTCCGTCATTGTTGGCAAAAATCACCGTATCACCATTCAGGAAGATACTCACGAGATTCCCCGAAATCATCCCCCGCCAGTTTGCAGAACTGCCGGTGCCTTCATCCCAGATTTGGAGGTTGTCAGCAGCCGCTCCCGTCCAGTGGAGAGTCGCAGCGGCATCGGCGGACTCCAATCCGAGGGCTAATTGCGTACCGTCAACGTACCGCAATCCGTAAAAGAGTTCGGGATTCTCGTCCGTATTGTTCCGCACAAACTGCGATGTCAGCACCTCTTCCGGGTTGGGAAGCCGATTCCCATCAGCATCGTAGCGGTAAATCCACAACGTGGGAAGAACATTATTGGCAAAGGTGCCGTTCTCGACACTAATAAGGTAAATGAGACTCCTATCCTCCAATTGAGTACGCAGGTCTTCAATGTAAACGTTGCTCCTCGACACATCGACGGTACCCTCTGTTGCGCCGGTAAACAGAAGCGTCAAAAACTGATCGCCCGCCAAAGCACTTCGTGTACTGAATTCCAAAATTGCCCTGTCCGCAGCCGCTTCGACATCCGAAAGGGTAAACGTGTTCGCCGCAATAAGCGTGTTCTGGTCAACTTTTAACATATTGCCGGCAGTAGTGGTTAACATCTGTCCATCCACAAAATAGGTACTTCCGGCTCCGTGCAGCGTGAAATCCCCGCCGCCGAGATCGAGTCCGACATTCCTGCCGAGTTCGAGACTGCCCGCATAAACATCGAAATGGGCAACCCCGCCGGAGAAATCGCTCGGAGCGTTTTCAAAAATCCATCTTCCATCCCCCGTCTTGCGGATACTGACCTCCACGTCAGCACCGCCCCCCATGCCAGCCATCATAAGAAGAATCAACGGATCCCCTTCCTCAATCGGAACACTGGGATCAATCGCCGGGTCATCGGCGCTGACAACACCGACGTGGACATTGAACATATTTCCCTTGTTCTCAAAATAGACATCGTCGGTTCGGGCAAAAACGGAATCCGCACCGTGGTAATTATTGCGAATCCCTTGATTGTAAGCGGTAACATTGAGATAAATCGTTGCACTATCGTTGTAAATCGCTGCACCGCGACCGCCGACAGCAATGTCAACGGCGTTATTCGCAAAACTAACATTATTGAGCGTAATCGTTGCCCCCGGAGCATTGTAGATAGCACCGCCATGCCCCCCGTTAAGGGCTTCGTTGCGGCTAAACGTAACAATGCCCGGTACACTCGTAACACCAGTCAATGTCAAAGTACCTGCATTATAAATGGCACCGCCCTCCTCCGCCTTATTAAGAGTAAATGTCCCCTCCTCAGACGTAAGCGCATCTCTGGCTATGCCGCTCGTGACATCCAACGTCGAATTGTTAGCATTGAAAACCGCTCCCCCACGCTCCGCCTCGTTACGCAAAAATGAAACCTGGTGAAGTATAAGGTCGCCAAACTCTGCATTGTAAATGGCACCGCCGTCCCCGCTTATTGCTACTGGAAGAGCAGCGGCATCCCCCACAGCAACGTTGCTGGCAAAACTGACAAGGTCAATCGCAAGACCGCGATTGTCGATTAGCATCTGCCCCCTGTTATGCACAGCCCCGCCCACCACTGCGACGTTACGCAGGAACCGGGCACTGGTAATGTCCATTTCTCCTCTGTCGTCCCACTGGTCAATCCCCAGACCGTCGTTAAAAATAGCCCCGCCGAAGCGAGCATTCCGAGTGAAATTGCCCGCATTGAATTCGGTCTCGCGGTTACCGGCAAACATGTTCGCCCTCGCGGGATCGGATGCCGTAATCGTAACTTTTCCGTTCAAACCATTGTAAATGGCACCGCCGTCTCCGTTTTGTGCTACGTTGAGAAGGAATTCAACGTTTGTTAGATCCAGAGTTCCGCCGTCTCCAGCCATGATGCCCTGATTGTAAATGGCACCGCCGTCCACAGCCGCCGTGCTGTTGGTAAAACTGTTCACCGTGCCGCCGACATTCTCAACGACCAAAAGCCCATGCTTCTCATTGAAGACGGCACCGCCGCTCCCTTGCACAGCCCAGTTCCCCTGAAAGTTGACATTCTGGAGGAGAAGTTTTCCGTCTTCTCTATTGTAGATGGCTCCGCCGTCTAATTCGGCAAAGTTCGATGCAAAAGTGCCGTCAACGATGGTGATTTCCCCATTGACTTCATTGAAAATGGCACCGCCGGAACCCTGCGTCGCACTGTTTCTTGTAAAAGTAACTCCTCTTCCCCCGTCTATTCGGTCAATAACGGTAAAAGTACCGCCGTCGTTGAAAAGTGCTCCGCCGCCGCGCCCCGTCGCCGTGTTATTAGTGAAACTGCCGTCAGCGAGAGTTATCGTACCATGGTCATTGAACACGGCTCCCCCCATCGCCGCCTCATTATCGGTGAAACTGGCTGCCCGGCTGGCCCCGTCGATAGCAGGGGTTCCAAGAGTCAACACTCCCCAAATATTGGCAATCGCACCGCCGACCCCGTCTGCCCTGTTACCGGAAAACCGGACGGTAGCAAGCGTAATCTCTCCCAATGAATTATAAAGAGCCCCGCCGTCACGACCCGCAAGGTTACCCATAAAGGTCGCATCGCTAAAAACAACGTCCTGTTCCAAATTGTAAATCGCACCGCCATCCTCCCGCGCCTCATTGCGGGTAAAGTAAGCAAAGGAACGTGAAGTCATTCCCCCCATACTGTAGATACCGCCTCCTTGCAATGCCCGGTTATTCGTAAAGGTTACAGTTCCAAGGGCACCGGTATCCCCGGCTTGCCGGTCGCGACCAAAATTAAGTGTTCCTAAACTGTATATCGCTCCCCCGTAACCGGTAAGCGTGTTTGTTAAGGCATCGGCATTTGCTCCTCCCGCCACATTACCCAGTAGTTCGACTCCATCGAGAGTAACATCGCCTCCTGCGACGTTGTAAATGGCACCGCCGTGTCCCGCATCCCGTCCTCCGGCGGCGATGTTTCCGGTAACGTAGTTATAGTCAAAATTTCCTCTGACTCGGACGACACCGTCGATACCGTCGATTTCATCATTGAAAATGGCACCGCTTTTATCATTGAAAATGGCACCGCCGTGTAGAACGGCGAAGTTACCTACGAAGGTGCCTCGGAACAAGCGGTCGACGTGCCCCGCTCCTCCGGCACTTGCCAAGATAGTCCCCCCTTGGTCGTTGAAAATCGCCCCGCCGGAAATACGTGCCCGATTGTTCGCAAAAATAATGCCCGGATAGTGCTGTGTACCATCCAGAAAATTAACATAATTTTGCGCGTTTGCATTCCCTTCGACGACTCCCAAGTTGTAAATCGCTCCGCCGTAGTCTGCGACGTTGCCCTGACCATCATGATCGTATGCTACTTGCGGTGCCGCAAATACCTGTGTTGTATTGCCTAGCCCACCCGGCAAGAAAATCCCTAACGCTGACAAGTAGGCCGGTGTAGTTAGAACGTTTGGACCAGTTGGGAGTAGGATGGAAGTGGCTGGAATTGCTCCGCCGAAAGAAGTATCATCGAGGATAAGCGTTCCCCCTAGTATATTGGAGATGGCACCGCCGAATCCCGGAGTAGTTACACTACCGGTTGCTTCATTAGCGTTCAATGTTACCCGCGTGAGTGTAAGCGTTCCCGCATTGTCAATCGCACCGCCGGATGCCGCCTTGTTATTTACAAAATAGACACGCGAATAGACAATTCTATCCTGTGTAGGAGCATTCCCGGCGGGATAATTGAACTGCCACCGCCATGTATTGGCTCCTGTGTTTGTAAACGCCAGAGTTGGTGCTCCAAACCTTACCACTGTATTTGACTGTCCAATGATAGAATATGTTCCTCCCCCATTGAAAATTACACCTCCGCTGCCGTTACCTGCGTCATACCCTTCAAATGTAAGCGTTGCACGCGAACCATGAGTTGCCATGGTTGGACCGCCCGCCTGAAATCCCAGAGTTCGATTATTTGTGTCCTGAACGGTAACATTTGGGCTAGCCGGTGTTACTCCACCCGTCCAGTGGGATGACTCGAAAGGATCAGGATAAACACGACCGACAGGTAAATTTGGAGGGGTGCCGCCATTCGCCACCGTTGTTGCTCGCCATCCGTAATACTCGGAAGGGAGTGCCAAAGCACCACTCCACGTGATTCCGGGTCTAACGCGCCATTCTTCAACTGCGGGCTCCTGCCCGGCACCGCCAGTACCGGGGCGAGTGCGTGTTTCATAGTATTCTTGGTTATTGAGTCGCTGCACCGCAGAGCCTAGTGCGGTTCCTAGGGTTCCGGTGTAACCTGACACAGTGATTCCGCCTGTTCCCACGCCCAAGCGGATTTGTTGATTGAGGGGGGGATTCGCAGAGGGGCTGCTTCCTTGTTGGGCGATCCAAGCGGAACCCGTTGCTGCGGTACCTGTGGTATAATCGAAGAGATTATAGAAACTGTTTGCGTCAACGACAGTGTTAGTTGGTGCCTGTCCTAGTGCTTTTTTTTCGCCGGTGCCGACCCATAGTAGCACGATTATGGCGCAGAGTATTGTGATTGTGCGCAGATTTTTCCTTTGGCATGTGAGTCCGCGTGTGTCTGCGAGAGCAGGTTGCCTATTTTGCGTAGGCTGCCCCCCACCCCCCCTCTTGCCTATATTAACGCGATCCATTGGTGTGCGCATCCTTTCGACTCCTACTCCGATAAAAACAATCCGTTTTCGGGAATTATCGGCGAGTCTTGAAATAGAACTTGAAAGATTTTCTTTAGATTAACGAAATGTCAATCTCGTTTCGGGAACCTCTAGCGAGCGGGGGGTGTCAACCCCCCGTTGAATCCCCCATACGTTTCGCACCCCAACGGGGGGCTAACGCCCCCGCTCGCGGCTCTGAAGCCATAGTACCATTGCAATTTTGTCATGCGGGGCTATACTGCAAATGAACTAACGCCTTTAAGTGTATTATGTTCATCACACTGGACGGCGGCGATGGTTGTGGAAAGAGTACACAAATCCGTCGTCTTGCCGAAAAACTACAATCGCACGGACACGAAGTCGTCTGTTGCCGCGATCCCGGCAGTACGCCGCTCGGCGATGCCGTCAGGGACATCTTACTGAATCGGCAAGAACTGCACATTGCGGACATTACCGAAGTTTTTCTTTTTACGGCGGCGCGGGCTCAATTAGTACAGGAAGTGATTCGTCCCGCCTTGAAGAGCGGTAAAATTGTTCTTTCCGATCGCTTTTTGATTTCGACCTTTGTTTATCAATGTTACGCTGGCGGTGTATCGGAAGAAGTGTTGAAGTCAATCGCAGCCGCTGCCGTCGGCGAAACCTTACCGGACTTGGGTATCGTGTTGGACATTCCCTACGAAGCGGCGATTCAGCGTATTGGGCATCGTGCTGTACCGGATCGTATGGAATGCAAAGGGGAGGAGTATCACCGATTGGTCCGTGAGGGGTTTTTGAAATATGCCGCTGCTGAACCGGAGCGGTACACCGTCATTGACGCAACCCCTTCGCCGAGCGAAGTTGCCGAGGCAATTTGGAAAATCGTTGCCGCTGTTATACCGTAAAAATTATCAAAAAACAAACAGAGCCCGGTGCGGTAGCACCGGAGCTACCGCTCCGGGCTCTGTGAACTTTTTTACCGCCGGGGCTGTAATTTCCCTAACCTCCTTGATACAAAATGACGAGTGATTCAAAGCATGGTCCCCGCAAGGAAAGAACCCGATAAAACGACGTACTCCGGTCGCTTTGCGATACGGCTACGTAAATTGCGGGAGGAAGCGGGCTTATCAGTGATAGAAGTCGCCGATGCAATGGATGTAACACCAACCACAATTTATGATTGGGAATCTACAAAATCTCAACCGAGTATTTCTCAACTACCTCAAATTGCAGGTATTTTGGGAGTATCTATCCGTAGTCTTATGGCAAAAAACTGTTTTTTTGGAGATTTTAGAAAAATTCTAAATCTATAAAATCAAGCACACAAAAGACTTACCGCGTTGTCGGTTGGAATTTTCTAAATTTTAGAGTACCTTTTTTCATTTCTTCTTACGTCCCTTGTGTACCTTTTTCGTTTCCTCTTCGGGAATCATCGTCGGCGGAGCGGTCAACTGTTGATACATTTCCATTAACTTTGCGACAATTTCGGACTCGCTCATCAAAAATATATTTGTATGTTGTATCGACAAAAGAAAAACCTATAATAATGCAATGCACTTGGGCTTTTCCTTTTGCCTCATTCCACCACTTGAATGTTCGATAAGCAAAGTTAATCACAATACCACGTTCCATGAGCGGCTTCCACAATATCGCAACCTGTTCTCCCTGTGCAATAGAGTTAGTCGATACAAATCCTGTCCGAATTTCCGTGCCGCTCATCATGTCGGCGGCTTTTTTGTACCATGCTGTAAC
>Ga0099364_10005386_pt1 | contig 19004 bp, 18 predicted proteins | sample TergutTh196P3_FD_73070 | JGI IMG/M metagenome (GOLD analysis project Ga0099364, IMG submission 73070) | Microcerotermes parvus P3 segment gut microbial communities from Pointe-Noire, Republic of the Congo - Th196 P3 | ecosystem: Host-associated > Arthropoda: Insects > Digestive system > Gut ...
GGCGCCTAAGCTGCTTTTGATGGATGAGCCTTCCATGGGGATCGCCCCGCTGATCGTCCGCGATATTACCAATATAATAAAAGGTCTTCACGAGGATGGCACGACGATTCTTCTTGTCGAGCAGAACGCCAAGATGGCGCTGGGTCTGGCGGATTACGGTTATGTTCTGGATACCGGCAGCATCGTGCTCGAGGGCAGGGGCGCGGACCTGCGTAACGACGAAAAGGTTGTGAAGGCGTATTTAGGTGGGTAGCGCGGTTCCGGCGGCCTACTAGTTACTATAAACGATTTTTCATGTAATTAATGCTTATTTATTGACATGTATCACATACCGTGTGATAATAGCCTCAGCATTAAACGGAATCATTACGGTAGCAAGGCATCGGGGGAAGCCTTGCCGGGGTGGGAGGTGACATTGCTTTACCCCCATGCGTGAATTGCTTCACACAAATAATAAGGGAGGAATTATAAAGCATGGTACCAATTATCATCACAGTAGTGTATTTTCTGTTCTTTTGCATCTTTTTTGGTATGCGCTCAAGAAAAAACGTTGCCGACGGCAAGCAGTTCTTCACCGCCGGCGGGCTGATGGGCTGGGTGGCCGTCATGTGTTCGTTCTCGCTTGCGCCGCTCGGCGGAGGGCATACTTCCTCGCTTTGGCAGCAGGCAGGCGGCATAGGCGTCGGCGCGGCCTGGTGGGGCATCGCTTTCGGCGGCACGATGGTCCCCATCTTTATGCTATGGCTCGGACCCATGTTCCTTAAACTCAAAGTTCAGACATTCCCCCAAGCCATGGGCAAGATTTTCGGCCCAAAAATGAAAGTCTGGAATTCCGCTGTTGCACCCGCCGGCTGGCTGGGTATCGGCATGGCCGAAATCTTCGGCACCGCCATGGTCGTCTACACGCTCAGCGGCGCCGGCAGCGGTCCTCTGAACGTGACGACGTGCGTTTTGATAGCGGCCCTCCTAAACCTCATTTACGTGCTGTTCGCCGGCATGCTGCAAGCATCGTACATGAATATCATCAACGCCATAGTCCTCATACTCGGCAGCTTTGTCGCCGTATTCTGGCTTGGCGCCGAACTTCCCGGAGGCTATCAGGCTGTTGCCGACAGCTATGTCGGCCGCGGATTGTCCGGAAATATGAGTTTGTTCAGCTTTACGCCTGACGTTTTGTGGGGTGTACTAATCCCTGTCTTCATACTTGGCATTTTCTCCGTATCCAGTGAGCAAAAACAGTATCTGCCGATGCTGTCGGCGCGCGACGACGCCGCTATCCGCAAAGGTGCGGTCCCCGGCGGCATAATAAACGCAATGTCCGCCATCCCCTTCGTCATCCTGGGCGTTGTCGCGGGCGGCGGCCATCTGGCAAACGTCAACTCCGCCGACCCCATGACAGCCGTTCCTGACCTGATCATCGGATACCTCCCGCCAGTGATGGTCGGGATCCTGATGGTGGCGCTGCTCTGCGCGCTTCTGTCGACAGGTTCCGGAGTCATACTATCGACGTCGCACGTAATATACGACGATTTCGTCAGGCCTGTTTCCAAAAAGAAGCATACGCCGGAGCAGCAGAAGATGATCAGCCGCGTTATCTGCGTGGTAGTGACGCTGGCAGCCGCGATCCCATCGCTGTTTGTTGAAATCTTCATGAATCTGTTCTTCTGGTGCTTCTCGCTTAGCCTGCCCATCTTCATATGCTATTTGATCGGAATGCTTTGGAAAATCAATCGGAAAGCCGCCTGGATCAACTGCATTGCTTCCCTGGCTGTGAATTGCTGGTGGACCTTTGCCACCCCGTCCTGGTGCCCGCCCCAATTCTCACTGAGCTTTTACCCTGTGTTTGTAGTAACCATCGGGCTGGGCATAATCCTGAACCTTGCGATGCCCGGGGACAAAGGCATGCTAAAACAAATCAAGGATCAGGGATAACCCGCAGTATGACCCGCACGGGTCCGGTCTTTGCATGTATTCAATTAAGGAGGTATTATTTATGAATTGGGCATATTTGCTAATTGTCCAGGGGCTTGTTTTGTCTGTGATTTTAAACCTGATTTTCTACGGCATCTATAAAGTAACCAGCAAAGAGGATAAGGAGGACAAGTCATGATATATGTCGCCATGTATCTTATTTGCGTCATAATTGCCCTCGCCATATGGGGAGGGGTCGCATATAAAAGGAACGCCGAGAAGGACGAAATCGAGGAGAAATAGTAACTGCTCCACAACCCCATCCCGTCATTGCGGGCTTGACCGCAATCCCCTGCGGATTTCGAGGGGATTGCGGCCCGGAGGCCGCAATGACGAGGCTTGGAAGGTTTCAGCAGCGGGGTACTGAGCAGTTACGTTTTTTATTGCAGTTGTGAGTCCGTCAGTTACTAACAGCCGCCTGCAGTACACGGTTCGCTATCGGGCCCGCTACTGCGGCGCCGCCGCCGGCGTTTTCGACCACTACAACGAACGCGAGCGGATATCCTTCATTTGTGATATATCCTGTAAACCATGCGTGAGGCGCCCTGTCTCCGCCGACCTGCGCCGTGCCTGACTTTGCGTGCATAATCAGATTCGGAAAGCTTCCGCTTTCTGATTGCGGGAATCCGGCATTCATCATGCTTCCAAGCTCATCGGCAGTCTTCCCGTTCATTATTCCACGCTGCGGCGCGGGCGTAATCATTGAGACGCCGGTTCTTTTAATAAGGCTCATATCCACAGCCCTGCCGCCGTTTGCTATGGCGCCGGCAAAACGGAGCATGGCTGCCGGACAAACCGCATTATTATACTGCCCAATACCGGACCAGGCAAGATCCGCCGTATTTGGCTCTCCTTTATCGAAGTTGCCTTTGGCTGTCATTATTCCACCGACGGAGACCCTCTCAGACAGTCCATACATTTCGGCGTATCTAGCGAGGGTATCCGCGCCAAGCTCAAGGGCGATCCCGCCAAAGACAATATTGCACGATACGGTGAGGGCTTCCGCGAACATCAGGCTGCCATGTGCCCCGGGGCATGTGACTGTGCCCCGCGCGGTTTCCAAAGCGCCGTCGCATTGAAACACACGCTCTGAAATATCATTGATATTCTCTATTGCCGCCGCTGCGGTAAGCAGCTTGAAGGTCGAACCGGGCGTGTACGACGCCGAAATGGCGCGATTGATAAACACGCCCTCATAAGCGGGATCCTCTTCAATTATTACAGGTGGGTCAGCGGGGTCATATGCGGGACCGGAATACATGCACAGTATTTCCCCGGTCTCGTAATTCATCACCATGACGGCGCCCCGTCTGCCGTCCATAGCCCTGTATGCCTCTACGTTAAGCCGCGAATCAATCGTGTGCGCTACCATTTTACCCGCGCCTGTTCTTGAATAGGCGCCGGTAATAATATTATATCCCATTAGCTCCCTTGCAAACGCTGTCAGCGCGCCGGTTCCGATATTGCCGGCTGCATCCCCGGTTACGTGCAGCGTTGCCCTGCGCGTGTCCGCGCTCTCCGCAAATATGCGCGTACCGTCGCCGGCGTCCGCAAGAACGACTCCGTTTCTGTCTGTGAGAGTACCTGCGGACAGTACGCCTCTGTCATAAACTGTCCGGTTAAAGGCTGCTGACGCCCACTGTCCGCCGTATATTGTATATCTGACTATATAAAAACCCATCCCGGCAATAATAAACGCAACGAGCAGGAGCACGGACAATGCCCTGTTTTTTACTTTTTTCATCAGTTAATCCGGCTCCTCCTCACTAAACTCCGCAATGCCCCCATCAGTCTCCCAATCGTTAAGTTCTATGCTATACTCCTCCGTGTACTCTCCTCTCTCCTCTTTCCTCTCTCCTCTCAAAACTCCCCTTTTTCCTCCTGCCGCTTTCGGCGCTTTCGGCATTTTGACGACGAAGCTCGCGTTCTGCCTTGTATCACCGGCTTTGATGAACGCAAGAATGCCCCAGCATGCCATCAGGCTCGTCCCGCCTCTCGAAACGAATGGGAAAGTCACTCCTGTAAACGGTAGAATATCAAGGGAACCCAGCACGTTAAGCATCATCTGAAACGCCAATATAGTCGAGGCGGCGCAAGCGCCTATTACATAAAACGAGCTTCGGGCCATACCCGCCGAGCGTACAGAGAATACCGCGAGCGACAAAATCGCGGCTACCGCAATCAGCGCTATTATTAGCCCAAGCTCCTCGCTCACCAAAGCAAAAACAAGGTCGGAATCCGCAGCTATTATGCTGTGGAACCAACCATTGCCCGCCCCAACGCCGAAAAGCCCGCCGCTTGCCGCCGCCGCCATTGCCCGCGTCTGCTGATATCCGCTGCCGCCGGCATATTCCCATGCCCGCCCCCATGTAGAGAAGCGCCTGCCAATATGGGCTCTGAATCTAATTGCCAAAAGACCCGCAAAGCCGGCGCCGCCGACACTGAGGAATACAGTTGCGAAATCTCCGGAACGTAAGTACGCGATGATAAGATAGGTTACAAAAAATATCAGCGTAGATCCGAAATCATTGATGATTGCGAGCACGATCATACAAATTCCCGTAAATCCAATGAAGGTTATCAGGTTTTTACGGGCAAAGAGTTTATCAAGGGTTGCCGCTCCGGCAAAAATAAGCGCGATCTTTACAAATTCCGAAGGCTGGAAGGATAATCCTCCGAATTCCAGCCATCGCCTTGCTCCAAAAATCGGCCTGCTGAACACGAGGTTTGCCGCCAAGAGAAGTAACCCCGCCACAGCGACAGGCAGACGCATCTTCTTTGCCCTGCTGAGGTCACGCAAAAGCAAGCCCACGAAAAAGAACATGCACACACCGATGATAAGAAGAATTACTTGCCGCATCAGGTCGGACGCTACACTCGTCGCCGTTACGGATAAGCCAATGGTGCAGAGAAAAAACGCCAGAGTCTCAACTTCAAAGGCAACGCGGTTTAAAATGCGCGTAAAGATATAGCTAAGCCACATAAGCGTGATAAGCGCGAGAAAAGAGAGCGGGAGCGCCGCTGTCAGATCATCGCCTTTTGAAATACTCAGCTGCAATCCGAGAAGCACCTGAAATTGTGAAAGAAAAAATAATGTCGTCCCTTGCTTGACTATCCTTCCGGGGCGCGTGCGCGCAGACGCCTGCTCAAATTCCTCCGCCTTATCGTTTGGAACAAAAACAAGCTCCACGCCGCCAAGCCCAATCACGTCCCCTGCTTTAACGGGGACGCCGTCCGGGCTTTTTGTTTTACTGCCGTTTACCGACACGCCTGATTTTGACGTGACGTTGGAGACAATCCAGTTCCCTTTGGCGTCCCGGATAAGGGCCGCGTGAGTCCGTGACAGCGTGGGATACTCCATGTAGACGTCCGAGGACGCCGCTCTGCCAATAACGTTTTCCCAGTGCTTTAAATGTATCCTAGCTCCGTTAGGAAGGCTGAGGTAACCCCAGCTTTCCTCCTCGCTCTTTTCTATAAACAGCGATTTCAGGCAGCGAACTACAATGATGATCGCCAAAACCGGCAAAATCAGGCGTATTATCAACGTTGCATATGACAGAACATTGGAGTCTATATAGGACACAAGATCCCAAGCCCACTCCCGCAACCCAACAAGCCGTTCCACCGCCGTTAGCCTCCTTCTTCAGGAGCCTTGGACAAAAATCCCGCCATCAGTTTTCAACCGCCATTGCCTTTGCTTCTTCTATTATCTTTTCCTGAACCGGAGCCGGGGTCTCCTGGTATCTGTCGAACTTGATTGTGAATGATCCCCTGCCTTGCGTCATGGAGCGCAGATCAATGGCGTAGCTTGACATTTCACGCAAAGGCACTTCCGCCTCAATGATCTGATATCCGTCGTCCGCCGCGCTCATGCCAAGAGGCGTACCGCGCCGCTTGGAAAGGTCGGACATGATGTCTCCCATGTATGTGTCCGGAATTGAAACATCAAGCTTTCCGATTGGCTCTAAAATGATCGGGCTTGCTTGGGGAATGCCCTCTCTGTACGCAATCTGCGCCGCTGTCTTAAAGGCGATTTCGGACGAATCAACAGGATGGTATGATCCGTCATACAGCGTTGCTTTGAGGTGTACTACCGGGTATCCGGCAAGGACGCCCTTTTGTATGCTGTCGCGCAGCCCCTTTTCAACAGCCGGGAAAAAGTTCTTGGGTACACTTCCGCCGAAAACTTCCTCGCAGAATTCCAAATCCTCGTTCTCTCCCGGTTCAAAGCGCATTCTGACGTCTCCGAACTGTCCGGCTCCGCCGGATTGTTTCTTGTGACGTCCTTGAACTTCAACCTTTTTGCGTATTTTCTCACGATATGCCACTCGCGCAGGCGCAAGGACGACCTCGACGCCGAACTTGTCCTTAAGCTTCGAGCATAAGACGTCCAGCTGGATGTCCCCTGCCCCGGAAAGCACCAACTGGCGGGTCTCCGAATTATTTACATATGTGAAAGTCAGGTCTTCATCGCTGAGGCGTCCCAATCCGGTGGCTATCTTTTCTTCCTGCCCTTTTACCTTTGGCGCAATGGCCATCGAATAGCACGGCGGCGCAAACTTTATCCCTTTGGCTGTTACGAGCTTTTTCGGGTCGCTGAGCGTATCACCCGTCTTAGTGTCGGACAGCTTTGACGCCGCGCCTATATCTCCGCAAACGATTTCTTTGGCTTCAACGCTCTTTTTCCCCTGCATCCTGAAAATATTGCCCATCTTCTCTACCGTTCCGGTGCGAGTATTCGTAAGCTGAGTATCCGAGGATACTTTACCCGACAACACTTTGAAAATACTGAACTTGCCGTACTGGTCGGAAAGAGTTTTAAAGACAATCGCACAGGCAGCCCCGTCCGGATCCGCAGGAATCCCTGCGCCGTCTGCCGTGGCGTCCCCCGAATCTTTGGGCGATGGGAACAGATTAACTATCGCGTCTAAAAACTGCGCCGTGCCAAGCCCGCTTACGGCGCAGCCGCAAAAGACAGGAAACAATGAGTTGTCCTTAATTCCTGTTTTTAGTCCCAGGATAATCTCATCCGTTGTAAATTCCTCGCCTGAGAAGTATTTGTCCATCAACTCCTCACTCGTCTCCGCTACGCTTTCGTTTATGGCGGTATAAAGCTCCTCCAGCCCGGCGCTCATGCCATCGGGTATTTGAATCTCCTTGCTTTTGCCGCCATCCAATGCGTATGCCTTCCTGCTGACGACGTCTACAACTCCGATGACCTTGCCAGACGCGTCCTTTACAGGAGTAATGAGCGGGCACACCGCCGCGCCGTATTTTTCACGCAAGGCGCTGAAAACGGCGTCAAAATCACCATTTTCCTCATCAACTTTAGAAACGTATACCGCCCTTGGGAGATTGGCCGCAGTTAGAGACGACCAGGATTTTTCGAAACCGACTGTAATGCCGTCCTTTGCGCTGCATACTATAACGCCGGCGTCGGCAACGCGCAGAGCCTCAATCATCTCTCCGGCAAAGTCAAAAAACCCGGGGGTGTCAAGTATATTGATCTTGCAATTGTTATGCTCAGCAAACATAGTGGCCAAGTAAATAGTAATCTGCCGCTTTATCTCTTCAGGATCCGAATCGCCAACTGTGTTGCCGTCGGCTACCTTTCCAAGTCTGTCGCTCCCTCCAGTCGTGAAAAGCATACTCTCGGCAAGGCTTGTTTTTCCGCTGCTCCCATGCCCAAGAATCGCTACATTACGGATATTCTCGGTGGTATACGTCATAACTTCTCCGCTCCTAAAAAATCAAATTTTTGCATAACAGTTCAGTACATTGCGTGGTAAAGAGGCTGTTTTCCTTGTGGCAACATGCAAACCGACGGTACTGAATAGTTACATTTTGCAAATTATATACTAACTGGAAATGAATTACAATAATAATGCTCTTATTTTTTACATTTTGCATAGCCGCAAATAAGGAGTACGACCGCGAGCATAGACAGCATAAACACGATGAGGTTTCCGGGTCTGGCTGAGAAAAACGCGCCCGTCCATGAAATATAGAACAGAATAATAACGGCAAAAGAAGCTGAAAGGATTGAAACTGCGGTCGCTGCAAGGGCAGCCGCCCGGAGCAGTCTGCCGCCGGTAACAGCCTCCGCAAACGGGCCAAGGCCTTCCCGGGTAAGTATGGCCGATATATGCCCTTCCTTCCCAATATTGACGTCAGAAATAGTGTACGAATCACGCGTCTGGATGTACTCAACGTCCTCAAGCGAAACCTTGAATTTTTGCTCAAGCATAAGGGGGGTAATGTTGAAATCGCGCATTGCGAAAAACAGCTTAATCCGCCATTTTAAAATTGATATCAACGCGCTCTGGACTGAATTTACCGGTTCGTAATCAACGACAAACATTGCCACAAGCTTGTTATTAAGCGCTGTATAAACCGCATTTTTCATGTTCATGTCGTCCGGAACCCTGATACCCAGCAGATTCATAAACGCCGCGGAACCTGTCATTACCCTTTCTCCGCCAATTAGCGCGCCGACGCCACCTTCATGGCAGGCAAAATCTAAAACATTGATTACATCAAGCCCGAGAGACTTCAGCGCTTCGGAGAAAATCCGGCTCAGTCCTGAGCGTGAAGCAATAATAAGGCTTGCCGTATAGCGGATTGCCTTTTCGGGGTGTACTCCCTCATACATCTTTACCCCATTAAACGCAAGGGTACCCGGGGGAAAGAGGTCATTGTCAGTTACGCATGCCCCGTCAGTATTACATATCTCGTCCGCCCCGCCCCATCCCGCTAAGGCTGCGCCGGATTTTTTGAGGGATTTTGTCACCGTAATGTACGGCAGCGAAAACGCCAGCATTGCGGAAAATGGCGCCGCACCCGCTAAGAGCGCGGATATGATGTGCAGAAAATACTCGGCTTGAGAACGCAAAAATGCAGTAACAATAGATAAGAGCAGCGCGGCCGCGAGCAAAACAGGCGCAGCGTAACGAAAGGCCGACTCGGTAATGTCCGGGTGTATTAGATTGTTAAAAAAGCCGTCTTTCCTGTCAAATGTCTTCTTCAGTACGGATTTATCAATTTCGTTGTTATAGTCGGCAAGCACGCCGTATGGCTCGGACGAGATCACCGATGTCTTTAGCGTATCTGCTATCGCGCGCAGATTGAGTTTTTCACCAAAGGCGGCGAAAGTAAGGGAAAGCGCTGAAACAGCGCAATATGTCATTACTTCCGGCGAACCCCTGAATATCGTAAAAGCGCCCGAAATAAGTGAGAACGCACAGGAGAACAGTACAAGCGTCTCAACGTTCGGGGCGCCCCGGGCAAGATCCATAACGCCCCTTAGTATTATATCGGCGCATAGGATCATAACGATCAGCAAAGCCGCCATCAGTGCGCCTATGGCATGAAACCTGCTATAGCCGATACCAAACGGGATTATCAGCTCGGCTTCAAAAGCGAATGTAAGCATGACCATAATGACCGTTATCAGCGCCGCCGGGATCAGGCGCAATGAAATCGAGCTGCATGCCTCAGCATACTTTTTTGCCGCATCGCTCAAATCGGGTTCAGCCGGAGCTTCGTCTTCCCTGTCATCAAACGCACCATCGCCGGTCAGCGGGCTTTCAAACAAAGTGAAAATCTTTTTCCCGGTAACCTCCGGCGGCTCCACATTGCCAAGCTCTCTTTCGATCGCCTTTTCAACGTCCGCAACTATCGAATCATCTGATTCAGACTCCTGTGTTTGGCTCTTTTCGGAAAACAGCGTATCCCCATCTTTTTTTTCAGCCTTTAGTTTCGCCGCTCTGCCCGCAGCGGTGTATTCCATCTCGCCGGTGAATGGATTCTCCCAAACCTGCTCTTCACGGGGCGCAATAGCCGGTTCCGGCGGCGTCGGCTCCGCCGTTTCCGCAACAGGGTAAGGTATTGAGACGGTCTCCGCAGCGGTGTTGAAGTATATTATCTTTGAACTCTGGGCAGGCACAGGCTCATCCGCTGCGGATTCGTTTTTTTCCGCCTCAAACCCCTCCGTTGCTTCCCTGATGATCCGCTGAGCCTCTCTATCAAGAAGCTCTGTCGGAGTTTTTTTGTCGCCGCTCAGAAATGCCTCGCCCTTAAACTCCGCCAAAATTGATTCCAGCGAAAACCCATCGGAGTCAACACCATCTAAGTCAACATAATTGTCGTCATTAAACATAACCGCACACTCTCAACTCTCAAATCCGCCGCAGCCGGCGCGTTGCCTAACCGCTTCGTACATAATTATCGCAGCCGAAACGGAAGCATTCAGGGAGGAAATTTTGCCATACATTGGAATGCTGATACTAAAATCACAGTTTTTTGCAACAAGGCGGCTGATACCCCCGCCTTCTGAACCAATGACCAGAGCCGTCGGCCCTTTGAGGTCAGTCTGCCACAGCGGAGTCCCGCCGTCTGCGGCAGCCCCGAAAACCCAAACCCCGGCTTCTTTGAGCTGTGCGATAACAGCCGTAAGGTTTGCCGCGCGCGCAATCGCCATTCGGAATACAGCGCCGCTTGACGCCTTGGCAACCGCTGCAGTAAGACCGGCGCTCCTGTGTTTAGTGATGATAACGCCGTGGGCGCCCGCAGCTTCACATGATCTGACTACAGCGCCGAGATTGTGCGGATCCATTATTTGATCGCACAGAATCACCAGCGGCGCTTCGCCCTTTTGTGCGGCAATTTCAAGGATATCTCCGACCGTGACATACGACACGCTTGAAGCGACAGCTATCACGCCCTGATGGGCGCGCGTGATGCTGATTGAATCCAGCTTCCGCCTGTCAGCCTCAGAAACGACACAGCCCGCGCTGCGCGCAACTGAAGCAATATGCCTGAGCGCGCCGTCAGTCTCCCCTTTTGCGATAAAAACCTTGTCAATATTAACCCCGGCGCGCAAAGCCTCAATAACAGCGTTCCGCCCTTCGATCAAACCATCGTCCACTAGTCATTCCCACTTCATACTAAGTCACAGATAGCCTTTGAGTGTTTCCACCATATCCAGCTTCTCCCATGTAAATCCGGCTTTTGGTCTGCCGAAATGCCCGTAAGCGGCGGTAGCGCGGTAGACCGGCTTAAGCAAATCAAGCTTTTCTATGATTTTTGAAGGGCGAAAATCGAAGTTCTCTTTCACTATTGCCGCAATTCTATCATCCGGAAACACGCCTGTTCCCCTCGTATCAATTAGTATTGATACAGGCTGCGCAACGCCTATGGCGTAAGCCAGCTCGATCTGGCACGCGCGGGCCAAACCCGCCGCTACGACGTTTTTCGCTACATAACGCGCCATGTACGCCGCGCTTCGATCCACCTTGGACGGGTCCTTCCCGGAAAACGCCCCCCCACCGTGGCTTGCATAGCCGCCGTATGTGTCTACGATGATCTTCCTGCCGGTGAGCCCGGAGTCGCCAACCGGGCCTCCTGTTACAAAACGGCCGGTCGGGTTGACATATATCTTCGTATCTTTGCTAATAAGCTGCTTAGGTATCACGGGCTTTATGACGCATTCTATCACGCTTTCGCGAAGATCCTTTATGTCAATATCCGGCTCGTGCTGGGTAGATACAACGATTGCGGGAACAGCGATAACATTATTATCGCCATCGTACTCTACCGTAACCTGGCTTTTACCGTCCGGCCTTATGAATTTCAATTCGCCGCTTTTCCTGACCTCCGCAAGCCTGTACGAAAGGGCGTGGGCCATTGAAATCGGGGCGGGCATAAGCTCAGGCGTTTCGTTGCAGGCAAATCCAAACATCATACCCTGATCCCCCGCGCCCCTGTCGTCGCTGTCATCAAAGGCGGCGTCTACCCCCATAGCTATGTCTGCGCTCTGCTCATCTATTGCCGTGAGTACCGCTGAGCCTTTATAGTCAAATCCCAGCTCGGGCCTGACATAGCCGATCTCCTTGACCGTATCGCGAACGACATGAGGAATATCAACATAGCATTTTGTAGATATTTCGCCAATGACAAGCACCATCCCTGTAGTGACAACTGTCTCACACGCGACGCGAGCCGACTTATCCCCTGTCAAAATAGCGTCCAATACTGCATCTGAAATCTGATCGCATACCTTATCCGGATGCCCTTCTGTGACAGATTCAGACGTAAAAATCCTGTTTGACATGTTTGTGGTAATCTCCTCTTAATATATGTAAATTGGGTGTAACCGCTCAGAGTGCGTCCCGGGGCGCCTTCCGAACAGGTACGATTGGGTATCATTTATGGTGATCGTGCAAATCCCCTCAGCGATTCACGAGCGGCACGTAGTATTCGTCAAGGTCGAGCGCTTTGTAGGCCGGTCTGATTATTTTGCCGCTGCCCCATACTTCCTCCAAACGATGCGCGCACCACCCTGCCATCCTGGCGATCGCGAACAGCGGCGTATATAGTTCTTCCGGTATATTGAGCATTTTGTAGACAAGACCCGAATACATATCTACGTTGGCGCAAATCGCCTTGCTTCCGCCCTTGCCCCTGAAAAACGCTTCCGGAGCGTGTTTTTCAACCAGTTCCAGCAGTTCCAGTTCTTCGATCATCCCTTTCTTTTCGGCAAGGGACCTTGCCAAATCCTTCAGCATTATTGCCCGTGGGTCGGAGATCGTGTATACGGCGTGTCCCATTCCGTAGATAAGCCCGTCCCCGGAAGCCGCCTCGCCGCGTACAATTTTGACGAGGTATTCCAGAACTTCGTCTTCGTCCTTCCAATTCTTTACGTCTTTTTTAATGTGGGAAAACATATTCATAACGCTTTCGTTCGCCCCGCCGTGGCGCGGCCCCTTAAGTGAGCCTACTGCCGCGGAAATTGCGGAATATATATCGGTTCCGGAAGACGTCAGCACCCGGCAGGCAAAGGCGGAGTTATTGCCGCCTCCGTGCTCTGCGTGCAGCACCATGCATAAATCAAGAAGGCGCGCTTCTTCATCCGTAAATTTGTTGTCATTACGAACCATATGCAGGAAATTCTCCGCAACAGAATACCCCTTTTGAGGCCTGTGAAGGAAAAGCCCCTCCATGTCGTAATAATGACGCTTCGCGGCAAACGAATTTGCGACTACAACCGGGCAGCGGGCCAGCAGTCGTAAGGCCCGGTTCAGCTCTTTTTCCAGATACCGCTCGCTCACTTCCGGTTCATTGTCGTACGAGTACATTGCAAGGATCGAGCGTGCAAGTTTATTCATTATGTTCACGCTGGGCGCGGAAAGTATCATATCTTCGGTAAAGCCTTCCGGCAGTTCTCTGTAATCCTCAAGCAATTTGTGAAACTCTGTGAGCGTCTCTTTGTCAGGCAGCTTGCCAAATATGAGAAGATAGGCCGTCTCCTCGAAGCCGGGTCTGCCCTCGCTCAAAAACCCGTCGGCAATTTCGGCGACGTCTATACCGCGGTAATACAGCTTGCCCTCCATCGCGGTCTTTTCTCCGTCACGCATGTAGTACCCCTGAGTGCTGCCTATCCTGGTAAGTCCGGCCATGACGCCGGTGCCGTCCTTGTTTCTTAGCCCATGCTTAACGTCGTGTTTTTCGTATAAGGATTTGTCGATCTTGATATGGCCTAAAAGCTCGCCGGCGCCTTTGCTGACAAACTCATTAATGGCTGGTTGTTTTTTTGACATATGCTCTTAACACCCCTTTTTAAATATTTTCACATAATAGTACAGCAAAACCGGCCGCATGTCAATTGGGGTGTGTTTGAAAAAAGGCGTTTTGTGCATAGGCTGCGATGATAATTCATTTTTATAAGCATATATAGCGCCTTGCAGTGACTTTTAAATAATTCAAGCCCACGACAGATTTCTTGTCGCAGGCTTGATTTTTCCTGGTGGACGATAACGGACTTGAACGTCTGCGCTCAACGGCTCAATAGCTTTAACAAGGGCCATAAACAATCCGCATTTTATACTGGTGACGCCGAATGCGCGCCTCCAAGAAAAAGATAGGCCCGGGATTCCGGTTTTGATCTGTGCCGTCTGCGTTTTGCCATATGGCTACCCTCCTATATTAGTCCAGCAATTTTGGCAAGCGCGGCCACCTCTTGCGACGACATCCTCTTTTGTAGATTCTGTCGGGTTGCCCATACCCGAACATGCAGGTGTCGAGTGTGCAATCGTACTTGTTCCGCTTGCAGTCCAGACACGTGTACTTCCGGGTGCATTCAGCCAGTCGTTCACGGTTCCTATTGGCGGTTGAATTGCTACAGGCGGTGTTGCCATACCCGGCGTTGTCAATATTACAGTGTTTGTTGATCCGTCCCAGTTTACTTCAAGACCCAAAGCTCCCGCAATTGCGCGCAGAGGCAGATACGTCGTGCCATCAACAATGAATGGCTCCACAATGTTTCCTGTCGCGTCTCGCGGAACGAGTTCGTTGCCGTCCAGCGTGATTTTTACGTCTTGATAGGTGGCTGTTAAATCGACTTGCCGTGTTGACGCAAATGCCGTGAGCGTCAACACCGTAACTGTGATGATTGATGCAGCAATTAATGCCATTAGCTTTAAGTTTTTTTTCATTTTTCGAACCTTCTTTCTTTATCTTTGAACAATCCCTTATAATCATTTAACCACAATCGTCAATGTGTCGCCTTGATATATGACGCCATCGGTCCATCCCTCTACAATTTCATCTCCATAGTCTACGGCTTGATAATTTTCATCCAACAACCGCAGTTCCACACCGTTTTGAGATGCCCATTCCCTATATTCTTCAACTGTGAATAATTCTGGAATTCTTATGCCTAGCTCAAACTCAACACGATCATCAAGAATAATACCCATACCTATTTCCATTTCGGGATCAGAATGCGTCCAATCTTCATTGTGCTGATAGAGGTATGTAAACAAGTTCATTGACCCATGAAAAACATAGCCAGTGCCGTCGCCAAAATCAATTACATACCAATTGAAGCCCGAGCCATTGATGCTTGCGCTATAGAACTCAATCAAATCAGAATCAGACATAAGGTTTTTGTTAACAATAACAACAGCATATTCCCCAATCTTCGCCGTTCCTGCGCCGTCCAAAACATCGAAAACCTGCATTTCGCCAAACACGACTGATGGCTGCTCTTCTTGTGGTGGTATATCTTCTTGAGGTGGTATATCTTCTTGCGGAGATATAATCACACCAATAACAGCGAGTAATACTACAACGCCTATCACCCACCATCGCTTTGATATTGGATTTTTCGTGTTTACATTAGTTCTGCTTAGACCTACCACTTTTTGAAAGCCTTGCCTTCCGCCGTCCTCTGCGAGCCACGACGAGGTAGGTTCGCTATGGCCGCTTCGTTGGGATGCCGCTGCTGGATTGACATTCCCTGCTGCTTGCATTTCCAAAACAGGCTTGATTTCGTCGCTCATCGGGATTGCATATGGCACGACAGGACTTTGCTTCGTTTGGTAATTCTGCATTGCTACGGGCGGAGCGGATGCGGGTTGTTGTCGTTGAGATGGAGGTGGAGGCGCGTTCAAAGTCGCGCTTTGCTGTTGCGTGATATTCGAGCATCTGGTCTGAGCATGATTCGCAAAATACGCTTGCGCATAGCTGACAGCCTCTTTTTCCGGGTCGCAGCATTGGGAAATGAGATAGCATCCGTGCCGAGAAACGGCGAGATCACCTATTTCCACATGGCTGCCGTCAGGCAAGCGGGATGGCCTTCTGACTTCGTTGAAATGCGCGGATGCGTCTGCACCGCCAGCTTTGTAGCCTTGCCAAGCTTTCGAGACTACGGCAACGAACTCGCTCCAATCTGAATAACCAAATACAGACTGCAGGTCTCTTGCATACCAATATTCAGCTCCGCTATTTGGGTCGATACGCTTCGTGTTCTCTATCAGCTCCACAAAAAACACCTCGCTTCGTCACATAGCATTCACCAACGCTCCCCGCGCTCGTGGTAATGCTCAATCGCCATCTTTGCAAACTCCGGCGTAACGTCAAGCCGGTCTGCAATCTCATATATGTCAAGCCCATCGGCGTACACGCACTTTTCAAACTCCCCGGACATCTCATCGAACGGCAAAGCGTCGAGGATAGTGCGTTTCCACGCCTTAGCTTCGCAGATTTCATACGTTTGCAACGGCGTATGAACCGAACACATCGCGCCCGTGTCGCAATGCGCCTTTTCATGTGCCAGCGCAACGCGGCGCTCCGCCGTGGTTTCGTATGCGCTTTCGTTGAAGAATATGCCGTAATCCTTGCCAATCCTTATTGTATTTGCCGGAATCCCGGCGGAGTCGGTTTCGGTGAAAATAATCCTGCTGTTTTCTACCGCTTCAAGCAGCCTCTCATATTTATCATTTATCTGCGTCCTCCGGCAGCTTACCAGAGTCCTTAGCAAGCTTCTTTTCGTCGGATTTGACGCGCCGCTCCAATTTCTTTATATCCTCTGCGGGCGGCAGGTTTTCCGGCTTTATTCCTCTTTGCCCAAGCATGTTCCGGACGCTCGCGTTATTTTGCACATGCTCAGATGTGATAGGCGTTTCGCCGAACAGGTCGTTTTCCTCGACATTTAAGTTCGTCATTTCTGTTGCAAGGTTTTTGGCGGCGACAGTCACAGGCGGGAGATGGTCTGCAAGCGCCCCGCTTTTCACTCCGTATTTCTTTTTCATGTCGGCAGTCGTATGTCCGCCAAATAAAGCTGCATCGCCTTTGGAACGGATGCGGGCGAACCCTTCATCATCCACGCCGCGCTCATATATGTTTTGAGAAAGACGCTTTTCCGACGTTCGCAATTGCTCCCGCAATTGCAAGCGGTTTAGAACTTCCAGACGCTCTTCAATTAGCTCTTGTTTTCGCGTCTGAACGGCGAAATAGCTTTGCGCAAATGCAATTTCGTCTTTACGTGGGTCGCCGTTTTGCGCGATAAGGTAGCAAGCATATCGGGTAAGCATGATATCATCTATTTCACGCTTTGCACCCTTTGCCAAGCCTATCATTTTGTTGACGTCAACAAAATGATCGAACACATTGAAACCACTGACTTTACAGGCGTCTTTCGCCCGTTCGACAGCTAAAGAGAAATTACGCCACTCGGCATAGCCAAGAACCGCTTGCAGTTCGCGCGCATACCAGTACTCAACCCCGTCTTCCGTCGTATGCGCGATGTCGTCAAACGACAGTTTCAACTTGTTAATAACCTGCTTTTCCATACTATTCCCCGCCGTCCGCGCTCTTATTCCTCAGCTTTCGCAGCTCGTTCATCCGCTGAGCATTCCTCAAAATCTCCGCTTTCTCCTCATCGTTCAACTCGCGCACTTCACCATATAACGCAAACTCAAAGTCGTCGAAGGTGATTTCGCCCTCGGCGGCTTTTTTTGCGTCTGCGGGCGCGTCAGAGCGGTTCAGGAGGTAGTCGGTGGTGACTCTACGGGAAACCATCACAGCAAAGCCATTAACAGAGTTATCAAAGCATACACCGCAATAAACAATATACACAACACATGAATGAGACAACCTTTACCGGTCACAATTCTCCCAATTTTTCGCTGACGGCCGGCTCTGGACGTAGGGATTCCTGTCATTCGTGCAATTTTGCGTTTTGCACTTGTGACGCCGAGTGCGCGCCTCCAGGAAAAAGATAGACCCGGGATTCCGGTTTTCGATCTGCGCCGTCTGCGTTTTGCCATATCCTCATCCTCCTAAATCCTCCCCGCAAAATGGACAAAAATGTTTTTTCTTCTTTCCCTCATCGGGTTCATGCGTTATGTTTTCCATGAAACCGGCGCTAATGATACCTGTTGGGACTGCAACAAGCCCTATGCCTAATAGTGCGATGATAGCCCCGAGTACCTTTCCGGCTGAAGTTATGGGAAAAATATCTCCATATCCCACGGTAGTAAGTGTTGCTGTTGCCCACCACAAGCCTGAAAACGCATTACTAAACACTTCGGGTTGCGCTTCGCTTTCAATACCATACATCAGGATAGACGACACGACCATAAGAATAAGGACAACAAGCATGGATGATAATAGTTGCGCAGATTTTCTCTTAAGGACGCTAACAACAGTTGCGAGTGCGCTTGTGTAGCGGTTGATTTTAAGCAGCCGTAGCAGACGAAGAAGCCGGAACATGCGCAAAACACGCAAGTCAACAGGAAAAATATACGGCAGATAGAATGGCAGAATCGCAAAAAGATCTACGAGAGCCATAAAAGAGAACATATATTTCAAGTGTGCGCTCAGCCAGTTTGCGCGAGGGTGCAAATGGCCAGCCGTCCAGAATCTTAGAATGTATTCAAGGCTGAACAAAACGAGAGAAAAGATTTCGACATAGCTTATTAGTCGCCTCACGCTGACTGGAATTCCGTCGAACGTATCAAGTATTACAATAAGCACATTCAAGGAAATGAGCGCAATTATAGACCAATCGAATGCGGTGCTTGCGATGTCGTAGTCGCGGGATGGTTGAACGATATCAAATACTCGGCGCTTAACCCTATCATACATATAAATAACCGCTAACTCCTTGTCCAATTACATGAGCGCTACCTAACATCACTCTGAAACGCTATCGCCTTACCCAATATCCGTACATCCGTCGATTCGTCCAACTGTATCACCCTCGGCGGGTGAGCAGGGTTTTCCGCTAGTAGCGTCACTATGTCGCCGTCGCGGTAGAATCTTTTCAAAGCCGCATCGTCGCCGATTAGCACGGCGGCAACCTCGCCGTTGTTCACCGTCTGCTGCTTGCGTATGAAAACAATGTCACCGTCCATGATACGGGCGTTGATCATACTGTCGCCCTTGACGCGCAGGGCGAAATCCGCCTGTATCTTCGCGCCCAGTTCGACGTAGCACTCGAAATCTTCATCTGCATATATAGGGTTGCCCGCTGCTATCTCACCAAGCAACGGGATTTTTTGCGTTTTTATGCCGATTATGTTCTCTATAGCGGGCAGGGCGGGTGTAATACAGTCAAACCCTTGCAACGCTAGGGGAAACGCCCTGATTTCAGGGCGTTTCTTTGGTGGACGATAACGGACTTGAACCGCTGACCCTCCGCACGTCAAGCGGATGCTCTACCAGCTGAGCTAATCGTCCAAGGCTGCGAA
>Ga0099364_10005387_pt1 | contig 19001 bp, 15 predicted proteins | sample TergutTh196P3_FD_73070 | JGI IMG/M metagenome (GOLD analysis project Ga0099364, IMG submission 73070) | Microcerotermes parvus P3 segment gut microbial communities from Pointe-Noire, Republic of the Congo - Th196 P3 | ecosystem: Host-associated > Arthropoda: Insects > Digestive system > Gut ...
TGGTTTTATTTTGCCTATCTTGCCCCCCCCCCCCCAAGTTAACATTTTGTTTCGTAAACGAGTCATGAGTATCTCCTCAAAAGTTTGAAATGACAAGGGGACAGCCCCCCACACACCTTCAGTGTACCACATGAAAAGGGAAAAGTCAACCCTCTTTTTTGTTTTTTGTAAAATTTCACCGACGCACATCCGCCCGGCGGTCAGTTGCCTACTTGTCCGCTCTAAATCCGAAACTTGTTATCGGACTGCGCTACACAGCGGACTCATTGAACGTCCGGCGCAGCACTTCGCCGACGATTTTCGTCAACTTCGGTTCTGCTGCATTAGCCGTAGCAATGATTTCCTCCACAACAGCAGGTTTCAACGCATCCGGCAGAGCCATGTCGGTAACGATAGACAATCCCAAAACTTTCATACCGCAATGTACCGCCACGAGAACTTCCGGTACCGTAGACATTCCGACGACGTCCGCTCCGATCGTCCGCAGAAATCGGTACTCCGCCCGCGTTTCAAGATTCGGACCTAGTACCGCAACGTAAACGCCTTTGTGAGCGACGATGTTTTCTTGCCGAGCGACCTCCAATGCAAGGTTGACCAACTGCTTATCGTAAGGTTCACACATGTCAGGAAACCGAGGTCCTAACCGATCATCGTTAATGCCGACCAACGGATTGATGCCGAGTAAATTGATGTGGTCTTCGATGACCATTATGTCTCCTTGTTGATACTGCGGATTCATACCGCCGCACGCATTGGAAACGATGAGCATTTCTGCTCCAAGAGCGCGAAGCACCCGGACAGGAAATGTAATCCGTTTCGGGTCATACCCTTCGTAAGCGTGAAAGCGTCCCTCCATTGCCGCTACGGGAACGCCGTTTAGAGTTCCGACGACCAGGTTGCCAGCGTGTGTTTCGACCGTTGATTGGGGAAAATGCGGAATATCTTCGTAAGCAAAAACCGCTTCGGTTTGGATTTGTTTAGCCAAGTTACCGAGACCGGTGCCGAGAACGATGCCGACCTTCGCTGTTCCTGACCATCGAGTGCGGATGAACCGGAGAGATTCCTGTATTTGGTCGTAAATGTGCAACATAGTATCTTCATTATGCTCAATTTTTTTAACAAATCAACCGCCAGGGCAGCTCCGCGTCGTCCGGGGGGGTGTAAAAATAAAGTGGGTGTAGCGCAAGCGAGCGGGGGGCGTTAACCCCCCGTTGGATGTCCAACACGCTTCGTACCCCAACGGGGGGCTAATGCCCCCCGCTCGCTTTCTCACTTGCCCGCTCGTGCGCAATGTTGAAAATACACACAATTTTTTGACACACCCTTTCCGAAAAGTCTATTGACAACGAGATGGAATGATATACAATGACGGAATAGCCTCAAACGGAAAGTACAAACTCTAAAAATTTAGTTCAGAGCCGCAAGCGTAAAATTGCGAACAGTTCTGCTCTATTTCTAGGAAACAACCAACCATGCGACGATTACCCATTTACATACTGTTGGACACATCCAGTTCGATGCGGGGTGAGTCGATAGAATCGGTAAAGACAGGATTACGCGCCCTGCTCGAAAGCCTAAAACGAGACCCCTACGCCTTAGATACCGTCTATCTAAGCATCATTACCTTCGATACCAAAGTAGAAATCCTCGTTCCACTAACGGAACTCGACAAGTTCGTCCTGCCCGAATTTCAAATACCGGAAACGTCATTTACAAATACCGGCGCAGCACTAGAAAAATTGATACAACAATATACCAGAGAAGTCGTTAAAACGACAACAGATAAAAAAGGAGACTGGCTGCCGCTCGCCGTCATCATGACCGACGGAACACCCTCGGATACGCAAGTGTTCAACGAAACGGCAGAAAAATTGAAAAAATATAACTTCGCCCGAATCATTGCCTGCGTTGCAGGACCGAAACCTAACGTCCGAGACGCCGCCGCCAATCACATGAAAAAAATCACGAGCGACGTCGTCTCTTTGGACACGATGGACAGCAGTTCCTTTTCCAAGTTTTGGGAGTGGGTCTCGACGGCAGTGAGTCAACAGAGTCAAACGACCGATGCGCCGCCGGAAGCCCTGCCTCCGCCGCCGCCGGAAATCAGTTTGGTAAGTTAGGTTTTCACCAGAAAATAATGTACCCATCAAACAACACCGTCGTCATTGCGCTGCACTCTGGGGCATCGATGCCGTACCGGCCGAGGTCGAAGTCGGTTGCGCCGACATCGGAATGCCCGAAGCCGCCTCTCGTGTGTTATAATCGACCGCTATGCAACTCTACGCCTTCTCCGCTCCCGACATTCCCAAACACGCCGGTTATCTCAAAATCGGAGAAACTCACGGCAACGTCGAAGAACGCGTCAAACAACAGGGACATGAACTCAACGTCGAAAACGAAATCGTCTGGACTGATGCCGTCATCACAGAACGCAGCGGCATCGACAAAATGATTCATCGTTACCTGAAAAAACAAGGCTTTCACGTTCAACAATTCGGAACCGGTCGAGATACCGAATGGGTACAATGTACCGTCAGCGATTTAGAAAAAGCCTTTGAAATTGTCAAGCAACGACTTCATGACGAAGAAAAACAACGTGAAGAAGTCGGTAATCAATTCTATCTCGAAATACGAAACTGGTACTACTGGGCAACAAATAACGCGCCCGATGCCGAATACGCACTCCGGCAAATCGTCCGCTTGCTCTTCTGTTATTTCCTTCGTGAAAAAGAACTCGTGCCACAAGAACTTTTTGATGAACTCTTTGTCAAAGAACATCTTAAAGAAAATGAAGAATACCGATACTACAATGTAGTGCTGCGTAACCTCTTCTTTCATTGTCTCAACACGCCGATAGGAGATCGAAAGGATATCGAACACAAAAAACTGGTCAAGAATTTCAAACAAGTCAAAGAGCAATTCGATAAAATCCCTTTTCTCAACGGCGGTATTTTTCATGAACATGTCGGCGACGAAGTTCCGCTCCGCAATGATTATTTCTTTTCCGAAGAGATGACGCAACATCTTCCGCAATTAGGCGGCGACTACAAGGTTGCCGGTCTTATTAACATTTTATCGAAGTACAAGTATAAATTGTCCATCGATGACGAGTCCGGCGAAGACTACGGCAATACGATTGATCCTGAATTCATCGGCAAGGTTTTCGAATCGCTCTTGGAATGTATCGCGGCGGAGACTGCCGAAACCCGGCGTAAAGTTACCGGTAGTTATTATACGCCGAGAGAAATTGTCAATTATATGGTGAATGAATCACTGGATGCGTACTTGGAAAATAATAACGATATACTTCAATGCCGCATCCTCGATCCTTCTTGCGGTAGCGGTGCGTTTCCCTGCGGTATCATGAACGAAATCATGCGGCGTATCGATCCCGATAAAACACTATCGCAAAAAGAGAGATACCGCCGCAAGTTGACTATCTTGCGCAGCGTTATTTACGGTGTGGACATACAACCGATGGCGGTGCAGATTTCGCAACTGCGGTTGTTCTTGTCGCTCATTCAGGAAATTGTTCCTAACAAAATTCAGCGGGAAAATTACGGCATCGAACCGTTGCCGAATTTGGAAACGAAGTTTGTGTGTGCCGATGCTCTCGTTCTTGTGAAAAAAAGTTTTCAGGAAATTTTAGGCGCACCTCGGATTAAAGATACCATACGTCAGTTAGCCGAAACCCGTAGTCAACATGTGCTGGCAAGTGATAAACATGAAAGAGAGCGGCATCAGAAGTATGACGAATCGTTGCGCAAGACCTTGATACTGGCAGCGAAAGATGCTTGGCATGATCAGTCTGCTGCGCAAAAGTTTGCGTCGTGGGATCCCTATGACCAGTCTCGTTCCGCCGAATTTTTTGACTCCGTGTGGATGTTCGGGATTGAAAAGTTTGACATCGTGATTGGCAATCCGCCGTATGTGGAAGCAAAGAAACTGAAAGCCGTCGCAGCAAAGTTACGGGGCGACTATAAAGTCTATTCCGGCACTGCCGACTTGAGCGTCTATTTTATCGAACGCGGACTCCAACTGTGCAAGAAGAATGGTTTGTTGTTGCTCATCACAACAAACAAATTTTTCAACACAGAATACGGAAAGTTGGTTCGTTCCTTTCTGTTGAAACGGCAAATCCGTCTTATGCTTAATTTTGAGCAGGTTGCGGTGTTTTCCAATTCTCTTGTTTCTACCGTGATTTTAGGTGTTAACAATGCACCGGTTACGTCGAACACTTTCAGGTATCAAAAGTTTTATCGTCTCAACAGAAAAGAAGTGCAAAGTTTGTTTCCCGATGCCATTAAGACGCAAGGCACCTATCAGCAATCTCTTTTGGGAAAAGGGGAATGGTCTTTTTCTGATGCGAGAGAGTTGACATTGAAGAAAAAGATTGAATCTGCCGGTAAACGCATCGAAAAAATTGAATGTATCTCGGTATTTCGCGGAGTTACCACAGGATACAATCCGGCATTTATCATCGATCAGCAAAAGAAACAGGAATTGATACAACAAGACGGTAAAAACAAAAAACTCATCAAACCTCTTTTACAGGGACGCAATATCCGCCGATGGGTGTACAATACTTCGGATAAGTTTCTTTTACAAACAGGTTATAAACTAGATATAAAGAATCGTTATCCCAAAATTTTCAAACACATGAACGCCTTCAAGAAAAATCTTGTCAAGCGGGATGATCAAGGAGTCCACTGGTGGAATTTACGTGCATGTCAGTATTATTCGCACTTCGAACAGGAAAAAATTGTTTGGGGATTGACGGCGGACAAGTGGGCTTTTGCTTATGATGCTGATGGACATTATTTACCGAGCAATGCTTATCTTTTAACGTCTGGAAGAGTGCCGATTAAATATCTTTTGGGACTCTTGAACAGTCGATTGCTTCGGTATTACTTTGGTTTTATCGGAGTGATGACTGCTGGCGGAGCGTACACATTGAAACATTCGACGATTCAACAGTTACCGATAGTGGTTGCCAAAAATCCGCAGCCGATTATAACGCTGGTGGGAGAGATATTATCATTGTGCGGCAAGGGAGCGGATGTATCGGACTTGGAACGCCGTATAGATGTATTGGTGTACGAATTGTACGGTTTGACGGACGAGGAGATAGCGTTGGTGGAGGGAGGCACATGAAACCGGAAGACCTCGGAGCGTATTACGAATCGCTTCTCGACAAGGAAGCCAGAAAGGAAGGCGGAGTGCATTACACCCCGCCGTTCATAGTGGACTACATGGTCGAACACTCGCTTAGCGCACTTCTGAAGGGCAAGTCAGTGGACGAAGTTGCCGCAATAAAAATTGTTGATCCGGCATGTGGTGCTGGAGTTTTTTTGCTGGGTACGTATCAGTATTTACTCGATTGGCACGAAAAACACATTGGCAGTTTGACATTGGAGCAACGACGTAAGATATTGACGGATAACATCTTTGGCGTGGACATTGATCCATTGGCGGTAGAAATTACGAAGTATTGCTTGTCGATGAAGTGTTTAGAAGGTAAAGATTTTACACTTGACTTTGACGAAAATATCCAATGTGGAAATTCGTTGCTTGACACGGATTTTTGTTGGCAAAAAGAATTTTCTCATGTTTTTAAGCAAGGCGGTTTTGACATCGTGATTGGCAATCCGCCGTACATTCAGTTACAAAAGCGCGGCGGTACTTTGGCGAAAAAGTATGAATCAAGTAACTACACCACCTTTGCGCGTACCGGCGACATTTACATGCTCTTTTACGAACGCGGCTGGCGACTGCTTGCCGATGGTGGACATCTTTGTTACATCACGTCGAACAAGTGGATGCGGGCAGGTTACGGCGAGAAACTGCGAAAGTTTTTGAACAAGAAAACGAATCCTAAAATTCTGCTTGACTTCGCAGGCACGAAAATTTTTGAGTCGTCAACAGTCGACGTAAACATTTTACTCTTTGCAAAGGAAGCGAATCGTCATCAAACGGCGGTGAGGATTATACACAATGTTGCAGAATTGAAAGAGATGACACAGAGCCGCAATCGTAAGATTGCGTTGAGTGATTCTGCGCAATCTACCGATTGCGGCTCTGCTGGACATACACAAGCCTTTTCCTCATCGCCGTGGGTAATTATGTCACCGACAGCACTACAGATTAAGAAAAAAATCGAGTCGGTCGGCATGCCGTTGAAAAAATGGAAAGTAAAAATTAACTTCGGCATCAAGACGGGTTGCAATGAAGCATTTATCATTGACGGTGCAAAGAAGGCGGAATTGATTGCTGCCGATCCGAAGAGCGCGGAAATCATTAAGCCGATACTTCGCGGTAGAGACATTCAACGGTACGGATACGAGTTTGCGGATTTGTATTTGATAACGACGTTTCCGGCGTTGAATATCAACATCGAAAAATATCCGGCAGTGAAAAAACATCTATTGAGTTTTGGCAAACACCGCCTGGAACAGTCAGGAAAAAAAGGAGCGAGGAAAAAGTCTAATAACAAGTGGTTTGAAACGCAGGATACGATTGCCTATTGGCAAGATTTTTCGAAACCGAAGATTGTGTACCCTGATATAATGGGCATGCCACACGACGAAAATGCGTGGAACGATTATCCGTACATATTTTATGACACGGAGAATTTCTTTGTGGAGGCGACCAATTTTCTCATGACGGGAAAAGATATAGATTTGATCTATATCTTTATGGCATCGGACGTTGGGTTTTATGTGTATTCATTATTTTATTCGGGACCGTTATTGGGCAAAACTGGTTTTCGGTATAAAAAGGCGTATTTGAATGAATTGCCTGTACCTCGTTTTGATAATCGGACGGCAGCCAAACTTCGGGCAGCGATGGCAGATATAGATTCCAACAGAGAATCGGTCGAGAAGATTATCGAAAATTTTTGCGGCTTTGACGAACAGGAAATACGAGCAATAAGAATGTACAAGAAACATCTTTTGTCTAACGATAAAATTGCACTTGTGGAGGAGGACGGCACATGAACCCGGAAGACCTCGGAGCGTATTACGAATCGCTTCTCGACAAGGAAGCCAGAAAGGAAGGCGGAGTGCATTACACCCCGCCGTTCATCGTGGACTATATGATTGAAAACTCGCTTGGCGCACCCTGAAAGACAAGACACCGGACGAATTCGCCAAGATAAAAATCGTCGATCCGGCATGTGCAGTAGAAATCACGAAGTATTGCTTGTCGAAGACATGTTCGGAAGGTAAAGAATTTTCGCTTGACTTGGACGATACAGCAGTTGCCGATAGTCGTTGCCAAAAATCCACAGCCGATTATAATGCTTGTGGATGAGATACTGTCATTATGCGGCAAGAGAGCGGACGTGTCGGACTTGGAACGGCAAATCGATGCTCTAGTGTACGAACTGTACGGTTTGACAGACGAGGAAATCGCATTGGTAGAAAAGCAATAGCGTAATCCCGTCATTGCGCTGTGCTCCATTCCGGCTGTTGTTCCACGTTAACAAAAGCCGGAATGTTTTAATAATTATTGGGGCAGTGTAATGACAGAATAGGGGATGTAATTTTCCGGTGAAGCCCTCTCACCGGAGCTTACGCTCCGGGCTCCGTGTATGTTTTTACTGCCGGAGCAATCAATAACGTTGCGTGAAACAGGAGAAAATAATATGAAGAGTTATTCACAAGAAGAATCGATAAAATTAAAGGAAGAAGCCCGAGGCAGCTTGAAGTACACGCCGCCGGAGCCGCCGTCCGTCGTCGAAGAAAATAACATGTCCGAAACACGTCCGGCAGATAAAACGCAAACGTCATTGCAGCCGGATACGAAACAACTCGACGGAACTCCGACCATTGCGAAAAAAGAGGAACCCGCGAAGGAATCCGCTGCGCCGGTATCGACACTGACAAATATGACCGCTAACGTTGCCGAACCCCAAGAAGAAAAAAAAGAGAGCGAGATAAAAGAAATCGCATCAAAAGAAACGGAAACGAAGGAAACGGAAACGAAGCCCGAATGTCCGCCTCGAATCATGCTGTCCTACAAGACACGAAAAAGCGAAGAAACCAATGTCCGTAAAGCCGTTGTCGAACCTCTGATGAAGGAGCAAATCGAAGCAAGTTCTCTTCCCTTTGGAATGGTCGGCACCCGATTCGATTACACGTTAGATTTTTCCAGTAAGGATTTGGTCGATCATTTCGGAGAGGTCGAATTCTTGTCTTGCCTGACTCGCGGTCTGAAAGAACTAGGATTGTCGTGTAGTATTATTGACGAGAACACTTCCATTCAACTTACGGGCGTTCCTACACAAGAGTTCACCGGGATAATAGAGTTTTTTCTTGTCCGTCATGATTTGTATAACGAAGCGCAAAACACAGAGGGGGCATCTCAGATTTGCGTAAAACCTCTTTGTTCCAAGCCTTTTACCATCAATGAGCATCCGCGTAATCTATGGAAGGATTTAGAGGTCGATGATTGGGAAGGCTACAAAAACGAACACACCGCCAACAGCGGAAAAGAGGTTACGTTTCCATCGGGTCGGCAGATTGAGTTCATCGGTGCGAGTCGTCGCGGTCGGTCGCATGCTCACACCGGCAAGCCTCGTGACGACTATTTTTGCTTCGAGGTCGATGAGGAGACTGGCTGGTGTTTCGCCGCCGTTGCCGATGGAGCCGGAAGTGCCAAGTATTCCCGAAAAGGTTCGGAACTCGCTTGCGAAACCGCCGTCCGGGAACTACGGACGTTGATCAACGCTGACTTTGACAAAATTATTCGTTCCGATAAACTTGCCTTACTCGCCGGTGCCAGAGAAGTGTTTATGCAATCCGATGGAAAATGGAGTGACGCCGCCCGGCTGGAGTTCGGCGAAAAGACGGAATTGGACGCCCGGTTCCACATTGCGATTCATAAAGCGTACATGGCGATCCATGAGGAATCGGAGAAAAAAGGTGTCCAGCCTAGGGACTACCATACGACGTTGCTCTGTACTGCTTTCAAGTATTTTTCCGAGCGGGAAATCAATGGTTGGTTCTTTGCTTCCTATTGGGTAGGAGACGGCGGAGCGGCGATTTTGCGTTGGAACGGTACCGATAAGGTATTGGTTCTCGGCGAGCCGGACGGCGGTGAATTTGCGGGACAAACGATATTTTTGACGATGAAGGACGAAATTCAAGCGGAGTCTATCAAAAATCGGGTGCGCTTTTCGTTTTGCGATACATTTGAGGCTTTGTTAGTCGTGACGGATGGCATTACTGATCCGTTTTTTCCTTCGGAATCTGCTGTTGCCGACGGACACCGTTGGTTGGAGTTTTACGAAGAGAAACTCCAAAAAGAGTGCGAAGAGGAGCCGAATGGTTGTCGTAGTCTTTTGGACTCTGCTCAAACGGCTCAAAAGAAGTCGGAAGACCTACTGGAATGGCTCAATTTCTGGTCGAAAGGTAATCACGACGATAGAACGATGTTGATTGTAAAACCGAGATAGCTCACAGAACTGCATTTGTAAGAATGTAATTATACCGTAAACGGTGTAAAATTGTCATTTGCGTGCCTTGCGGTTAAAAAAGATTTAACCGCAAAGCGCGCAAAGAGCGCAAAGAAGAAAAACGTCCACTTTCATACCGTTATAATTTAATTCCTTTACCTCATAATCCAATGACGCTTGTAAAAACGAAAGCCAAAGACGGTTCGACCGTCGAATTTATTTACAACGACCCCAAACAGGGCGGAATGAAGGATGTCTATTTCGCTCCCGACCGAAGTTACGTCGCCGCTTTTTACCGTAACAAACTTGATGTCAACGGATTAGAACGAATCGAAAAACTGGTCGGACAATACCGAACAGGCATATACCAACAGGAAGGAGGAGACTATTGGAAAGACATCGGTATCTATTGTTGGCCCGAAAAAATCGTCGAACACGACGGTATGACCGGACTGATCGTACCTTGTTACTCGTCCCATTTTTTCTTCGGCAAAACCACCCCGCTTGCAGGCGGAGAAAAAGAAGGAAAATGGTTTGCCTCGCCCAAAGTGTTCAACCGTTTTGTCCCGCCCGAAGAAAAAGGCACATTGCTCGGCTACCTTCAAATTTGTCTGAAATTGGCTCGCGGTGTCAAACGTCTTCACATGGCAGGATTGGCACATTCCGACCTTTCCTATAAGAATTGCCTTGTCGACCCCGCCGGTGGTAATGCTTGTATCATCGATATCGACGGACTCGTCGTTCCCGGCGTATTCCCGCCGGACGTCGTCGGAACACCGGACTTCATCGCGCCCGAAGTCGTCTCGACACTCCATCTGCCTATCAAAGACCCGATGAGGAAACTCCCTTGCCGCGCAACGGATCAACATGCCCTCTCTGTACTAATATACATGTATCTGTTTCATCGGCATCCGCTTCGAGGAAGGAAAGTACACGATACCGACACACACATTCAGGAAACACTCGAAATGGGGGAAAAGGCGCTGTTCATCGAACATCCGTCGGACGCCTCGAACCGTATTAGACTTACGGAGGATACCAAAGTTTGTATGCCGTGGTACGACGTCGATAAACTGTCGTACAAGATGTTTGGTCCGTTGTTACAAAAACTATTCGAGCGGGCTTTTATTGAAGGACTTCACAATCCGTCGCTTCGTCCTACGGCAAACGACTGGGCGGATGACATTGCTCGAACTTTTGATATGTTGCAGCCCTGTCCGAATGCAGGTTGTATAAAAAAGTGGTTCGTTTTTGATAACTCGACGAAACCGAAATGTCCTTACTGTGATACACCTTATACGGGCGTGTTGCCGGTGCTTGATTTTTATTCAACTCGCCGTGCCGGTGAAAGTTATCGACCGGATAATCATCGGTTGATGGTATTCAATGGACAGTCTCTTTCTCTTTGGCATGCTGATCGGACGGTGTTTCCGAGTGAGCGGTTGACGTCGGAACAAAACAAGCGTGTCGGCTATTTTCAGTTTCACAATGGTAAGTGGTTTCTTGTCAATCAAACGCTTGAGGGGATGAAGAACATTACGACGGGCAATCCGATTCCGAAGGGAGGCAACGTTGAGTTGACGTCGGGCTTGCAACTTCTTCTTGGACCGGAACCGGCGGGACGGGTCGTAAACGTACAGATTGTTAACGGTTAATCGCCCGTCAGTTTGTCATTTTGCGTGGAGGCTTCTTTCCAGCGAGCGGAGGGCGTTAGCCCCCGTTGGGGGACGAAGCGTGTTGGACATCCATCGGGGGGCTAACGCCCCCCGCTCGCTTTCTCACTTGCCCGCTCGCTTGCGAAATGCTGAAAATACCCACTTTATTTTGACACACCCATCCGACTGCCCATGAGCGATATAGGGGGTTGTCTTGCCCTTTTTTATCCGCTACAATGGAGGAGCAGTACCGTAGAATTCCGTAGCCCGCGAGGTTAATCTAAATAGGACACGTTATGTCAACATCTAATTCTTTGGACACGTCGCCATCTTCTCACGAATCGGACATACTCGGTTCCGACGCCCCCGAGTCAAAGACCAAGAGGACCGCCAATTCCATCCAAGCCCACGTTGTTTCTTGGACTTGGTTGTTCGGCGGCTTGACCTGCTTTTTCGTTCTCGTCGGTACATTCGGTCTGGTCTATTATATGCAGACGAGGAACCAAGCATCTAAGATGATTGCGGTCGCCGACGATATGCTCAAGAGGTCTGACGAAAACAAAGCGGCAATGCAAGAGACGGACGACATGGCACAAAAGAGGGAATTCGGCACCGCCTCTCTCAAGGAACGCAGCGATGCTGCGAGCCTCTTAGACCGTTACCTACGTACCGCTGCGACTCCGAGCGCAGAAGTTTCCAGAAAGTTGTACGAAATTTTGGAAAGCCTTTATGATGATTATGGCGGCGCAACAACCTCTTTGGGAAGGCGGCACGGAGACCGGTTGATTAGACTTGCTGCCGATCTTGCACCGACAGCTTCTCCTGCCGACTCTATCGAATACCGCAAACGGCTGCTTGAATTAGAGTGGGACCGCCAACATTTTCTGGGTGTCCTCACTCGCGGGAGGGAACTGTTTGCCGCAGCGCAAAGCACCAACGATCCCAGCATCTACGATGCACAGCGTTTCATCGCGATGACGCTGTTCGACCATCTTCCTTCGGAAGTCTACAATCCGGCGAACCATTCGCTCCCGACGGAATTTGACGATGCGATGGACGATCTTTTGAGAAAACTCAATGACATGCGTCCCGAAGACATCGAAATAGCGAGACGCTATGCCGAATTCACCGTGGGGATCGACCATTCCGACCCTGAACGGCGGCGGATTATTAACGCTTGTGCCAGTGATACACTGCGCGGGAAACAGCCGGAAGAACGGCTTGCCGACGCAAAAAAAATCATCGACGACATGGTCAACCTCAACAATCGAGAACCTGATGCTTACCTTGCACGTTACCATTTTGAATCTCACTTTGCCCCAAGAAGCGATATGTTAGGGTTAGGGGCGGAAAATCCAAATTTAGCGATGGTTTTGAAACTCGATCCCGACAGAGCAGAAGGATTGATTCTCTCCAGCCTCGATGCCCTCCGGCAGGCGGAAATTCTAACACGCAACGCCGAACCGGAACAAGCAGTACTATGGCAAAATAAAGCCGAAGGTTTTCTGCGGCGCACCGTCTCGGCAAATTCGACAGACGCCATCGGCTACCAGTATCTCGGAGACTTTTTACTGTTTGTCAAAAATGAGCCAAGGGAGGCAATTGAAGTCTGGGATGCCGGACTTAACAACGCGGACAATCGCGGTGATGAAGAGTTGATCGGTAGACTCGTTTTGGTTCTTCTCAATCAGAAGATGGTCGATGAAGTGCGGGAAAAAATGGGGCAGCTCAACAGAACCATCAACGAAATGCAGATTACACGCCCTTGGGATGTTCGGAGAACCGGCGAAATGCGGGATCTGTTACTCGGACAGTTAGCAAACACTGAAGCAGCCATCGCCGCTACCCAAGAACAGGCGGCCCGGCGAGAAAACAATGCCGCTGAAGCAACCCGGCTGGCTAGCATTGCACAACTAAAAAAGGGGGAAGCAATCCAACTCTTCGAACGGGTACTCGGTAACTGGGGACGAACTAGAGAAGACTATCTGTTCCTCAGAGAGAAAAAAAGTGTCTATAACATGTTGCTCCCAGAGTCGTTGCTGCAACTCGGCGACTTGAGAATGGAGAGTGGTGAGTGGGATAGGGCTATTTCTTGTTACCGCCGGGTTCTCCCTATTGAGACCCCCGCCGTGCAAAGAATGGCACGGCTCAAATTGTCGTCTGCCTATCAGCAAGACGGACAGTTGGGCGAGGCAGCGGCGCATTTGAAGCAAGTTTGTGACCTAAACCCTGAAGACTTGGCTCTTCGTTACGCTTACGCAACGCTTCTTTTTCGTTCTCAGATTGCGTCAAACAGTCCTGATCCGGTGGCGTTGGGAGCGATAGAACAGGAATTGGACTATCTCGGAGAGCACCGCGATAAATTGGGACAGCCTTGGGCATTGGATATTCGAAAAATTCATTTAGCCGTTCTCCGGGCGAACCTTACGAATTCGACGGAAATCATATTGGAAGCGATGCGGGATGCGGCTCGGCAGTTTCGAGCTCTTGAACGGCAAAAGTTTCCGCCCGACGCAGAAGGAAACGAAAGGAATTACATTGATGACCCCGCCTTTGTAACGGAAATGGTCGGGATTTACAGCAGTTTAGCGGAACGAGCCGACTTTGACCGGCTATTAGAAGTGCTTCGAGCATTCCCAGGTATCGGCGAAGACGCTTATTACGAAGCCAGAATTAACGACGCGCTCCGCCGAGGCGATAGAGAAGGGGCGATTATCATTATTGATGAAGCGAGTGCGAACACACTGTTGTCCGATGCCCGAAAAGAAAGACTCGTTGCTTTGTTACAAACGTTGCGGGGAGATACGGCAGACAGAGACGCGGCACTCGATAGACTCTACAATCAGCTGAAAACGACGTTCGACGAGGCTCCGGAAACACTCAATCCTCAGGCGTTCTTCGTCTTGGCAAATATGTCGCTGGACACAGATGAACATGAACTAACGCAGAGAATAATGGAGCGGATGAAGCAAATCGAGGGCCCCAACGGCACCAATTGGCGATACATCCAGGTCAGACTTATGCTTGCCGAAAGAGACCCCGACTTTGTAACGATGCGCCGAATTCAAGATGAAATTGTAGCTGCTCGACCGGCTTGGGATATGTCGTATCTTCTTAAAGCAATGATCGAGGAACGATTTCTTATCGACAGTCCTGCGGACACAGAAACCCGAACAAATTTGATAGAAGCCTATCGCGGTGCAACGGCAAACGGCAATACACGTCCCGAAGTTTGGCAACGGCTCGTGGAACTCCTCGAATCGGCGGAGCGGATCGATGACGCTCGTGAGTACATTCGTATGGCAGCAATGCGAGGTGTGAGATTGGATGCCCGATCAGGGCAATTCCCGCAACCTTATGCACGAATGTACTCCCAAGTTCAGGAGGAAATTGTGAAAGAAGATCCGACGGAAGCCGATAGAATTGCCCGGCAGTGTATCCAATTAGCCGAAGTCCGAGGCGTAAAACCCGAATTGATTTTTTCATTAAACCTAGCACTGGGTAAAGTGTTTTTGGACACAGAAATGTACGACAGCGCGATTCGGCATTTGACCGAAACAGCAAAGAGCGGCGGTACCTATATTTATCCGCTTGCTCTTGCCTTGGCGAAGTCAGGAAAAGTGGACGAAGGTTTTACACGATTGTTGGACGAAATAGAGAGGGTTCCCTCGGCAATGCCGTCGCTCTTGCCGGCGATTTTGGTGTTGAACGCTCAAGTGAAACCCTCGGAGGCGGTTTATCAGCGAATTGACAGTATGATGAACCGCGTCGAAAGAGGGGAGCGATTAACGCTCAGAACCACGTTACCGGAAGGCGAGGAGTACGATCACGAAATCCCGCTGGCAACGAACCGGGTATCTTCCCGAAGAATACAATCCTTTGTAATTCGTTTTCCAGAAAATACAGGCAACATTGACCCAGCGTCGATTGTGTTTTTTGCACCCGAAGATATGGAAGAGGAAGATGTACCAGAAGAGGAAAAATAGACATGTCCGGAAAATGCTGTAATAGACTTGTTGCATAACCCAGTGCGTCGTTCCCGTGTAGGGGGATATACATAACGCAACTAATTCGCCATAACTTTCGGTGTCGTAAACGGTTACGACTTATACCTCGCCGGAAGTTCCCTATCATTGTACACCAAACCATCCTTTGTCAAGCATGGCGTATCGTCTTTCCGTACAGGGACTTATGGCGAATCGTAGGGCAGTTTTTTCTTGGGCATGTGTATTCCTTTAGAGGATTATAGGGTGGGATTTGCAGTTAATCTTAACTGCGATTTGGAAACACATGACCGAAAATTATAAACCTTGAAAGTTTGTAAACCTTTGTAGTATTTGACTTTACAGCGTTGAACGAAAAGGCGAGCTAACCCGTAGGCGTGTGGCACGGGAGACAGAAGATTCGTTTATGCACAGTTCCTAATGGGCAACCGACACTTCGTCCAACAACCCTTCTAGCAGTTTTAACTCTTCGTTGGAGTGCGAACTCCGGATCAGCTCGCTAATCAATGTAATCTGTGCCGGCGACGAAATCTTTCTGACGCACTCCACGAAATTTTTGAGAATTTCTTCCCTCTTGCGCGTCCACTCCTCCTTCGAGTCCATCGGTTTTTCCGCTTCTACCTCGCCTCCATTTTCGAGGGCAGAAGCATCAGCCGACTTTGACGCAGCGGTTGCCATCTGTTCTGCCAAGGAACGAATCGTTACAGGCGGTTCAGGCGGCGTACTAGCAAAAACGTAAAAATACTGCCGAGCGAGTTCAATGTAGGCTTTTTCTCTTTCAGTGTTCAGCGGTTCTACATTCCTCGGAACCGGAAATGGAGAACGTTCAGATAACGCCGGTTGTCTAACAGGATTAAAAGCCGGTTGCGGCGGCTCTGCCGGTCTGGTCCCCCTATCGGACGGTTGCGGTCTTTGATTCACCGCCTCCGATCGCGGTGCTTGTCCATGAAACTGCTGCGATGCCCTTAAAAGTTCCTGTACGGCTCTTCGCAACTCACGGCGTGTTGCGTCCTCAACCTGCGATTCTTCCAGTAGATTTAAGAATCGCTGCATCGCTCGTTCGAAATCTTGAACTGCCCGCTCTTGGAAATTCTCGGGGAGTACCGTTTGCCGGTCCGGCAACCGCTGGAGGAGCTGAAACAATTGCTCTTGTGTAACAGACGTGTCTATCGGTTGCAATCGTTGTCCTGCCGATGTTGACGCAAGCAGGAAACTAAATAAAAGCATGATGGACAGAACCCTTAAAATATTTTTCATATATGGAAACTCCACTCAGTAAAAAAACAACACCTGTCCCGGCATTGTACCAAAAGTTAACGGAGCTTCAATCGTATGATTGCGTATATACATTGACTCATAATCATTCGCAAGCCAACCGCTGGCGTCTATGTATCCCTGACTATACACCGGACACGCCGCCATAAACCATATCAAAATTAAATATAATATCCGTTTCATAATTCTTTGTTTTGTTAAAAATGAACATCGCGGGGCTTTGGGCTACCCCAACAGGGTCTAACGTCCCATACTATTGGCATTAGCCTCCCGACATCGGGGGATTGACATCCCCCGCTCGCGGCAACTAAATTCCCTATTTTGCCCCCACCCCCAAGTTAACATTTTGTTTGACATGACGACCTCCTTTTTGGGTTGGACGATTGTCATTGTAACGTAACGAGCGGGTGGCGTCAACCCCCGGCCACGGAGTACCGGCTAAATACTAAATGGTGAATGCTCTTGCCGTTTTACTCATTGTGCGGTATCATATTGCTATGGATTTATTGCAACGCATCGTCATCACCGGTGTCAGCTTGACCGCTCCCAACGGCAACTCACTGACCGAGTACCGCTCCGCTCTGCTCAACGGCAAAAGCGGCGTTTCCCCCTATGAAATCCGATACTTCGGAACCCCCCTCGCCGGTATCTGATGGCATATATTGTGCCCGGAGATGCCGTGAACAGAAATGGAACGAGTTACTAAAAAGAGCCGGGGATTTCGGCGCAGCCTCCGGTTTTTCCATTAAAATTTTCAACGATTCCGCCTATCTTGCGTATCTCTTCTTCGCACTTTTCATACCTTTCGAGCAGCATTGCAAGGCGGTTATTGTTTGGTGCTTTTCTTTGCATCGCCTTCAAACGGTCTTTCACTTGTGTTATAACCTCGGTCATGTCGCCGAGTACATCTTGATAAAAATCCTTTTTCTCGGACAACGATACGCCATCAGTACGCGACCGCTGACCTGTTTCTATCTCATCGGCAAGGTGTTGCATTCCTAATCCGTTAAAAAAGCCAGCGATGGCTTCCTGCCAAGGTGCGTTACGCAAAACTGCTGTGTTTTGTCGTTGCATCGCATTCAAATCTGCCGAAAACAGAACGAGTTGCAACTTCTGCTCTATTTCACTAGCGGTAAAAGGTCCTTCAAAAATGCCCTCTTCAACTTGACATATGTATTTTTCAAATACGTCCATATTGCCCTCTTCGAACATTTTCCGCATTTCATAGCGTGGAATTTTATAGAGTGAAACGGCGGAATACAACGTGTCCGCACCTTTCACACTGCCATTGGTATTCAATCGCTCCGCCGTCTTATCCTGTTTTGTCAGTGAGATACCGATGGGAATTGTCCTCCGTTATCGCAAACCGGCAACCAACAAATTCAGCCCTTCTTTCATTTTTTGATTTTGCTCTCGGACTCCCTGTTTCAATTCTGGAGAGACGAGTTCTTCGCTGATATCCAAGCCGGTGCTGTTCAATTTCAGGAAACATTCGGCGGCTCTGTTTCCCAAATTGTTTATACGAGAATCGTTGGGATACTGATGTTTTAATTCTTTCAAACGCAGTATGTTGAGTTGTTCGCTTTTGCCTATCAGCATTTTGGTTAACTCGCCTGCTTTGGCGATCATTGCGTTTGGGTCGGCGACGGTGCGTATCTGTCGCACGATTGCATCGACGCTGATTTTTCCAGAGGCGATTTCTTGTTCGCACTCGGTTACTGCCGTTTCGATAGCGGTGAGTTCGTCATTTAGGGACATTGTTATTCTCCTGTAAGTAACTTGTTGAAATATACCATAAATGGGTAAAGGGAGCAACTAAAACACGGGAATTAACAAATTTTCCACTTTTCGGAAAACACATGCTATTTCTCATGTTTTGACGACAACACACGTAGGGACTCGTCGCCCCTAACGGAAAAGAACAGCAACGGGAGGCACACGACGCAAACCGCCCAAATTGCCAGACCGGATGGAGAGGGATTCGACTCGGTAGTTGCAAGTCATTACATGGTAGTGATTTAGAGCAATCGACAGAATCGAGTGTCATTAAAAGCGTCATTACTTCCGATAATCCCGAAAATGAACACCTCGCCGACGTTATTTCTGCTTGGTCATTTCTGCCCCCGCACATCCAAGAGGCTATTCTACTCCTTGTTCGGCAGTATGTCCAGTAGGTGTCGGCTAATCTACCAAATCCAAGGTACATCGTATTTCTGGATATTGCCGTCCGCAGTAATCAGACTCATATTTTCTGCCATTGCCGAGGCGATAAGGATACGGTCAAAAGGGTCTCGATGATGGAGTGGAAGGGATTCCAGCCGCTCGATGTGTTCGGCTGTAATGGCAAGCAATCCAAATCCGTTTTTTTCTACAACACGGAAGAACTCCGGCATGCCACCCTCAAACCGCAATTTGTTTGTGCCAATTTTAATTGCCAATTCCCACGCCGAAGCAATGCTGACACATCTTTCGACTGCCTGATCACGGACAATGCGTAATGCCGTTTTCGACAGTTTCCCTGGCTCTTCAAAAAACCATAGAGCGGTGTGTGTGTCTAAAAGATACTTCATTACATGTACTCCGCAAATTCTTCCATCGGTGCATCAA
>Ga0099364_10005388_pt1 | contig 18999 bp, 14 predicted proteins | sample TergutTh196P3_FD_73070 | JGI IMG/M metagenome (GOLD analysis project Ga0099364, IMG submission 73070) | Microcerotermes parvus P3 segment gut microbial communities from Pointe-Noire, Republic of the Congo - Th196 P3 | ecosystem: Host-associated > Arthropoda: Insects > Digestive system > Gut ...
CGGTTAAACCCGCTTCCATGCATAGGCGCCGCCCGGACTCGAACCGGGACATGGCGGATTTGCAATCCGCTGCCTTAGCCATTTGGCTACGGCGCCCTAAAATACCCTACAAACCCTATTATCGGCAAATTCGATACAAACCTTCAGTTTTTGCCAAATCATTGGCACCTCCACAAGCACCCAACCAGTAATCTACCAAAAAATTCGCTTTTGGCAAGACATCATCGAAAAAATTCCAGAGAATTTGCCGATGTCTAATACATAGTACCCTCGCCCCTCAAAAACCTGTGCCTTTACGACTGTTTTGCCTTATCGCCGCCCTCGGATGGGCTATTCCCTGCTTTGCCCAGCAAAATACCTCGGAACTCGACAAACAGTTCACAGCCGATGTCCTAAAAAAAACACTGTTTGCCAAAACCCTCGAAGAACAGAGATTTTGCGATTACGTCATCCAAAAGCGAGACGACGGCACGATCCCAGCCCGACTCATTTACGGAGCCTATCGGCATGCAATCACCAAAGACCGAGTACGACGATTCTCCTACTTCAAAACCACACTTGAAATCCTTTGTCGACGCGAAGGGATCGCACTGATTCCCGCCGCCGTGCGAACGACACCGACGACTGCGTCCCCTGTTTCCCTTTCTCTCAGAGATTACTTTTAGTCCCGTTGAGAGTTTTCATAGGAAAGCACATCGCCACATTACTCGCATCCCCGTATCTGCACTTTTCCGGTCTCTTTTCCTCTTGACGTAGCCGGAAGAAATCGCTACGTTTCCGATTAGGGGAGTGTTTCCAGACTCTCATGACATGCTATTTCCTTGTCCAATGGCTAACTCAATGCGGTTCCGGTTCATGATTTCGGCGGGTGTCCTCCTGCTGGTTCTCTTTCTGTCTGCCAGCGGATGCAATACGCTGTTTCCGGGCAAAAAGAATAAAGAAACGCCCCTCGATACATTCAAGACGGAAACCGAAGACGGCCGCCCCAAACTCGTCGGCGATTGTGCGTTCATCGGCAATTATCAATCCATTCCTGTCCAAGGCTTTGGACTCGTTGTCGGGCTGCCCGGCACCGGCGGTGAAGATGCCAATACTTTCCACCACCAATGGGTGTCCAACGAACTGAACCGGCAAAAAGTTACTGGAATCCGTGCCCTCCTCGCCCGACCTGATACCGCCGTCGTGGAAATCCGAGGACACATGCGACCCGGTATCCAAGAAAGAGACCGATTCGATGTCCAAATCTTGCTCCCGCCGGACACCACTACTAAAAGTTTACGCGGCGGCATATTACTGCCGACAAAACTAGTCGAAATGGCAAGTTTCGGCGGCGACCTACGGACAAGCGAGACCCGCGCTAACGTCGAAGGACCTATCATGGTCGATGACCCGCTGGCAACCGAAACAAGCAATCCGGGCGGTCTGAAAAAAGGCACAATCTTGAGCGGTGCCGTTACCCGAGAATCACGAGCCTTGTCCCTCATCATGAAAGAAGATTCAAAACTGGTTTTCGTCGCCGACCGAATAGCCAAAGCCATCAATCATCGTTTTCATCAGACGGCTGGTATGCGAAAAAATGTTGCCAACGCAGAGAACGATGCAGTGGTCATTCTCAACATTCATCCGACTTATGTCAACGATGTACCTCGATATGTTCGCGTCATTCTATCCATCGCTTGTTTTGAAACGGCAACACAGCAACTCCATCGTGTGGAGCGGCTTAAAGGGGAACTGCTTAACCCAGAGACGGCGCAACATGCGGCATTTCAACTCGAAGCCATCGGCAGGGCAGGCATTGTTCCCTTACAGCAAGCACTACGGAGTCCTAATGTGGAGGTCCGCTTCCACGCGGCAACGTCGCTTGCCTATCTCGGCGATGGCACTTCGGCAAAAGTACTAGCCGACATTGCACGCACGGAACCGGCATTCCGTGTCTATGCCCTCAATGCATTGAGCGTCATGAAAAACGATTTGGATGCGGAGCATTACCTTCAGGAATTGTTGCACGTACCGAGTACCGAAACCCGATACGGTGCCTTCCGGGCATTGAAAAACCGGAATCCACTGGATCAAACGATACGCGGAGAAATGCTGGGAGGACAATTTAGTTATCATGGAATTCCCTCCCAAGCGGCACCGATGGTGCATCATACAACGCAACAATACCCGGAAATCGTGCTGTTCGGCACGGACATTTTCTTGAAGCAACCGTTCGCATTGGATGCGGGCGCAACCATTTATGTAAACGGTCAGATGCCGGGCAGTGTGATCATCACCAAAATTGCGGTCATGGGCATCGACGAAAAGCGGGAGGTCTCCAACCGTTTGGACGAGATCATTAGAGCGGTAATCGATATGGGGGGGACTTATCCTGATGTGGTACAGATGCTTCGCCAGGCAGATAGGGGGAGGGTCCTTTCGTGCCGATTGGAAATGGACTGTTTGCCGGAGCCGAATCGTGTCTATCGCCGGAGCGGCAATGATTTGGAGTTCATAGAAGAGGCAGAAGAGGAAAAGCCGAAATCATTTTGGGAGCGAATGAATCCTCGCAACATTTTTTCGTCGAATTCGGGGGAATAGAGCGCATCCATAACGAGTCTGGACTCGTTATGGATACGCACTACACTGTAAAATGCCAAATTATTGCTGTGTCTCAGTATAGCAAATCTCAATCGCCTTCACCGGACAGACATTCAGGCACATATTGCAACCGGCACAGAGATGAACGTTGATTTGGATCGTGTCCCCAACCTTTTCCAAGCCCGGACAGCCGAGTTTCAAGCAAAGATTGCACTTCTTGCACACTCCCGTTACCAAAAGCGGAGGTCCCAGCGGTTCGCGCAATTGCAACGGACAGGGTGCCTCTGATACGATCAACCACGTCTCCGGCGACTCTGTTGCCTCTTTCACTAACGCAACCGCCGTCTTAATATCCCGAGGATCGACTGTGCGGACATTTTTTATGCCGCACGCCCTGCCGATTTCCGCAATGGAAGCCCTAATCGTTTCTTCTTTCATCAACGTCTTGCCCGAACCGGGATGATCTTGATGTCCCGTCATCGCCGTCGTGTGGTTGTCGACCACAATAATCGTTGACGTTCCCTTGTTATAGGCAATGTCCAGCAAACCGGCGATGCCGCTGTGAAAGAAGGTCGAATCGCCGACCATCCCCACGATTTTTTGCCGCGCGTCGCCAGCGACGCGGCTCACAGCCCTGTCCATCCCGTGAGCCATCGACACGCCGGCACCCATACAGACGAGCGTATCCATTCGGGACAGCGGCGGAAGCAAACCGAGACTGTAACAACCGATGTCGCCGACGACCACCACGTCGATTTGAGCGAGGGCATAGAAGATTCCCCGATGCGGACAGCCCGGACACATCACCGGCGGACGGTTGGGAAGGGGCACAGAGCCGCAATCTTTAGATTGCGAAGTGCGTTTTCCGCAATCTAAAGATTGCGGCTCTGTGAACGGTTTTGTTAACGACAAAACGTCCGGCGAAAACTCGCCGGTGTTCGGAAGCACACTCTTGCCCGTGCACGCAATTCCGAGTGCCTTGATGTGTTCCTCCAAAAAGTCTTCCAGTTCTTCGACGACGAGCAATTCTTCCACACCGGCAGCGAATTGCTTTATCAATTCATTGGGAAACGGGAACGGCATACCGAGTTTAAGCACGGAAGCATTCGGAAACACTTCCCGAACATACTGATACGCCACACCGGAAGTTACGATCCCCAACTTCTTGTCTTGCCAGATAATTTTATTAACGGCACACGTTTCACTGTACTGATACAGTTTTTTCAGCCGCTCTTCGAGCCGCACACGCATTTGCCTTGCGAACATCGGAACCGCGACAAATCGCGGCGGGTCTTTCTCGAAGTGAATCGGCTTGTCCGATTCCTGTCTCGGCAATTCCGTAACCAGACTGCGTGAGTGGGAAATTCGGGTATTGCTTCGCAGGATGACCGGCGTGTTGAACTCTTCGGAAATGTCCAGTGCGATTTTGACGAAGTCCTTTGCTTCTTGAGAATCGGACGGTTCCAAGATGGGGACTTTGGCGAATCGGGCGAAGTGCCGGGTGTCCTGTTCGTTCTGCGACGAGTGCATACCGGGATCGTCGGCAACGACGGCGACAAAACCGCCGACGACACCGGTGTAGGCGAGCGTCATTAGGGGATCGGCGGCGACGTTGAGTCCGACATGTTTCATGGTTGCCATGGCTCTTGCTCCGGCGTAGGCGGCACCAGCAGCGACTTCAAAGGCAACTTTTTCGTTGGGCGACCATTCGACGTAGATTCCGCCCTTAGATTTTTCTGTGTATTTTGCGGCGATATTTTGTAGGATTTCGGTGGAAGGCGTACCGGCATACCCGGCAGCAACAGTTACGCCCGCCTCGTAGGCTCCGCGGGCAAATGCTTCGTTCCCAGAAAGAAGGGTTTTGGTCATTAAAATTGAAAAAAGGAATATCTCCGAGCGGTGTAAGTATATCACAAAACGAACGGCACTGCATAGGTTCGCCCCAACACGGGAAAATGGTCAAGAAACAATGCCGCTCCGCTTCAGAAATCGTACCAAATGCCGATGCCGACTTTGTGTTCCCTCGGGTGAATGAGGAACGAATACTGTTCGCTCACACCGGTAAAGTATTGCACTCCTATCCGAAATAACTGGTTGTGCGAGCCTCGCCACTGCCAGCCTGTTTGAACAGTGAGGTTCCCATCGAAATTATGTTCCTGCATCAGTCTCGCATTGATCGCGGCAAACGGCGTTCCCCATTCTCCTCTTGCGGGATAGCGGGGACTGTACTCTGCCCCAAACTGAAAGTGCCACGGTTTGGTTAATTCTCCCTGCATAAAAGCGTAATCTGCTTCCGCATAGAGTCTCGTGTTCGCTGTCGGACGGTAAGCATAACTGAAAAGCCATGCTTCGCGGTAGTAATTTAATCGATGGCGGGCTTCATGGGCTTTGCCTTTATAGACATCTTTATCCCTATAGTACGGGTCTCCGTCAGGAAGGTAACGTAGAACCCTTTCGTCCCCTAGATGCGTACTGACGTGATAATAGCCGGTACGTACCTGCCAGATTTTCGTACCGTAGGAGAGCGGAAATCCGGCACGGAAATCATTGGCTTCCATATCCATTCCCATTTTCAAGGCAAGCCGCAGATGCACGGAACCTTCCAGATCGAGTTGCCAGCCTTCGGGAAAGAGTGCGCTTTTGTTACCGTAACGCATCAGCGGAGCGCGTCCGCCAAGGGTAATGTCCCAGTTCCAGTTGATGTCAGGATCGTAATTCCACACACCGCCGAGCCGATTTTGGACCGCCGCCAGATAGTTAGGATAAATAAAACCATTGGGAAAGATTTGCCACGTCCAATGTTCCGTTTGGTATTCTATCGGAATAACGTTTTGACTAACGGGAACATGCTCACAAGGGGCGGACGACACCGGACTCAATCGGATCGGCGGCAAATCGTCGGCAAACAACGTTCCCGACAGCAGAACCGTTGCCCAGGCAAAGCCAATACCTATTCGGAACATCATCTTGCGGAGCAGATCAAAAAAACCAACACGAGGGGAGGGTAACGAATTCTCTTGATCGAGTCAAGGGGAAAATGCCCATGAAAGCCAGGAGCATCACAACCCGGTCCGTCGACAAGTTTTAGGGACCAAAGAGCCGGGGATGTAGCGCAGCGTAATCCCGAGTTCAGTGCCTCTCTCGATTGCGGCTGCGGGTTCCTTTGGTATAATGACAGTGCCGTTCACCATTGCTAAAAACCATCGTCATGAGACGGACATTCCTCCCCTTTCTATGTTTACTCATATCGACAACGATCCTCGCCGATGAGGCAATCGACAGAGACATCATTGACGAAGCCCTTGACCGGGCATTTCGAGCGACCGTGGCGATTTTTCCTGCCGATCCCGGTGAAAACGCCGGAGGTGGAAGCGGAGTCGTTATCTCCCCTGACGGATACGCTGTTACCAACTTTCACGTCGTACAACCCTGCGGACCTGCCATGAAATGTGCTATGGCAGACGGAAAACTCTACGACGCAGTGGTCGTCGGACTCGATCCCGTCGGCGATATTGCCCTCATCAAACTGCTCGGACGCACCCCCCTCTCCAATGGCACATTTCCTTACGCCCCCTTCGCCGACAGTAATACCGTTGTCGTCGGAGACACCGCTATCGTTATGGGCAACCCCTTTCTGCTGGCAACCGATTTCAAACCGTGCGTCTCGCAGGGAATCATTTCCGGCACCAACCGCTATCAATTTCCGGCGGGCACTTTTTTGGAATACACCAACTGTCTTCAAACCGATGCCGCCGTCAATCCGGGAAACAGCGGCGGTCCCCTCTTCAATGACCGAGGCGAAATCATCGGCATCATCGGTCGTTGCTCCTTTGAAAAGCGGGGACGTGTCAACGTCGGCATCGGCTACGCCGTTTCCAGTAATCAAGTCCGGTACTTTCTCGGCGATCTGAAAAGCGGACGCATCGTCGATCACGCCACCCTCAATGCCGTTGTCTCCGCCGACAGAGAGGGGCGCGTCATGTTCGACGATGTTCTCGGAACGTCTGACGCATTCCGAAGCGGACTGCGTTACAATGACGAACTCCTTCGATTTGCCGGAGAAGTCATCGATTCGGCGAACACGTTCAAAAACCTCGTTGGTATTTTTCCAAAGAATTGGCGGCTGCCCGTTACGGTGCGGGGCAAACAAGACGGTACCCGATATGATCTGCACATTCGGCTTGCCGGGTTGCACGGCGAAAACGAATTGATCGAAATGACCGAAAAAATGATCGAACCGCCGATTGTCCCAGAACAAAGAGAGCGGGAAGGAAGACGCGAAATCGTTCCGGTGCAAAAGGAACACTATATTCCCGAAGCGGTCAAACTTTTTTATCAGGAACGCAGAGGATATGCCAATTTTTATTTTAACAAATACGAGCGGGACAGGGTTCTCAAAAGTTGGCGAGACGCAAGTCCTTTCGGCGAAAACACTTGGAAACTCACGGGAAAATTAAAGGATCGTGCCGATACCTTTTCGTTTCAAATTGAAGACGACGGAGTCCGTTACGCCCTTCCAACGGGCAACGGGTTTTGGAATGTCAACTTAATGCTTGAAACCGAAAGGTTCATTATGGATCCGACAACGCATTACCAGTCGCCGCGCGGCAGCGGCGGACTTTTTACGGCACTCTACCTGCTCCGCCGATTGACTCTCTCCGACACGATTGAAGATGCCGACATTGTTTATACCGGTACGGCACCGATTGGCGGCAATCTTGATAAACTGTATGACGTTTGCACCGTTTTATGGCGCGGCAACGATGTCCGGTTTTATGTCGATCCAGAGAACGGAATGATGCCGCTAATCGAAATGTTCGGTAGCGGTCTCGATTTCCCTTGCGAAATTTACTTCTACGAAAAAACAATGGAAGTCCGCTACGGTCGAATTCTCTTTGGTGTGTTTGAGACGGAAACAATGTTCAACGAGCCGGCGGCTGTGCCGCCGGACAAAGCGGCGGCACAGCCGCCAGCTCTTAACCCCGTGATCGACGGCGCACTACGCAAGGTTGTCAAGATTTACGGTGCGGAAGCCGCCGGGATTCACGGTTATCAGTCGGGCATTCTCATTTCGCCGGAGGGACATATTTTGACGGCATTGACCTCGGCATTGCAGGCGAACACGATTGGGATCGTCTTGGATAACGGTCGTAAATTCGATGCTTTGCTCGTCGGTGCCGATCCGGTGATGGAACTTGCCCTGCTCAAGATTCCCGGCTCGGAACTGCCGTTTTTTGATATTTCACAGGAATCGACGGAGCATCCGTTAGGTTCACCGACTTACGCGATTTCCAATCTCTTTAACATTGCACAGGGCAACGAGCGGGCAACGGTACAACGGGGAGCGATTGCGGCTCAAACGACGCTGTCCGCCCGCCGAGGCGTTTTTGAAACGCCCTACAAGGGGGACATTATCGTAGTGGACATGACGACGAACAATCCGGGTGCATGCGGCGGTGCGTTGATCTGTGCGGAGTCGGGAAAACTCTTGGGCGTTCTCGGTAAGGAACTGCGGAACAATGAAAACCATAGTTGGCTTAATTTTGCGATTCCGACGGTTGTATGGAGCGAACCGATACAAGCAATGATGAGGGATGGCGGTACGATTAGCCTTTTCACGGAGCAAACGGTTCGTGAGCGGGAGATGATTCCTGAAGACACGATCAGAATCTTTCAAGATTGGGGCATTGTGTTTATCACATCGGTAAGCAGACGAACTCCGCCGTTTATTGATTCAGTGCGTACTGATAGTGAGGCAGAGAAACTGGGCGTTCTGCCGGACGATTTGATCGTCATGGTGAATGGTCAACTCACGCCGTCGCTTGCGGCGGTGGAGTATCGGATACATCAGATATCCGAAGATGAACCGGCTACGCTGACGATAGAACGGGACTCGATTCTTCGAGATGTAACGTTTCAGCGGTAGTCATTACGCCTTCTCGAAATAGACTTGTTTGGAAACTGTCATTCCGGCGTGCGCCGAAATGACGGGGCATTACCGACTAACTTGCACTTGGAACATCTTCCAATCGAGTCCGTTCAGTACCGTACCGTCCGATAAGGTGAAGGGTTGTTCACCGAAATTGACCGTAACCCTTACGCCGTTGGCAAAGACTGTCTGCTGTACCATTCGATCTGGCGAAAGAATTTTGTGGTCGGTCATCTCAGCGTAAGCCGTTTCACGGGCAACGGTCGCGGCAGTTTTATAACTTTCCACGAACTTGTCCTTGTTCTCGTTCCAATTTCTCCGCGTGAACATGTACATCGGCGGTGTGCCGTACAGAGCATTGAACAAGTCCCGCTTACGCCAAACCGCCGGCAACTTGTTGTTGTAGTCTCCCCAATACCACTGGGCGACCACACAATCGTGATAGACCAACTCCCACAGCGGTAAACGCAGTGCCGGATTAACTTGGAACCGCTCAATCTGCGGAGGCACCTCGTCGATAATCTGAATCATATTCCGTCCTGACTCAGCAACCCGATAGGGACCGAGACTCAACATTCCTTCAAAAAAATCGCAGTATGGTACAGAAGCGTCGTGTCCCGTTTCGCTGCCGCAGACTAAACCAAGATCGCCGATCAATTTTAGCAATTCCATCTTATGCTTTCGGCTATCGCTTCGCGTCATAGGGTGGTCGGGATGATAACACTCGAACCATGGAGCGGCAACCGTCGTGTCGATGAATCGGCAAAGATACGGCTTCGTTTCGAGTTCCTTCGTGATTCGTTCCCTCGCATACGGCACCGCCTTGGCATCGCAAATCACAGCACAGGGAATACGGGGCAGTGTCCGATCCTTCTGGTTGACCTCCCAACCTTTTCGCCAAGTACCGTCGGGACTGATCCAGTTGATGTCGTGAGGCCATGCTGCGGTCGTCCAATCGCCGTGAACACTTGCCACATCATCGAACCGTGCCGGGTCCATAATGTCCTGATAGATATCGTATCGGCTTGTCAGTACAACATCGATTTGGTTCATTGCAGTAATCTCTTCTGCGGTACCGCCGCTGCTCCAAAGGATTCTGTCCATACCGAAACTCTTCATCTCCTTGACGAGTTCGACTTTGTCTCTTTCCCAGTACCAGATGTTCGCGGCACCGAGCAGTTTGTCGATGTTGGGATTTTTTTTGACCTTTTCGGTGAACGGCACGAACAGACCGATGTCTTTGGCGTGTTGCCGATACCGCTTGCAGACGGCGACGTGTCCTCCTTCGTCGAAGAAGACACACCGTAACTGTCTTGCATAGCGGAACTCCTTCATCGACGGTTCCCACGACGCATTGACTTGGAGCAGGTTGTTCCTGTTCGGAACAATTTCAATGGCGGCATCGTCCGGCGTTTCAAGGATGGCAACCATTCCGGCACCGGTTGCGTCTTCGACGTGTCCCCAGAATGCCATACAGATTCCGTGTCCGCCGTAGGCATAAAGGCGACCGACTCCGATGTTTTGCTCTTCGACGGGGAAACTGATCCCTTCGTTCATCGGAATGATGAGCCGGTCCCCCTGTTTTGATTCAAACGCTGGCGGAAAAGAAAGATTACCGTCCATCGGACCCGCAGATTCGATTTGGACAGTAAACTCTGGGGCATCGGGTTCCAACGAGATAACTATGTTGTAATGTCGAAGCGTTTCCAAATGATGGATGTTGACTTTCCCGTCTTCAATGAGTCCTATGGCGAACGCTTCCAAGCCGGTGATGCTGTTCCAGATTCGTCCGGTTCGTTTGTCTGTTACGAAAAAGGCATCGTTGGAGAATTCGACTTTCAAGAAGTTATTTTCCTTGATAAATTTGTCTTCGGGAAAACCGAAACGTATTTCGCCGCCTTTTCGTGCCGTGAAGTTAGCAGTGCGGACCGTCGATTGACCGTAACCGGTAATGCGGGGTTCAATGGTTGCCGCGCCGCGCGGTACAGCAAACCTCGTTGTTACGGTCTTAAGTGTCTCCGTTTGTTCAAGTGCTTTGCGTCCGTAACTCCATGTGATGGTTTCACCATTTTTGTCGCGGGTAACGACGGAGATTTCGGCTCGACCGGTTCCAGTAACTGCGGCATCGATTTTGAGTTCAAAGGTTTCGCCCGGTGCTACGGGAATCCGATTGCCTTCGCTGAGTGCCCAGTCGTCTCTGCCGGTGTGAACAACCGTGTAAACGTCCCCTTCTTTTGAGAGTGTTGCCGCTCCGTTTTCACGAGACCAGATGCGACCATCGTTCATCTTCCATTCTTCGGCGTAAAGCGAAGAGCCGAGGAACATTGCGGATAAGAGAAAGAGTAGTTTTTTCATAGAATCGGAGAAGAATGGAGTAAAAAAACTTGCGCCTAAGTATATTCTGGGGAGAGCCGATTTTCAAGTACAGGGGAGGATTACAGGCGGATAAAAGTTCACGGAGCCCGGAGTGAAAACTCCGGTGTGAGACCGAAACCGCCGTATCTACCGTCCGATCCTCTTATAAAACGCAATAAGTCCATTCGTGGAGGAGTCGTGAGTTGTTACCGCTTCACTGCTTTGCAGTTGCGGTAACAGCACTCCCGCTAACTGTTTGCCGAGTTCCACTCCCATCTGGTCATACGAATTGATGTTCCACACAATTCCCTGTACGAAAATTTTGTGTTCATAAAACGCAAGGAGCGAACCCAACGTTCTCGGAGTCAACTGCTCATAAAGAAAAGAATTCGTCGGATTGTTTCCCGGAAAAACCTTCGACGGAGCAAGCCGCTGAACCTCTTCCTCCGACAAGCCCGCCTGCCGCAGTTCTGTTTCCGCTTCATATAAGGTCTTGCCAGCCATCAGCGCTTCCGTCTGTGCTAAAAAGTTCGAGAGCAGTTTCTCATGATGATCTCCCAAAGGATTGTGCGAGTTGACCGATGCCAAAAAATCACACGGAATCAAATGTGTGCCCTGATGAATCAACTGATAGAACGCGTGCTGTCCATTCGTTCCCGGCTCTCCCCAAATGATCGGTCCCGTCGCGTAATCGACCGGCTGATTGTTGCGATCAACCCTCTTACCGTTGCTTTCCATATCCCCTTGCTGAAGATACGCGGCAAACCGATGCAGATATTGGTCATAGGGCAATATCGCATAACTTTCGGCATCCCAGAAATTGTTATACCAAATTCCGAGCAAGCCCATCAGGAGCGGAATGTTCTTTTCCGGCGAGGCATTGCAGAAATGTTCATCTGCCCCAAACGCCCCGGTCAAAAGTTCTTGGAAATTGTCATAGCCGATTGCCAGCACTATCGACAATCCGACCGCCGACCAAAGCGAATAACGACCGCCGACCCAGTCCCAAAACTCAAACATATTTTCAGGATCAATGCCGAACTCTTCGACCTTTTTCCGATTCGTAGAGAGGGCAATAAAGTGTTTCGCCACGTCTGATTGTTTAGCAGATCGTAAAAACCATGCCCTTGCTGATTCTGCATTGGTCATGGTTTCCTGCGTGGTGAACGTTTTGGAAGCGACGAGAAACATCGTTGTTTCGGGATCAAGTTTCTTGAGTGTTTCGGCAATGTGTGTGCCGTCCACATTGGAAACGAAGTGAACATTAAGCCGGGTTTTGTAAGGTTTCAGTGCTTCCGTAACCATGACAGCACCCAGGTCGGAGCCGCCGATGCCGATGTTAACGACATCGGTCATTGCTTTGCCGGTGTAGCCTTTCCACTCGCCGCCGATCACACGTTTGGAAAAGACGTTCATCTTTTCCAAGACGGCGCGGACACCGGGCATAACGTCTCGACCGTCCACCATGACAGGGCGGTTCGATTGGTTCCGAAGAGCGGTGTGCAGCACTGCCCGATTTTCGGTGATGTTGATTTTTTCGCCGGCAAACATTTTGTCCCGAAAGCCGAAAACGTCGGTTTCCTTTGCCAAGTCGAGGAGCAGGGCTATCGTTTCCTCCGTGATGAGGTTTTTGGAGTAGTCGAACAAGATGCCGTTGAAGAGGACGGAAAATTGATCGAACCGCCTGGGATCGTCGGCGAAGAGTTGCCGCATGGCAATGGTTTTGAGAGATTGGCGGTGTTTTTGCAAAGCCGACCAGACAGCGGATGGGATAAGTTTCGACATTAACTTTGACAATAGGAAAACGGTTGACGATGTGCGATTTCGCCCATTTTACCATGAAAATGCGAGTACCGTAGGGAAGGGGTTTATTCAACAACCTCAACGGCAATCAGAGGTTCGACTCCGGTTTCGGGGTCGAATCGGGAAAAACAGAAATCGTCGAACAAATTGTGCCCCAATACGGTGCGCCCCGCTTTCGGAGTTAAAGAGCGGTACAGCAAGTATTGCTCCTGTCCCAGTTGGATTCGATAACCCACCGCTTGATCCTCTCGAACTCTTTGCATGTTTTCACCAATGGACAACTGCCGCCAAGTATATCGTTTGCCCAGCCGATTTGCGTCCAAATCGAAAAAGAGCGGAGCAAACAGCGATCTGCCGGAACTTTCCTGCCGCAAGATTAAAGTACCGCCCGTTTCGGTGAGCGTGCCGCCGACCAAGCCGGTAGGCGTTGCCCCTTTCCATTCGGGCAAAGCCAGCGGCAAAACACGAAACGGCGGTGCGGCGGTGCGGGCAGCGGAACGAAACTCTATTTCCGTTGCCTCGTCGGATGTCTTGGCACGCGACTTCGGGGAAATATAGAGTTCCGCCTGATACGACAGTACCCCCTTGGTGCGTTGTTCCTCGTCGGCAAGGACGGCATCGCAGAGCAACAGCACATTGTCTTTGTGATTGACGAGAAGACTGCGTTGAAGCCGATAATCGCCGGTGAGAGGCAGATCAATTTCGAGATAGGAGCAACCTTTTTCTTTGTGTTCACAGGTTTTCGTCCACTGATCGGCTGGCTGTAATGCTTTACCTCCAAGCCGAACGTCAAACGTCCAGAGTCCGAAAAGAAGGGGTTCGTCTTGCACAGCAACCTCCAGCAAGACCGAACCGTCGGCTTGGGAGTCGAAATCAATCGAAGTGGATATTTTCATCGGTAGGGGGAAAACACTATGTTTTTAATGGAAATGAATTACATTATTTTGACAGGATTTACAAGATTGTACAGGATGGTATGCCGATGCCTTGATTTCCCGCTCCTGCCTCAACGCAGACCAAAACGTCAACAGAGCCGCAATCTAATGATTACGGCTCTGCTAATGTCATTAAGCGGAGTGCAGGACAAATCTTACTTTTTGCGTCGGAGTCCCGCCAAACCGAGTCCTGCCAAACCGAGTCCCAGCACGGCGAGCGTTGCGGGTTCCGGTACTTCGTTACTCCCGTTACTCCTCCGCACTCCGCTGAACGTAAGCACGTACTGACTAACAAGACTGTTGCCGACAATAACCTCTATCCTTTCTCCGTTTGCCGCCAGCAGAATATCTGCGAGTCCGCTGACATAAAACGCCCCTAGTCCATCCACATAAGCACCCTCAACGGGGAGAACAGTAGTGCCGGTTCTGAACGTCAGACTCTCAAAGAAGCCAGCGAGCCCTTCGCCGCTATCGGTGCTTGTCAACGTTATGACAAAGTCCGTGTAGCCGCTCATGTCAATATCGTCCGTCGTTAACCAAACCTGAAGGGTGTTGAGACCCGTACGCAACGAAACGCCTTGTTGCCGGTATTCAATACCTTCTGGAGCCTTTATGATCGACCGGAGTAGACCGCTGTTGTTATCCGGGTTCGTCAGATCAATTTCGAACGTGTAAGAGAAAATGGGATCCAAATCGTCCATGTCCACCAGGCGCGTAATATCTGCCTGTGCTGGAACCGCCATGAAGAGCGATACAGCGAGGGCAAGTCCCAAGACAATTTTCCTGCAACGTGCCAAACCGAGTCCTGCCAAGCCGAGTCCCAGTAGAGCGAGTGTCGCGGGTTCCGGTACGGCTTCACTGCTTCTCACTCCGTAGAAAGTGAGTGTGTACTGACCGACATAATTGTTGGGGAGGGCAACCTCTATCTCTCCGTGTAACATGAGAAGATTCGCAAGTCCCGAGAAATAATTCAACACGGGTTCGTCGCCGATGGGAGTCGATAGAGCGAGGAATGAATCTTGTTCATCAATCGGTCCGTTGAGCACCGAGAACGTCAGTCCCGCGAGGAAACCCAGAAAATCGCCGTTCACATCGTCAGTGGTCAGTGAAATGGCAAAGTCCGTGTAGTCTCCCATAGAAAAACCGTTCTTCAGGTAAATAGGTACGACTACGCTGTCGCCATCTGTCAAGTATTCCCTTCCAATCCCAGCCAGCGCAACCATACCTAGGGTACTGAAATCGTGGCTGGTATCCCACGCGCCCGTTTCGTCGTTGTACGTTCTTTCGTACGTGAAACTGAAGATGGGATCCATTTGTTCCAAATCCATGTCCGCAAGCCGCACCACCCCTGCCTGGGCGGGAGCCGCAACGACAAACGACAGAGCGAGGACGATCCCCGCAAAAATCCTGCCCATTGTGGCAACTCTTCCTTTTTTTGTCATTCCTACTTTTTCCTTTCTCCCGAGTAAATCGGAATAATGTTAATGCCAATCTCGTCGTTAATATCAGCCGGAGTACCCGGCTAAATTCTACTTTTTGCGTCGTCGAGCCGCTAATCCGAGTCCTGCCAAGCCGAGCCCCAGCACTGCAATCGTCGCGGGTTCCGGGACTTCATTTGCGTCCTCGTTTGCGCCATAGACTGTGAACGTAAAACTTTGCCCAGCAGAGATGCCGCTAAAATCAAACGAAACGGGTCCGCCTGCAAGCGATAACATCTGCTCGACACCGAAAAAATAGCCCGTAAGGTCCGAATAGACACCGGTACCGACCTTCAAAGAATCCCCGGCGCCCGTACCCGTCAGCGATACGGCAAAGTCATCGTACCCGCTGCCGGCATAAAAACTTTCCAGCCAAACAAAGACCTGGTTCGGCATAAACGATGAGTTTGATACCAGTGCCGCTGAATCAAGTCCATCAACCACGCCGGGACCCTCCGATCTAAGGGGGAGCGTCCACAGACCCGCAGAGTCTTTTGTGAACGTATAACTGAAAATCGCTTCCAGCACCATGCCCTCGTCCGTACCTTGTCTAAGTTCCGCCTGAACTGCCGGAACTGCTACGACAAACGATAGGGCGAGGACGACCCCCACGAGTACACTACCCAATCTGAGAGATTGTAATCTCTGTGTCATTATTCTTTCCTTTCTCCGAATAATCGGAATAGTTGTTTGTCAAAATAAACCGGCGCACCGGCTAAATCCTACTTTTTGCGTCGCCGAGCCGCTACGAGTCCTGCCAATCCGAGTCCCAGCAGGGCAATCGTCGCGGGTTCCGGGATGGTTGTTCTATTATTCACGCCGTAGAGTGTGAATACAAATTGCAGATTGGAACCACTGCCGAAATCAAACACGAGGTCGGTATCACTGAGGAGGAAACCATAGAAAAAGTCCCCTTCGTCTCCGTACGGTTGGGCGAAACTGCCGATCTTCAGACTGTCGGGGTCACCGCCCGTCAATTCAGCGGCAAAGCCGTCGAAGGGATTATCTGTACCTTCGAACCAAACGGTCAGAAAATTCTGATAACCGCCGCCCCTCACATCGCCAAACGTGTGAAGTCGTCCGAATCCGTCCAAAACTCCATAGTTTTCCCATGCCACAACACCCGAGAGGCTGCTACTGTCGAACGTGAACGTATAAATTGCTGTCAAGATATCGTCGGTCTGTGTACCGCGCGTGATTTCTGCCTGGGCGGGAGCCGCAACGATAAACGATAGAGCGAGGACGACCCCCGCAAAAATTCTGCCCATTCTTCCTTTTGTTGTCATTCCTACTTTTTCCTTTCTCCTGAGTAATCGAAACTACTGTGTCTTAATGATACACGTGTGTCTTTATTATACACGTCTGATGATCGCTGTCAAGGACATGCCGGAAACACGCCACAATCATACAGAAGAACCAGCAATTGTTGTGCCAAAAAGCCAAAAATTACTCTTCACGTAGGCATCGACGTAACCCATTGTTAATTAAAAACTTACTGCGGCATTGTGAACACGATGAATAGTCCGTTGGTGCGCAATAGGTAAAATATGTGGTGCAAAATAATACAAACGGTGTTCAATTTTGCAAAAAGTGTATTATTTTGCGCTAATGTCGTGTTAATGTTGCGTTAATCGCGGCGCACACACAGGGCATGAGAATTGACAGTATAGATTCGCGTAAAAATAGGTAATTTAGGCAACTCGTTCGGATTGAAAGGGTAAATCGGATTCTTTGGAGGATGTTCATTATCTCGGCTCCGACTTGTCGATACACCAATCAGACCCCTGTTAGGGAGCAAAACTAATGAACAATATCACGGAACGATTGTTGGAATTGGATGTCCGGCACGGCGAACTGCTGGACAAATTAGCGTGGCTCGATCAACAAATTGACGACGTTTTGAAGGAATGGGCGGCGGTAAAGGAAGTCCGAACGGAACTCAACGAAAATTCCCATTGATCCCCGCGGCGAAGCAATCCTACTCTCTGGGTGCAAGATGGATTCATACCATGCTGGACTCCCCGTTAGAGGACCATTGGATCAACGTTGCGAACGATGAAGTTGAGTCGATTACCGAGAAACCGGCACACACGCCGACGCTCTGTCTGGACGGGAGAACTGTCATTCCGGGAGCGGTCAATGCACACGCCCACTTGGAATTGAGTCAATTAGCGTCTCCGCTTGATGTGCCGAGCCGATCCGTGTCCGATTGGGTCACAGCACTGCTCGCTTTTCGGCGGAGTGCCGAGTATGATGCCGAACAGGGAATTCAAACCGCCCTTCGCCGGCAGGAATTGCTAACTTCGACCGTTGCTGTTGCCGATATCGTTCCTGGTCATTTAGCCGGTACTCCGGCTCTAACCGGCGTACCGGCTAAATTATTTACGTTCCAATGGCTCCGCTTTGCTGAACTCATCGCTTGGCAAAGTGATGCCGCCGAAACATTGAATTTCGATTCCAACGTTTTTGGACTGTCCCCGCACGCACCGCACACGGTTTGCCGGACATTATTAGAAAGAGCGGTGGACCAAAAAATCCCGCTGGCAATGCACCTTGCCGAAACGCCGGAAGAACTGCAACTATTACGGCACCATACGGGTCCGCTACTCGAACTGATGCGCCGTGCCGATGCCGATTACAATCCGCTGTCCGTCTTGCTTGGGAAGCGTCCGATGGATTATCTGCGACTGTTGGCTGCCGCTCCGAGTGTCTTTATCATTCACGGCAATTACCTCGATGATGAAGAGTTACGGTTTCTTGCAGCGCATCGGGAAACAATGTCGGTCGTCTATTGTCCTCGCTCCCACGCCTATTTTCGGCACACGCCTTATCCGCTGAAAAAGATGTGGGACTACGGCATTCGGGTTTTGCTGGGTACGGACAGTTTGGCATCGGTGCCTGATTTGAATTTCGTTGAGGAAATGCAATTTGTGTTGCGGCACCATCCGGCGGTCTTGCCGGAGGTTGTTTATCGGATGGGAACGACAGAGGGAGCGGCTGCATTCAATTTACCGGAAGGATTCGGAACGATTCAACCTGGCGGTCCTGCCCGATTTGCGGCATTGTGAGGAGTTTTTTTGGAAGTTAGAGCACATCTCGAATGGGTCTGGACTCGTTTTCTTCATTCCGGCTTACGCCGGAAAGACAAATAACCAAAACCTGTTAGCAGACTGGGGCTCTGTGTGGATACATAACAACGTTCCCTCAAAAACCGGCTATAATGGACGCATTCGTTTCTCCTCTTTTTCCTCTTTACCCATGCGAACAACTCTCCTTGCCTTTGTAATCTTCCTCTTCACCGCTACCGCCTTTGCCGAAGAGTGGATAGAATTCACGCCGCCCATGATGGACGACGCTACCGTCGATCCATTACGCTTCACGCAACAAGGCACCCCCTTCGATCTGTCCGATCCCATGTTCCGACCCATCGAACATGGACAAACCGCAAGAGCAACGCGATCCAATCAAACGACCAAAGACAAACTCGTCATCGACTACGAATTCACCGGACGAGGAAACCTAGAATACCTCGAAATCCAAACGAACATCAAAATCGACAAGCCCGGCTTCAGTCTCGGCGGAGTCTTTAATACCGACCTGCCCAAGGCGGGCGCGGTGCGGATGCGCTTGCGTGATCCTTCCGGCGAAATCCACCAGCACACGTTGGGATTTCCCTCAAGAGCGGGGGGTGTCAACCCCCCGGTACCAATCTTTGCGACCATCGAAACCTCGCCGGACGGCATCTGGGGCGGAGACGGCGACAAGCAACTGCAATTTCCTTGCGAAATCGTCTCGATCCTGCTCGACAAGCCGGAAGTCGGATTCACCGGCAAAGGCACTCTTACCATTACTGACCTCGCCCTGTATGAGTCGGTCGAGTTACGCGATGCCCTAAAAATCGAATTCGCCGCCGACTCAC
>Ga0099364_10005389_pt1 | contig 18996 bp, 14 predicted proteins | sample TergutTh196P3_FD_73070 | JGI IMG/M metagenome (GOLD analysis project Ga0099364, IMG submission 73070) | Microcerotermes parvus P3 segment gut microbial communities from Pointe-Noire, Republic of the Congo - Th196 P3 | ecosystem: Host-associated > Arthropoda: Insects > Digestive system > Gut ...
TTTTACTGCTTCTTCCTTAAAGCTTCTGTCGTACGATTTTTTGTTTCCCATTTTTGCAGACTCCTTTTCTATTCGTGTCTTTAGAATACCACCTATTTGAGGAGTCATGAAAAACTATAGCACACCAGGGTGACATTTTCACTGTCCCGTTACCCTATGACATTATCATAGTCCGACGACAATTTTTTCCCGGAAGGATTGACAAACAAATACAGCCCTTGTAAAATTATATTTCGGACTTTGAATCTTTGATTTCTTGGCTTTATTTCTTGAACATTAGCTTGTGACATTTTTATCTGCATAGAATTTTGTCCTCCGTATGTCCTAGGTATACTGACAAAATGTTCATAAAACCTGTGAAAGAAAGATTTTAAGAGATACGAAAGGATATTAAAGAAACATAAAAAATCTTGATTTTTTGCAATGATAAGGATGGGGTCTCCGGTTCAAATCCGGAAGTTGGCTCCAGTAGTAGTTATTCACCGCGTATGAAAAATTGGTACATAATTCCCTGCGTTGTGCGGAGATGGCGGAATTGGTAGACGCGCAAGACTAAGGATCTTGTGGGCAATAGCCTGTGGGAGTTCGATTCTCCCTCCCCGCACCAAAATCAAAAACAATGACACACATCTTAATACAAAAACCCGTTTAATAAGCGGGTTTTTCTTTTTGCTCTTGCACAATGGATAACATTAAAATACAATACAATCCAGGGCATAAACGGACAGAAAAATGGGCAGAAAGGCATATCAATATAAAAATATGTCCAGTTTATTAGAATCATACGCCACAGTATTTTTGATTTCATTTCGCTGGAATAATTATAAAAGCGCTTTTGGGGTTCTTGTTTTTTTGAGGAGGGTATACTAATGAGAACGAGCAATAAGCTGACAGAGATGGAAATACGGAAGGCCAAACCGAAAGATAAACCATATAAACTGGGAGACGGCGACGGGCTGCATTTAGAGGTTCTCCCCACTGGTGGCAGGTATTGGCACTTGAGATATTGGGTCAACGGCAAAGAGAAAAAAAACAGCTTGGGGGTTTATCCCGAAGTAACGCTCAAAGAAGCGCGTGAGAAGCGCGACACTTTTAAACGTGACCTTGCGCGTGGAATTGATCCAAGAGCGCCAAAGCCAGAAATTTCAACCTTTGAGAAGGTAGCGCGGGAATGGTACGAACAAAATATAGCGCCATCGAAGTCGCCGCAATATGCCTATAAAGTTATAACGCGTCTTGAGAAATTCCTATTTCCCCACATTGGAGAGCGACCGATAAATGAAATCGTGGCGCCGGAGATTCTTGCTCCGCTAGCTGATTATGCCGCCCCTGAAGAATACGATATTCCTGAAAAAGGGGCGGAGAGCTTCGCGCACGATATTACGCGCGGAATGCCCGGTCTCTTGGGAAATATTTTACTTGCCGCGCCCTTTGACCCGTCATTGCTCGGAGACAGCCGCATGGCTTCCGAGGGCGCGCCGATCATCGGGCCGGATGGTGTTGTCGAAAGCGGCAACGGGAGGACTATCGCATTAAAAGCTATGTACGAACGCGGCAAGGCGGCGTACAAAATCAGGAGTAAATATGTTGGATATATACACAAAAACGCCGCGCAATTCGGAATCAATCCCACTGACGTGGCGAAATTTAAAAATCCTGTGCTGGTCAGGGAAAGAACATCCGATATTGACCGCGTGAAGTTCGCTCAGGACGCAAACGAGTCGAATGTCGCCGCAATGTCCTCCGCTGAAACCGGCATGAGAGACGCCGCGCGGCTTAACAGCGAAATTCTTTCTTCTTTTGACTCTGAGAAAGATATCCTTGCCAACCGTTCATTTATCAACGCGTTTGTTAATCAAGTCGTGCCGCAGAATGAACGCGGCTCGTTCATGGACAAGGACGGGCAAATTTCTCAGGACGGGATAAGACGAATACAAAACGCGCTCTTCGCGGTCGCGTATGGGGACGGAGCCGCGCTTGGGCGCATGGCGGAAGCTGTGGACGTTAACATCAGGAACGTTAACAGGGCAATGCTTCAGGCAGCGCCGCGCGTTGCCATGATGGAGGACGGTATCCGCAAAGGCACGGTAAGGCCGGATCTGGCCATCAGGGAAGACGTGACGAGCGCCGCCAATAAACTTGCCCAGCTTCGCGAGGACGGAATAAAAGTAGATGAGTTTTTGATGCAGAAAAATCTTTTCGGCGACGACATGACGCCGGAAGCAAAGAGTATTCTGCGATTCATGGACGCAAATAAACAAAGAGGCAACCGCATAGCGAAATTCCTGACGGAGTACGTCATTTTGGCGGAGCGGCAGGGCGCGCCGAATCAGGGAGCGCTTTTTGATACTCAGCCCGTATCGAAGGCTGATCTGATAAAGCAGGCGGCGCAGAAGGCGGAGAGTGGCGGCGAGGAACAAGGGACGTTGTTTCAGGGTGCCTATCAAGGAAATAAGGGCACGGGTCGCGATTCTATCTTTACGCCTGATAAACAGGCTCGCGAATCCGCCGGCAAGGCTCTGACAGTCCATGAAGACGTGAAGCGGCAGCTTGTGAATATCGGCGTGGATGAGGAATATGCGGACTCGGCGGGAACATTGTTTGAGGCCGGGATAACATCGTTCGCCAACCGTGAGGGATTGAGCCCGAAGGATTTTTATGACGGGCTTGGAGTGACATTCTCAAAAAAAGAACTGGACGGCGCGCGCGGTTCTATCACATTCGGAGAAAGCGGCATAGACATAGCTTTCGACCCAAGCGCGGACGCGACGACCGGGCTGCACGAGCTCAGTCATTTTTTCAACGCGCTTTTTGAGCATCAGGCAGATAAATTCCTTGACGACGCACAGCTTCAAGCCGATTGGCAGGAGATTCAAAAATTCGTAGGCTGGAAAGACGGGCAAGGATATTTAACACGAAGACAGCATGAGAAGCTGGCGGATGAGGCCATGAAATATTTTGAGACCGGAGAGGCTCCCACTGAGGGTTTAAAGAGCGTGTTTGAGCGGTTCAGGAAATGGCTGATGGATCTTTGGGATTATATCCGGGGAAGCAAGGCAAAGCTCTCTGAGGCGATGCGCGGAGTATTCGACCGCATGTTCTCAAGCGACGCTACATTCGCGTCAACGTATGGGATGGATAACTCTTTGAAAACTACCGGGAATCAGGTATACAGCCGCAGCCCCGCCAGAGCGGAAAAAACAGCTAAGATCATTCCTATCGACGCAAGGGCGCTGCCGGTGGATTACAGGAACACAAAGGAGCTTATAAAGTGGGTCAAGGATGAATTGCAGGGGCAGACCGTGGAGATTAGGGATGACGGGAAAAAGATCGTGTTTACCGGAAGCGGGCTGCATGATAGCGGGAAAGCTCGCGGGAAGAATCAGCGCCAGGCGTTTACCGCGCTAAAAGAACTTGTGAGAAACGCGGTTTTCGACCATTTTGAAAAGGGTGATGCCAGACATCCCAGGATTCAAGGGCAAAACGTTTATTATGTAGGGGCCAAAATAGGGGAAGGCGAAAGCTCCAGATATTTTTCCACAAGGATCAAGATAGATGTTCCCGCTACAAATCAGCTTCCGTCTTATAAGGCTCACAAAGTGATGGAAATAGCGCTTGATTCGCTGCCGGCGCCCTCCGCTATGTCCACTCGCGCGAATCTAAACACTACATCAGAGCGATCCCCGTTCCCGGTGCAATCCGGGACTCAAGTCGCGGAGGCGGAGGCAACTGGCTCGGTCCAAGGCTCTGTTTCCGAGATAACTTTAGAGGTTTTAAGGCAAGAAGTCAAGCCGTCCGGCATTGAGGACGGGGTGTTGTATCAGTTTGCCGGGAAACGGTCAAAGACGGCTGATAGGCTGCAATTATCATCAGCGCATGAAATGGAACGCGCCGGGAAAACAAACGAAGAGATACGTCGAAAAACTGGCTGGTTCAAGGGTATGGACGGTAATTGGCGGTATGAGATACCGGATAATTTAGACAAAATAAATTTATCTGAGGTGGAGAAGCAATACGCAGAGGATGACGTAGACGGTATAGAAACACAATTGGGCGCAATTTATGACAATGAAGAGTTATATCAGGCGTATCCACGATTAAGAAATATGCCGGTAATATTTGAACAAATTGATGATTCTTACGGGTTTTATGAGAAAAAAAGTATTTATATCAATATCGAAACAGCAGAATCACTGCAAAAAAGTACACTTATACACGAAATACAACATGCGATTCAGAATATAGAAGGCTTCGAGGAGGGCGGCGATCCTGCCTTGTTCGTACAACTGAACTTTAAGCGGGGTATTTTAAACGGCATAGACAAAGCTCGTAAAAAAGCGTTCGACAAAATACCTGAAAGCCTGAAAGAAGACGCGAGGCGCATAAACCGGGGAGAAGACGCTGACGGTTCATCAATTGCCCGCATACAGGCTGATCCGAAAGCAAAAGCGGCATGGGCTGACTATATCCGCGCGCAAGAGGACATGAAAACAGTAACGGATACGCCGGACAGTTTCTATGATGGCCCTTCCCCGGTTGAGCAATACAAAAACCTCGCCGGAGAAATAGAAGCCCGTGACGCGGCTAAACGCGCTCAACTGTCTGACACTGAGCGGCAGGCGCAAGCGCCGGATATAAGAGGTGATGCCATTCTCATTTTTGGAGACAGTGAAATGGCGTACAGCATGGAAAACCCCAAACAAGACCCGCGCTTGGAGCCTGTGGAGTCAAAGAATCCCAATATTGAAATATTCCGAAAATCCCGCGACAAAAGCAACGATACCCGGTGGATTGACCTCTTCAACAGCCCGAACGTTGTCGCTCAACGATATGAAAGTTTCGCTCCGTTTTACGATATGGCTAAGGAAGCTATGGAGAAACAGGAGAGATTTCGCGCGAACTGGAATCGGGAGATAGATAAAATATTCGGAAAACCGGGGATTATGGGGCGCAAAGACGGGCTTTTGAACAGCGAAGAGCAGAGGGCAAGGTTTAATGAGATACTCATTATAGGAGATTCTTTCGGAAAGGTTTTCAGCACAGAAAACCTGTTGACGCTTGAGGCTGACGAAGACATGATCAGGGCATACCGCAGGGTGCGCAGCTTATATAACAACTGGCACCGTATGATCAGCGACCAGCGGAACATGTTCGGAAAGGAAGATATGAGCTACCGTGAGGGATATGTGCCGCACTATTTCCACGCGTGGCGCGTCATTAAAGACGGCGAGATAGTGACAAGTTTCCGCACGCTTGCGGAAGCGGTAAAGACGGCGGAGAAAATGTCGAAGGACAATCCGAACGATAAATTAAAAGTTATCCCCGCGCTGGATGATTTTGGGGGAAGGGGACAGCTTGACGCGGTAACGCTGGGAGATATGCAGTATTTTAAGTTGACCAAACGTATCAGCGATACTTTTGAACTGAGCGTAGATGACGCGAAGGAATTGCTGGACGACGTGGCGAGAATGAAAAACCGGTCGCGTATCTTTAAAAATGCCCGGGAACGCAAAGGCTCAATGGGATTCGATACGGACATGGAATACGCCATGCGCCACTACGCCAACCTGACTGCGCGGTATCTTGCAATGGATACGCTGAAACATAAAGGACAAAATCTCTTTGAAAAAACTTTCGGGCGTTTTGACAATGACCATAAGAAATTAGCGCGGTACACGAAGAACTACCTGAACGATGTTCTGGGCGTCCCCAGCTCTGTGGAAGAGACCTTGAACAATTGGGTCAGGAACAGTGTTATCGGTAAATATATCCCTGATTTGATCGGCGACAGGCCCGCGACGATATTTGCGAATAACATAGCAAAACTTACAGCGCACGCCAAGCTGGGGTTTCTGAACATATCCTCAGCTTTGATGAACCTGACACAGCTTAACGGGACTCAGGCAATAATAGGCCCGACCTGGACAGCGCGCGGGCTTGCCGAGTACCTGCGCCCGGACCCGGCAACACTGCGGCTCTATCAAGAAGCGGGAATAAATGAAAACATTACGCTGGAAAATCCAAGCGGATACAGCAAAGTCCACAATGTAAAGGGCGCGTTGGAAAACGCTTCCATGTCGGCGTTCCGGCTTTTTGACATGATGGCCCGTAAAGTAACCCTGATCGGCGCGTACCGCAAAGCGCTCTCGGAGGGTAAGAGCCGAACGGAAGCCGTTGAGTACGCCAAAGGGGTCAACGAAGATGTGAATTTTGACTACAGTGTTGCGGACACCCCGGATATTATCCGGCGCACAGGGCCCATAGGGACGGTGCTCTTCCAGTTTAAGAAGTTCCCTGTCAAATTAATGGAGCTGGCTTTACCCGGTATCGGAAAACTGAAAGGCATGGAGCAGGTAAGATTTTGGATTCCCGCCTTATTATTGAGCGGGCTTTTCGGCTTGCCGGGCTCTGAAATATTAAAGAATCTTATAAAACGTTTTTCCGACGACGGGACAGATATAGAGCTGGAAATCAAAAAAGTGATAGCTGAAAGCGATCTTCCGGAATCGGTAAAGAAAACAATTCTTTATGGCGCATTGTCAAATTTGGGTATTGACGTAGGCAAACGCGTGGGGATGGGGGATTTTATCCCCAGCGACATAGATGATTTATTGGGGCCGGGAATTACAACTGCTTCTCGCGTGATGAAATTGCTGCCGAGAATTTTCGATGATGGCCGCTTTATTGATGTAATAGAAGCAGCGTCGCCCGGTCTGGCAAATCCGATCAAGGCATTTGTGGGCGAGACACAGGATAGGCGGAGGGACAGGATTAAGTTCAAGTACGAAACTGCCGGAGAAAGAGCCGCCCGGTTTACCGGGGCGCGGCCTGTGCGCGAGTCAATAGAAAGCGACGCTGTAAGGATAGCAAACTACGAACAGCAAAAGCGAAGTGAAATGGAAAGGTCGGCCATAGACGCATACCTTCGAGTGATGGATAACCCGGACAGCCCGAAGCGCGATAAAGCGGTTGCGCGTTTAGAGGAATTGGGAATTGGCGTTGACCGGCTTATAAGAGAGCTTCAGCTTCGTAATGCCGGAACTGAGTTTGAGCGAAAATTAGAGCAGAACCGCAGAAAACCTGAGATATACGAAGGGTTAATGAATTATGGAGGGATGGGGAGATAGGGTAAGGAAATACGATGATAAATTCGGTTACTATTCTGCGTGAATTGTTGCAGCGCATAGTTTCCTCAAATTTGAGGAGTGGAATTGACGGAGTAAAATTTACGTATCAGGTCAAAATATGATGTCTGCTAACAGACTAAAAACAGACGGAGCGGCGTCTGATTTTTTCAGCGCCGCCCCGTTTTTTCATTTTAAACTGTCTAAGTAATCTGCGTACCACTGCATCATCTCCCGGCGCTGCGGCAGGTATTGGGCGTGGTTGTAGGCGGCGCGGATTTTGTTCTTTTCCGCGTGCGCCAGTTGGAATTCTATATGATCCGATGACCAGCCGTTTTCATTGAAAACTGTACTTGCCATGCCTCGGAAGCCGTGCGGGGTTATGTCTTCGTTTGAGTATCCCATAGTCCTTAATGCTATTCTGACTGTATTTTCACTTATTGGGGATGAATCATTCCTCGCTGACGGGAACAACCATTTTTGTGAGCCTGTCAACGTTTTCAACTCTTGTAAAATTTGCAACAGTTGGGAGGACAGCGGCACTATATGGACCCGCTTCATCTTCATTTTTTCCGCTGGTATGCGCCATTCGGCTTTTTCAAAGTCGATCTCCGACCATTCGGCATGACGGACTTCCCCGGGGCGGGCAATCGTGAGCACGGAAAATTGCAGGGCGAGGCGAACAATATTGTATGGGTATGCGTTAATAGCGCGTATCAACAAGGCTATTTTTGAGGGCTCTGTTATTGTGGCGTAATGTTTTTCTTTATGCGTCGCCAATGCGCCGCGCAAGGCGTAAGTGGGATCGGTTTCCACGTAGCTGGCGGCAATGGCGAATCTGAAAACTTGCCCGATAAGCTGACACATTAGGCGAGCAGTATAGGCTGAAATAATTTCAAGCTTCCGGCAAAGAGTTAAAATGTCTGCTGATTTTATGGTTGATATTGGCATTTCGCCAATGAATGGTAATACATGTTTGTTCATTCTTATCGCAACTTTTTTTATATGGGATTCTGATGTGGAAACAGCTTTTATTCTAAACCACTCGTTGTAAACATCCAAAAAAGATAAATTTTCACTTGTTGACGCCAAACTTCCGGTTTTAGCCTGCTTCTTTAACTTGAGACATTCTTCCCGTGCTTCCGCTATGGAAACGTCCGGGTACTGCCCGATAACCTTCCTTTTCTCTTTTCCGTTTAACCTGAGCCTTGCGATCCAACTTTTGCCGCCGGAAGGACGGACTTCCAACATGAGCCCGCGCCCGTCTGAAAGAAAAAATACTTTATCCTCCGGCTTGGTTTTTTTGATCATAATATCAGTCAATGCCATATTCACCCCTCCAATGATAACCTACCGTTTTTAGCCTACCATTTTTTAATTAACTCACAAATATCCTACAAGTTTGTTCGTGGTTTGTACGCTAATCGTGAAAAATAATAAAAAAAATATAGCGGGCTTTTGCCCGCTATATTAACACTTTTGTGAACTCTGTGTAACTGTGAAAAACTGTAAATTGTTGTGGTTGGTGGGCTTACTTGGATTCGAACCAAGGACCTTCCGGTTATGAGCCGGTGGCTCTGACCAGCTGAGCTATAAGCCCATAATAATGCATTATACAACAAAAAAAATTACTTGTGAAGAGGTAATTTGACAAAAAAACGCGGAAATCAATTTTCAACCAATTTTCAATTTTCAATTTTCAATTTTCAAATTTTGTCATTCACCAAAAGAATCGTTAACATATTGTCGTTACGCTTTAGCGGGAATCACGTTGATTTCCGTTTCTTCGGATATTCCTATGGATTACCTTAAAAGATTATCTGATAATTCAACCGACTTGTCTCAACGAAAGAAACAGACTTGAAAAAACGGATGATAATATTGTGATGAAATGATGAAATCACGAAAGGGAGAAGATAGATATGGAAAGCTGCAAGTGTGTGACTTGTGACGCTGATAGTTCCCGCGTTAAAAAGTCTCCTAATGTATGGGTTTATGTTTGCCCGCAATGCAGACAATTTTCCTTTTCAATACAGACCGCCAGTGGGGAAAAAAACGAGAAATTACACTTATTATTTGAAAATGGTGCAGTTGTTGTCTTGAACAACAAAGACGGCAAATATACGCTCGACTACGAGGAAGAAAATAAGTCGGAGGAAGAAAATAAGGCGTTGAAGGAAACAAGCGAACGTAAACCCCTTCGCGAAGAAACACTTATAATAGAAGAAACACTTGCAATACTTGAGCGCTACAAGAAAACTGAGGAAGAGCTGCAAAAGAAAGCAAAAGAAGAGCGCCTCAAAAAAGCCGAAGAAGAACAACGCAAGAGAACTGAAGCAGAGAGCAAAAGAAAAGCTGAAGAAGATCGCTACGAGAAAATCAAAGAAGAGCTACGCAAGGAATTTGAAGAACACCTCAAAAAAGCCGAGGAAGAGTACCGCAAAGAATCCTCCGCCGTAGAAAAACACCACAGGAAGGCTGAAGAAGAACGCTGCAAGAAAGTAGCTGAAGAAGAGCGCAAGAAAGCTACTATTGTCATAAAGGAAATCCGCAGGAAAAATGAGGAACTTCGCAGGGAAAAAATAGCTATAGAAAATGGCTGGAGGAAAGCTACAGAAGATCTGTTCTCAACGGTGGGTTTAGGCGCGAGTGTGAAGGAAATAAAACATCTACTAATACAAAAAGGAGTGGACATCAATGGCACTGATGGGAATGGACAAACTCCTTTAATATTGGCAGCCAAAGGGAAAGATAGTGAAATCTTGCTCTTCTTAATAAATAATGGGGCACACATTGGCATTAAGGATAAATATGGCAAAAGAGCGATTGATTACGCGGAAGAAAATGAGGCGTTAAAAGAAACGAGCGCGTATGACCTCCTTCAAGAAAAAATGACTCCAATACTCGAAAAAGATCGCCGCAGCAGGATAGAAAAAGAATTTCTCAGGATAAATGAGGAGTTAAAAAAAACGAGCGCGTATAACCCTCTCCTCCCAGAAAAAACTAAAATATATCGTCGAAGTCGAGAAAAAGTGACTCCAAAGCGTGATTATTTTCGTTATGATGCGCGTGAAGAAGGCGACATCATATAAACTGGTGAAGTATGTGATCTGCTTAGGGTATAACACAAGGAAAATACTAAATATTTCTCCATTGCTCAGGAAACGAAAGCCATACAAAAATAATATGCTTGTAATGACAGGGCAGGGACTCCTTGACCTGTTCTATTTTTATATGGTAACACCTAAGTAATATAAAAGTAATACCTATGGAATACTTTCATGGATTGACACAGGATTGCTTGAGGAATTTCTTAGGGCATACATAGGAAGCACCTTTAAGAAAAGTAGGGAAACCCTGCTTGCAACTAATGGGATACTTAGGATATTCCTATAGATTACTTATATTTATCTAACAAATTAACTGGCAATCTCAGGCAACACCTATATAATACCCATGAAATACTTTGTAAATCATTTTAGAATTATCTGAAGAATTTTTAGGACATACTTTTGTAATACCTACTTTTTGCAAATTATGATATACTCGTGGCATACTCAAGAAATACCATTAAAAAGGAGTTGCGTGAGAAATGTCAGTTGAGATGAAAGTATGGACGTGCAAATATCCTGAAGATAGTAATTTGAATAAGCGTTTACGCGAAGCCTCAAAACAAGCAAACCTGCCCTATTACAAACTGCTTGCGAATATGCTTGATTTATGGGACAAGTATCAAGTTGAGAACAGCCTGCAATCCGATAATTTGAACGCAAGGATAAACAAGATTGAAAAGTTTATGGAGCGTGTTAATGAGGAGGCTTGTTGGAAATGGGACTCAGAATCCGAAAAATGGATAACACCTGATGAACAGCATAATAAAACCGATAAGCAACCCGAAGCAGAACCGTCTCGAATTGAGAATGTATCAAAGGCTAAACCAACTAACAAGACCTCAAAACTGAAAAAATAACCAACCAGATATACCTATGGAATACCTCAAAATTACTGTCAACCCTGTCTCACAAACGACCGTTTGCGAGACATTTTTCGTGTCAATCTCCTGTATAGATAAAATCACGATTAATGAGTCTCATATCTTGTATATTTTTCATAATCTGATATAATATTTTTTGTTGACTTATTAGACATTTATCAAGGGAGGGGTTAAACATGTCGAAGAAAAAAACACAGGTTATACCAACAAATGGAGCTCAAAACACTAAGCTTATTGGCTATGCAAGAGTAAGTACGGAGGAACAAAGTTTTGATTCACAACTTGACGAATTTGATAAACTGAATTGTTGTAGAGTGTTCAGTGAAAAAGTCAGTGGGGCAAAAACTGAAAGGGCGGAACTACAAAAATGTTTGGAGTATTTACGAGCAGGAGATACGCTTGTAATAACTAAACTTGATAGATTAGCGCGAAGCCTCAAAGACCTATTGGAAATAATCAATAGACTCGAAGCCGAAGAGAAGAATATTATAATCCTTGATATGGGAATTGATACGTCAACAGCACAGGGCAAACTTGTCTTTCAAATTTTCGGTGCTATCGCTGAATTTGAGAGGGCTTTGATTCGTGAACGCACAAGGGCGGGGCTTAATTCAGCAAGGGCAAGAGGCCGTTTGGGAGGGCGCAAGCTAATAATGACTCCTGAAAAGATTGAAACTGCAAGAAAACTGTTAGCTGACGAAAGCATATCTCCTGCGACTGTCGCCAAACAACTTGGTATTTCAAGAGCCACTCTCTATAGACACCTTCCCGGAGGGCGGTAAAATTTCGGGCTCGGATGGTATTAAAAAAACTATGAGCCTGTCGGGTGAAAAATCGCGTCAGCAAAGAAACAATCAGACAGTACCTCAAGAATTAAGGCAATGATTCACAGAGCAGAGTCCCCCGCTGTTTAAGCCCTGATGATATAATTTGGTTAAATAATTAAAAATTGTAGGAACCTCTTTGAGTATAGAATTAATTGGAGTGAATTGTATTATGACATCTATATCAATCATTGATATTTTGGATGAATTATTAAAAGGAAAAAAAGAAAACGAAGTAGTTGAATTTAAAACAGCAAAAGACAACTATGATTTTGCTGATCTTGGTAAATATTTTTCTGCCTTATCAAATGAGGCAAATTTAAAAGGTAAACAATGCGCTTGGCTTATATTCGGTATAGACAAAAACTTTAACATAGTAGGAACAAAGTATCGTAATAGCTCACCAAAGTTAGAAAGTTTAAAACAAGAAATCGCAGTTCAAATGACAAACAATATTACCTTTATGGATATTTTTGATATAACGGCTGACAACAACGAAAGAGTATTACTTTTTAAAATACCTCCTGCACCTCGTGGAAATCCTATAGCTTTTCAAGGGCATTGGTATGGTCGTAATGGCGAATCGCTTTGTGCATTGAATATAGAAGAACTTGATCGCATTAGGACACAGTTTCCTTTGAACGATTGGAGTTCTGGAATAGTAGAAAATGTAGATGTTTCATGCCTCGATACGGAGGCTCTAATCTTGGCACGTAAAAACTTTAAAATTAAAAACCCAAGACTAAAGGATGACGTTGATAGTTGGGATGACTTGACTTTCTTGAAAAAAGCTAAACTTACTAAGGGAAGATATTTGACTCGTGCAGCGCTTCTCCTACTTGGGCGAAATGAAACGGAAAGCCTTTTGGATTCAGATCCCAAGATTCGTTGGATTTTAAAAGGGCATAGTGGAGAAGAAAAAGCATATGAAATATTTGGCATCCCTCTGTTATTAGCTATAGATCAAGTATTTTTAAAAATAAGAAATATAAAGTACCGCTATATGCATTCGAGTAGCACAATTTTCCCAGAAGAAATTGATAAATATGACCCTTTCTCCATTCGAGAAGCTCTTAATAATTGTATTGCACACCAAGATTACACGCTTGCCGGTCGGATTAATGTTATTGAACATGAAGATAGTCTTCAATTAACAAATGTCGGTAGCTTCCTACCTGGAAATGTGGAATCTGTTGTAATTGAAGATGCCCCGCCAGAAATTTACCGAAATCGCCTTCTTATTTGAAGCTATGCGTAACCTTAATATGGTTGATACTATTGGTAGTGGTATCCGAAAAATGTTTAAAGCGCAGCAGGAACGGCGTTTTCCTTTGCCAGAATACGATTTTTCCAATAACAGGGTCAGCGTAACAATCATAGGAAAAGTATTAGATATTGATTATGCCAACGCTTTAGCTGTTTGTACTGATCTTACCCTTGTTGAAATAATGGCTCTTGATAAAGTACAAAAACACAAGCAACTGACAAGCGACGAGGAAAGAATTCTAAAAAGAAAGCATTTAATTGAAGGACGCAAACCAAATTATTACATTGCTAAAGATATTGCTCAAAAAACCGGTCAGAAAGCGCAGTACACAAGAAATGCGCCTTACCAAAAAGAATATTACTTTGAACTAATATTCAAGTTATTAAGAGAACATAACCATGCGACTCGCAGAGATATTGATGAATTACTTTGGAACAAACTTCCCGACATGATAAGTGACAATCAAAGAAAAAGCAAAATAGGAAATTTACTCAGCGAGTTACGGGCTAAAGGTAAAATTAGAAATGATGGGACATCGAAAAATTCTTGTTGGATGTTAGTTGATCATACTTCTTCGGAATAATCAAGAGAAGTTTAAGAGAAGTTTAAGAGAAAAATAAGAGAAGGCTTAACCTACAAAAGAAGAACTTTCAGAAAGTTATGTTCTCTTAAGAAATATTATTTCTCTTATCTAAATAAGAATTCTACGCGAGTTCGTATCTCTATTATCGAATAAAATAAACAGCAATAAAAACACATAAAAAAAGCCCTTGAATGATATGCTCCCCAAGAAGTAGACAGTGTAAATAAAAAAACACTGGATATGGAAAGGGGAGCATATCAAATATGAGCAGAATTTTTTTAAAAAAATTCATATGGGATGTTTATTGATGTAAAATTCCTAAATTCATTTGAATATATGTGTAAAACCCCTTGTATTAGTTTCTAAAACAAGGGGTTTTTCAGTGCTCTCCTGAAAAGCGGGTTTTTTGTATTTGCTCAAATGGGAGGCGGCGGCGGAAGTAGCACGGGATGTTTTCATACCTTGTAAGGGTTAAAACTATTTTCTATTGCAATTTCGACCACGCCAACTCAAACGCTTTTTCTGCGCCATGTTCTTTAAAATTGTTCAAAAAGGTGTCGCCGAATAAATCTATCTGCCGCTCGCTATCTATACGCATTTTTTCCAAAATTGCAGGATTCGTAGTCGCGGCATCACCTGTTAATTTCATTCTCATCAGTTGGACGCCCAAAAAGCCGCTGTTCTTTCCGAGCATTAGCCTGAACGCCGCCTCTGTAAATTGGGTGTTTTCGCTTTCCTCATGTACTGCGGCGAAAGCATTTACAAGTTCCCGCAGGATTTCTTTCAGGCTTGCGGGTTGAAACGTTTTGGCGTCCTTCGCCATGTCATCACCGCGTAACCATTGAAGCTGTTCCGCCGTCATTAAGGAGGGCTTGGGAGGCAACTTGCTCAGGTCATGCCCCTTGTCTTTTAATGCTTGTAATTCCTGCACGGTATATGTGCCTGTAATATCTGACAGTTTTATTCCCATTTCAGCCATGACGCTGCGGCCATAAGAGCCCGGAGACACAGATAAATGCCCGGAGGGCATATGGGCGAGCATTTTGCTCATTTGTTCCAATTCTTGAATGGTAGATTTGGGCACGCCCGGAACGTCGGTTGACGCATCAATCCGCTCATAGGCTTCGCGCCCGATTCCGCCGTCTTTCGCCATCCAGATACCATCCGGGGTTACAAAGGTTGAAACTTTTCTGCCGCCGATATCAATAAAAAAATGGTGCGCCTGCCCCCGATCAAGTTGGGGAGCGTTGCCTGTCTGTGCTTCCTCGCTGAGTATCAAAGAATCTGATTTATTGCCACCAACTACGCTTGGATTATTAGCTTTGTTTTTTGGAAGCGTTTCCTCTTTTGGGGCATAAGGTTTGTAATAATTCGCGATGTTGTGCCCGATCATCTTGTTAATACTCATTGATAAATCGCTCCTTGAAGTTATTTACGACATATCCGTTAATCGTATTTTTATAATCGGTGGTTTTCGTTAAAAACTTAAAACAAGGACGTTCGCGTTTGTCTTTGGGCTGTTTTTTCTTATAATAATGACCATTGTGCATTGTCTTTCATTTCAGCCTCACAAAAACCTCCGCTCCGATGTAAAGCAACAGAGCCTGGACCATCGCCATCAAAATGACAGCCTCAAATATTGATAACTTCATATCCATAAGGCGGTGATGAATATGCGCCCTGTCAGGCAGGAACGGAGATTTTCCTTTCATTATCCTCCTTAAAAAGGCAAACGCCGTATCAAAAACCGGCACGCCGCCGAAAAGCGCAAGCAGCAATATAAGCTCATGAAGCGGGATACGATTGAAAGTTCCTCTCATAGATTCTATTAAGTGCGTTGAGTAAATAAACCCCAAAAGAGTTGAGCCGCTGTCTCCAAGGAACGTATGAGCTTTTGGAAAATTCCAGCATATCGTCCCAATTGCCATAGCCGCAAGAGATGCTCCAAAAGCCGTAGAGGAAACGGAAACGGGGGCACCGGAAATTCCCATTAAAAACAAAGCCATGGATGAAGCAATGAATATCGAAAGACAAAGACCATTTATACCGTCTATGATGTTATATGCGCTTGTAACTCCGGCTATCCAGACTACCGCGATAAAATACGAAAACAGTGGAAGATCAAAGGTGGAAATAGCGAGAGCCGCAGCCAGCAGGTGGATAATAAGGCGGAATAAAGCGGGGAGTGATTTCATATCGTCCATGTAACCGCTGAAAAAAACGAGCGTTGCCCCCGTCGCGGCGAAAGGGATATAAGCTCCAGAAATATCCGCTGCTATGGCCTCTGAAGCAGGAGTTACGTAATAAAGGCACAGAACAAGGTATCCGAGCCATAATCCCAGCCCCGCCCCGCGCGGAGTGATTTCGGAATGAATCTTGCGTTCGCCGGGAGCGTCAAGAATGCGAAAGCGGTTAGCCAACCCTATTGTAACGGGCGTAACGAATCCGCCCCAAAAAAACGAAGCAAGCGCGACAGCTAAAAGAACTATCTTTGAATGATCCATCAGGGAAGCAAGTCCATTTCCACGGCTGCTATCTTGTTGAGCCGTACCGCATGGCGGCCGCCTTCAAAATCAGTTTTCAGCCATTCTTCAATTATCTGAGGGACTGAAGACGCTGTAATAAGGCGGGCTCCAAGCGCAATGACATTCGAGTCGTTATGTTTCCTGCTTATAGCCGCAATCTCAGGGCTGTTGCATACGGCCGACCTTATCCCCTTTACCTTATTTGCCGCAATACACATTCCAATGCCGGTACCGCAAATAAGGACTCCCTTGCCGGCTGCTCGCGAGGAGACAGCTCCAGCCACCTTTAACGCGATTTCCGGATAATCCTCTCCGCCGAACTCGGTTACTTCCTCTATTCCATAATTTAACGAAACTTCCGAAAGATATTTTTTTAACGCGTCCAAATGCTCCCTGCCTGTGTGGTCACAACCAACCGCTATTTTCAATCCCACGTCAGAGTTCCTCCCGTTCCATTATCTCTATTATTTTTTCGAGTGTTATCAATGTTTCGGAGCTGAGCTTTTCTTTTTTCTGATCTTGGGCAACGCGCAGGAGCGAGCAACATTCAGACAGCGCCTCTCGTTTTTTTTGAATGGCTTCATCGGAGAGCTTTTCTTTAAAAGCGGGTTCATTTATTTTGTCCTCTTTTTCTTTTTCTTTTTCTTTTTCTTTTTCTTTTTCTTTTTCTTTTTCTTTTTCTTTTTCTTTATCTTCATCCCGCTGTTCAAAGTTGAAGAGCTTCTGAAATAAAACTTTCAGCACCTGCCTGTCCTCCTTGTAGTAAAATACTTTATGCTTGAGTATCAAAAATTTTATCATACAATCTGATACAATTAAGACAGCGCTTTCAAATAAGGAGGAAATAAAATGTTATTCAAAGGAACAGGAACGGCCATTGTTACCCCGTTCAATGAGAACGGAATCGACTATGAAAATTTCGACCGCTTCATTGATTGGCAAATAGAGCAGAAAGTAGAATTTCTGCTTGTACTCGGGACTACGGGCGAATCCCCCACTGTCCTCGGAGCTGAGCGGGACGAACTCATACAATTCTTCATAAAAAAGGTCAACGGAAGAGTTCCCGTAGTAGTAGGAACAAGTTCAAATTCAACCGCCGTCGCGGTGGAAAACAGCGTAAATGCCCAAAAGCTGGGCGCTGATGGAGTGCTTGTAGTTACCCCGTATTACAACAAGCCGACTCAGGAAGGATTGTATCAGCATTTTAAGGCAGTATCGGAAGCTATAAAAATACCTGTCATAATATACAACGTTCCCGGGCGCACAGGCGTGAATATACTTCCGGAAACTGTGCTAAGGCTCGCGGAATTTAAGAATATAGCCGCTCTCAAGGAAGCGGCGGGAATTCAGGCGCAAGTGGACGAACTGCTGCGTAAAATACATGTTTTGCGCCCCGACTTCAGCGTCCTGTCCGGAAATGACGATCAGGCGTTCCACCTTGTAAATGCCGGAGGTCAGGGAGTTATCTCAGTTTTATCGAACATAGCTCCGCGCCAAACTTCCGACATGATACGGGAAGCCCTCTCAGGAAACGTGGCAAAGGCCAGGGAACTTCATCTTAAATTGTTCCCTCTGATGAAAAATCTTTTTATGGAGACAAATCCGATACCGGTTAAATACGGGGTACATAAACTGGGTTTCTGTAAAAACATACTTCGTTTGCCGCTTGTTACCGCGTCTGAAAAATGTGCGCGTCAAATTGACGCTGATATGAAGGAGTGCGGGTTGATTTAATCATGACTGGGAAAGGCAAAAAAATAGCGGTTCTGGGGGCGACAGGCGCCGTTGGAGCTGAAATATTAAAGATACTTGAGGAGCGTGGCTTCCCTGTCTCCGAGTTACGGTTGCTCGGGTCGCGTCCGGGGCGCAGCGTAAAATGGAGAGAAAAAGAATATGCCGTTGAAGTTGTCTCTCCGGACAGCTTCAATGGTATTGATATAGTCCTTTCGGCGGTTGACGGGGATATTAGCCGTTCACTTTCACCGGAAGCCGTGAAACGCGGGGCGGTTGTAATAGATAACAGCAGCGCGTTCAGGATGGAAAATGACGTGCCTCTTGTTATCCCGGAAATAAATCCTGAGGATATAGCTTTGCATAAAGGGATAATAGCAAATCCTAACTGCTCCACGATAATAGCCCTGATGGCTATTGCCCCTTTGCACCGTGAATTTGGGATAAAAAGGCTTATCGCCTCAACATATCAGGCTGTAAGCGGGGCAGGCGCCGCCGGAGTCACGGAGCTTGAGGAGCAGGTACGTTCATTTGCTAATGAAACTTCCATGCAAACATCAGTGTTTCCTTATCAGATAGCTTTTAATCTGATTCCGAGGATAGACAGCTTCGACACGGAAAATTTTTACACAAAAGAGGAGTTGAAAATGCAGAACGAATCCCGTAAGATACTTCATGCTCCCGATTTGATGGTCAGTTGTACATGTGTGCGCGTTCCGGTCATTCGCAGCCATTCCGAGGCTTTGACCATAGAGACTGAAAAGCCTGTAACCCCGGAAGCCGCGCGAAAAATACTTTCAGAAGCGCCGGGAGTGCGCGTGATTGATGATCCGCTGAATGAACGTTATCCTATGCCGGTTGAGAGCTCCGGCCAGGATTTGGTATTTGCCGGACGCATACGCAAAGATTTAAGCAATAAAGAAAACGGGCTCGTTCTCTGGGTATGCG
>Ga0099364_10005390_pt1 | contig 18992 bp, 11 predicted proteins | sample TergutTh196P3_FD_73070 | JGI IMG/M metagenome (GOLD analysis project Ga0099364, IMG submission 73070) | Microcerotermes parvus P3 segment gut microbial communities from Pointe-Noire, Republic of the Congo - Th196 P3 | ecosystem: Host-associated > Arthropoda: Insects > Digestive system > Gut ...
GTTTTGTGAAAACCCCTATGTTTTTTGGGAAACGGCATTTGTCTAATGACGAAAACCCCTTGTTTTTCAGCGTCTAATTGTTAAACAGCCTCTTAAAGTCTTTTACGGCAAGAGATTTGGTGAAAATTAAGGACAAAAATATAAGTCGTGTTAACGGACTGTTTTGGTCAACCGCCCAGTTCAGCACTGCCTTGAAATTTTTCAAGTGTGTCGCTACCGTCCCTTCGGCATACTCATCTTGCAACGAGGCTTTCCATTCGAGCAGACGCTCATGCGTGAGTGAATCGACAGGTTCACTAGGCAGGAACATCTCGAAAAATAGTACCTGACAATCAGTGTAATTGCAAACAAGGTATCGCCTAAAGGCGAGGGTTTTTATATCCCAGAATTGGAAAAGAATTGGAAACTGAAACCTACAAGCCGCCTGAAGGCGGCGGGTTCATGTGTTGTCGGCTGAAAGCCGACTCATTGTCCGCCACCATTACTCACTTTGAAGTTGTCGTCTGGTTTAATCACGTCTTGCCCCTTGAGAATATCAACCTCCAACTCCAACTCCGTACAAATCTGACGAAACTATGTCACGAACACGAACAGCAATCGTACCGGTCAAAAGAAGTTTGCGGTACTTCATAATCCACACAAAATGGAGTTTGATGTCAAACTTTGTAGGAGAGGTGCGACGACAACCGTCCACAAAATACATCATAACAAAAAAATCGCCTGAAGGCGAAGGTTTTTATATCCCAGAATTGGAAAATAATTTCTCTCGACAGAAAACTATGGTACATTGTATGGTAGAGAAAATACATACAGTAGAAGTAAAAAGAGACTATCGACACTCATTCTAACAATTCCCACTAAACTTTGACACACCTCCTGTCCCTTTTCCCTGTCCTTGCAAAAAGACAGTGAAAGACTATAATAACACCATCGCTCCATGGCGGCAAGGGCGTTTTGCGTCTGTCGGAATGGGGTCCGACAATTGAACACAGTGAACCGGGTCAGGTGGGAAACCAAGCAGCCCTAAACTGTTCTTTTGATGTGTCGGATTCCTTTCCGGCAGACGTTTTTTTTGTGCGATACGCCGAAAAGTGTTTGCCCTGTACCAAACGGTCGATACAGCACCCCGGCACAAACGGGTTGTTTCTTCTTTGCGAAAACTTTGCGTACTTTGCGGTTAAAAAAAGAATTGAACCGCAAAATACGCAAACAAATGTCCCATTCCTTCCCGTTTATGGCGGGACACGAAGGTTACAGTAAATGAATTCCCGCAGCGGTGCAGCCGGAGAGCGTTTTTTCGTCCCAAACGGAAACCTGCACTTCGCCGATGTGCGCCTTTTGAAGCAGGAGCATACATAGTCGGGACTGACCGATTCCGCCCCCTATCGTCAATGGAAGTTTTCCTGCAAGGAGCATGGTATGGAACAGGAACTTTCGGCGATGGTCGCAGTCCGCTTTCGTCAGTTGTGAGTCCAGCGATTTTTCATCGACGCGGATGCCCATCGAGGAGACCTCGAACGCACGTTCCAGCAGATCGTTCCAGAAGACGATGTCGCCGTTCAGTGCCCAATCGTCGTAGTCCGGGGCGCGTCCGTCGTGCTTGATGCCTGACTTCAACGTGTCGCCGATCTGCATAATGAACGCCGTCTTGTGCTCTTTCAGGTATTCGTTTTCCCGGTCTTTCGGCGGTAATTTCGGATAGAGGTCTTCCAGTTGCTGCGTCGTGACAAACTGGACATCCCGCGAAAGGTTCACCGGCAACGCCGGAAACTGCTTTTTGACTGCCTCAGCGGTGTCGCATATAGCATTCACGATAGCCGTTACCGTCTTTTTCAGGAAGTCTTCGTTGCGAGTTGCTTTGTCGATAACCTTCTCCCAATCCCACTGATCGACGTAGATGGAATGAAGGTTGTCCATGTCATCGTCTCTCCGCACCGCATTCATGTCGGTGTAGAGACCCTCGCCGACAGGAAAGCCGTATTTGTGCAGTGCCATGCGTTTCCATTTCGCCAGGGAATGCACGATCTGAACGTTGGTCTTGGTTTCCTTGATGTCGAATTCGACGGCACGTTCGATGCCGTTGAGGTCGTCATTCAAGCCTGTTTGCGGCTCGACGAAGAGCGGTGCGGAGACTCGTTTGAGATTGAGGGCACGGGACAGATTGTCTTCGAACATCCTTTTGATGGTGCCGATGGCAATTTGGGTTTCGTACACCGTTAAAACTGACCGGTAATTCTTTGGGGCGACTAATGTACTCATTGGGTAATACTCCTTTATGGGGAACAGGGACAAAAAAAGCGTTCACCGGCGCAACTACTTTTCATCATTGCACCGATAAACGCCCTTGTCTATCGTAAACCGGGAAGTATAACACAGGTAAATCCGGCTGTCAACTGGGGGGAATTTTCTTAATTCTTTTTTCGTAACTATTCAGCCGTTTGCAGCATTTTTGGCAATGTGCTGCTTCAACGTCTGAAAGACACTCATCAGAGGCAGGAGCGTCGGCATCGGCGGACGTTAGACCATAATTCCAGAAATCCTCCGATACCAATTTTAGAACAAAATCTAGGGCACCTTCTAAAAATCAATTTGTTTCCAATTTTCCTCGCACAAAGGCACAAAGTTCACAAAGGAGTCTCAACTGCCGTAAATTCCTTTGTGTCCTTCGTGCCTTTGTGCGAAACATAATCTCTATCATTGAAGACACGGTGTAATATACTGTAGACGGCATGAAATTGTACCTTGCGAACCTTACACTTCTCTGCGTCTTTGCGGTTAAATTCTCTTTTTTTTAACCGCAAAGTTCGCAAGGGAATGCGCAAAGGACGCAAAGAAAACGTCCAATTTCTCCCCGTTTACAGTCTATTACCCAAATGAGCAACTGAACTTTGATACACCCGATTCCGGCTTTCGCCGGAATGACGAAAAATCAAAACGTATCGACGGACTGAGCCTAACCGTTACAACCGGCATCCGCAGAGCGGTTTTTGGGAATTTTCCCGGATTTTACCAGACAAACCTCTTGCTTTTACGTAGTAGAGAAATATAATGCACTCATAATTTGAGATACTGTCCGGCGTGCTGCCGGATGAACTAAATTAGAGTACGACAACAAACAATATAGAATCGCTTCGGCGACGACGGTTTTCTACAGACCACCGGCTGTGCCGCTAGGGTGCGGGCGGGTAGAAAGTCATCGGTATGTTACAAAGTTGCGTGTGCTCCCTGTAAAGGGGGTGTCGCGTGTGACATGCGGTAAAGATCAGCATTGCGCCCACAGCAATAGGCACCGTGCACCTCTTTGGTCGGAGGGGTCGTTCCGTTTCTATATTGACGTGCCGCTCCCGTCTTGAGTGGACTCTTGTTGCCGTTCTCGGCAGAACCTTTTCCCCTAACCCCTTGGAGCCTCCCATGAAATACTTCAACTTCACCCGCATTTTCGGCAACAACAACGCCACCCAAGCCGCCGCCAAAGCCTCAAAAAAACGAAAAGGACGTACATTGCGAATCGAAGAACTCGAAAACAGAGAAATGCTCGCCGTGATGTTCGGGACGGGGGGCATTTATGATGATGTTGCTCTTATACCGACACCGGACAGTGTCAATGGCGGCACTGCATGGGTGAGTCCCGCTCACGAAGTAGAAATCGAAGCCCATGTGTCTAAACTGAAAGACGAATTTTCCCCTCACACTTTTAACGAGGACCAATACAAGACTCTCGTCGGGATATTCAACGATGACCTGAGAGGACCCGACAAAAACAATCCCAACGACGACCTCAGCTTCGATGGTGCGATAACGTGGGAAATTGTAGGCGGCGAATACGTCGTTGTAGGACTGGATTTCACTGCCGGGGCTGTATCTCATCTCGTTGAAAATTTCACCACGCTGGACTTGTCCGTTTTCACTAACCTCAACACACTTGTACTTACCGAGCACAACAGCGGAACAGGCGAAACAACGGGTGTAACAAATCTCAAATCTCTCAATATCTCCGGTACGAAGATAGAGGAGTTGGATGTTCGCAACACTCAATTGGACACGTTTATCGCCGCAGATTGTACGGAACTGCGGGACATCAAATGGGATGCTGCCATTGAGTCATCTCTAATAACACTTGACATCTCTGGCTGCGTAGAGTTGTTGGAAGGAAATTATGCCCCGGACACGTTGGATCTGTTTGGGAACCTGACCCGGCTCATGGTTGCCGACCTGGACTTGGGGGGACTGGACATCAGTGCCCTCACAAATCTCGAATACCTCGATATCAGCGGTAACACGTTCCTCTTTTCCGAATACAAGACTGACGGCGGTCTGATACTACCTCCGGGCTTTCCCGGTAGCGGCAGTATCCTCAAAGCAGATGGCATAACACTGTGGGCAGAAGATGAATATTTTGAATGGCGTGGTCAAAACCACAATGTGGTAAGCAATATCGACCTGAGCAAGGAACTTCAAGTTCCTGGCACGACTATCACCTGGTACAGTGTTGTTGGCAGCATTCGCCAAGAATTAGAAGTAGGAACGGACTACACAGTTTCAGATCGCACATTCACTTTCAACTTCGACTCCGACAAATTGCCAGCGGGGGCGACTGTCTATGGCGTTCTGAAGAATCCTAATATACCGTTCGATCTGAGAACGGACGAACTAACGGTAGTGAAAAAACTTGATGCCCCAATCACGTGGAGTGCCGATCCAATTGATGCGAACACTGTTAGGCTGGCGTGGGGAGCAGTAGAGGGCGCAACTGAAGGTTATATGATTGAATGGAGGGAAGTCTCTGGCAACTGGAATTGGTCTAACAGAAAGGATGTCAACAACGGCACAACCACAGTCGATATTGAGGGTTTGTCCACCGACACAACCTACGAATTCCGCGTTTTCGCCAACGCCGTCCCGGGCAGGCACCTCGTCTCGGACACTTCATCTTTTGGACTTGTAAAAACGTTGGCGGCGGGTCAAAGTGCTCTCGGCAGTCCAGTGTTAGGAGATACTGTTGCAACCCGAACCACACTCAAAGTTACATGGGAAGAAGTGAAGGACGCGTCCGGTTACACGATTGAGTGGTCAGACGATGGCGGGAAAACGTGGACTGCACCGGTAAGCGTGGGCTCTTCCAGCACAAACGGTGAAGTTTCCTACACGATAACAGACTTGAAGGCGGGGACGCTCTATCACTTCCGTGTTGTAGCAACGGCAGCGACGGGACAAACGGATGTCGTGGGTTCCGCTTCTACCTATGGTGAAAAAGAAACAGCGGCACCGATTCCCATCACTCCCCCTACAGTAACGGTATCAGAGACGACGCATAACAGCATTCGCATCAATTGGACTGCACCCGCGCCGCCGCAACCGGGTCAGACCAACAACGGCGTTACCGGCTACAGGGTTGAATTGTTTGCAGCCGGTGCTGCTACTCCTATTTCTGTGCACACGGCATCCTTGAGCAACACTACTCTGACGCACACCTTCACCGGATTGTCCGCCGATACGTCGTATGAGGTCAGGGTAACAGCAATTGGCGGCGGTGAGTACGTTGAATCCTCGCCGTCGCTGAGGGTTTCTGCCAAGACTCAAATCGACCCCGCTATGGCTATGGGCACGGGCATAAAAATCGAAAATGTGTCATTGACGACAACCACTGCAACCCTTTCGGTCAGGATTCCGGGAGAGGCAACTGACGCGGACTGGTATGCGGTCCGGTATCAGGTATCAGAAGGCAATGACGATTGGGAAACATGGGGAGTACCGATGCGCGGCGATTGGCTGAAAGGCAACACAGTGCACATAACGATCACTGGGTTAACAGCAGGCACGCTTTATGACTTCCAAGTGGTGAAGGGAACGTCCGGCGAAATTGCATCACTGCTACGCAGCAATATGGCGGTGTCCGGCGACATAGAAAAATTGCAGAAGACTCTCGAAAAACCAGCCGTTGATGCGGCAAAGCCCAGCAAACTCAGGGCGACGACCACCATCAGCAGCAGCGTTACGTTGACGTGGAATACGCCTACGCCGGATGCCGAATACCTGATTGAGGTTACAAACCGGTCAACAGGTGCACCCGTTGCGATTTTTGACCTTGAAGGAGCCGAATATAAGGACGGTAAGATTCGTATTACCGGAAACGGGGTAGTCATCAACGGATTGGACCAGAACACGAGGTACAGATTTACCGTGATTGCGCTAAATAAAGACGGTGAACGTTCTGTCGACGCGAAGGGCAGGGAGAACTCGGTGAGCATAAGTGCCACCACCAAGAGATACGCCGCCGTCAGCGGTCTCAAGGCAACCGCCGGAGTCGACTCCATCACACTCACTTGGCGACCGCACAGCCATCCAGAGACCGAGGGATATGTGATCGAGGTCAAGGATTCTAGCGGGAAAGAGATGCTTGCTGTGATAAGAATCGACAACAACAAGACCGTCAGTGTGAAAGACAAGAACGGGAATGACATTACTAATCACAGCGTGTCATTCATCAACAGCACAAGCATAGAGATCGCAGGCTTGGGCAAAACCGATGGTGTCAGAGAGCGGTACACGTTTACAGTGCGAGCCGCTACCGACACACCCATTGCCGGCACCGATAAAGTAGTAGAATCGCGGGACAGAACCATCAAAGTCCGGACGGCGAGTTACGGCAAGGTTGGGAGCGTACAGGCAGTGGTTGGAGCCGGTTTTGTCTCACTGCAATGGCGTGACTCACGAGCCGCGGAGACCGACTACTACGAAATTAGCAGCGGCGAGAATATGATGATTGTCCCCGATGGTGCAACATTCGCAGCGGTTCCGAGGGAGTGGTTCACAACGGGAAGAAACATCCTCGAAATCCGGGCAGTGGTACTGTCGGATGAGGGAAAAGATGAGCATGGTCTGGGCGGCACCCTCATCAAATCAGCAGTTCGGACGGTAACGTTGAAGGTGTAATTTTTCCTCGCACAAAGGCACAAAGAGCACAAAGAATCTCGAATACCCATCATAAATCCCTTTGTGTCCTTCGTGCCTTTGTGCGAAATATAATTTGGGTTCTCTGCCAAAATCTATGGGAAAAGGGCACATTATTTTCTGGCGAAATAGTAACGGCAATTGGTGCCGGTGGTGCCGTGTCTCTAACTTCCCGCCAGAGCAGGCACTGCTGCCTCTTTTACTTTTTTGCGAACGGAATTTTCCGCCGCACAAACCATGCTTTCCAGAACCTTTCGCTTGCCGAAACGGGAGAGAATGGCGTATCGGGCAAGGAACAACATCAAGTCTCTATCCATCACGGGACAAGGTAAATGCGGAGCCGCTGCCTGCGTGTTCGCGGAATCAAAGAGCGGATCGTCTTGCAAATAAGCCCGGTAAATCTGTACTTCGCTGGCATAGTGCTTGAAGAACCATTCTTCATCGGCACGTTGCGGATCACGTTCATCCGCAAGCGTTGACCATGCCTCGACGGCTTCTTGCACCATATCGACAAAATCCGTCAACAGCGGCGCATTCGGTGTTGTCAGATGATAGGTCTGCCCGTGAAGTTCAGGACGCGAAAAGATGTGATCGAACACATTCGTCACCCAATCAACCGGTACGAAGTTTTTCTGTTCCGAGCCGTCCATGCCGAGTGCTAAAAGCAAGTTGCGCCCGCTGGTGGAACCCAATGGTAATCGGGAAACCAAAGTGTGCGCCAGTTTAAGCACGGCATAAAAGCCGTGAAAGGTCGTCGTAAAACCTGTTTGTGTGTCCCCGACGACAATAGAGGGGCGATAAACGGTGAGTTGTTTCAAAAAACCGGCACTGCGAACGATTTTCTCGGCTTCGAATTTACTCTTTTCGTAGTCGTTTCGGAGTTCCTGCCCGATATCGAGGTCTTTTTCGTAAAACGTCCTGCTGGAACCGGCAACGTAGGCGGTGGAGATGTAGTGCATATCCGCAACACCGGCGGCATCACAGAAATCGAGTATCCGCTTGGTGCCGTCGATATTGGAAGTCCAGGGTTCCTCGCCGGGGGGACCATAAAAGGTCAAACTGGCGGCACAGTGAATAACCGACTCACAACGACCATAAAGTTCTTGGAGTCCGCCGGGCTGTGTGAGATCGCCGGAAAAAACCTGGGGCATCGTCTGGGGCATCGCGGAGGCTTCCCCCGCGTCTTTTTTATTCCCTTCCTTCCTATAAGCAGGATTCCAATGGGCGAGGATTTTAGAAATCCGGCTCTCGGCGGTTTCTCTTCGTCCCGGACGCACGAGAACGGCAACGTTCTTGCCCTGATTGAGCAGATTACGCAGGATATAAGACCCAAGCAATCCCGTTGCACCGGTGAGGAAAACAAATTTTTGTTCCGATAGGTCTGGAGTTCTCATGATATAGGTAATATGCGCAGTTTGGGTAATTGTACATTGCAATTCAAAAAAGTCAAGGAATTAGAGATCGACTCCCGCCGGGATCAGCAAATTTGTTCTCACATGTGCGGTTTTTGTGGTTTGTAGCGTTTTTCTTTATGGAACCTCTAAAAATACACCCTTGAGCAGATTTCACGTTGTCGAATATCGAGTTGGTCTCTGGAATCTTTTTTGGGGTTTTGTCTTTGGCTCTATACTGTAAACAGGGAGAAATTGGACGTTTTGTTAACGAATTAAATTAGAGCCGCAACCGGAAGGTTGCGGTAATACGGTTGGTCGTCGCGACCTTCTGGTCGCGGCTCTGATTGACCAATTTCATGCCGTTTACGGTATATTATGCCGACCCAGACATCCCTCAATTCCTCCAACATTCACGACCTCCTCCACGAACACCTCGACATCATGTTCGCCGAATGCAATCGCATCATGGACACCACCGAAAACGGACAAATACTCAACCACCTCGAAACATTTCTCCTCGACGAAGGGCGAACATTCAGCAACAAAATACTCCAACACAAACTCCAAGAACACGTCCAACACGTCGAACAGACAGAGGAATCCAAACAGTGCCAACGCTGTAAAAAAACGCAGTACCAAAATAAGAAATCCAAAACGCTGACCACCGTCCTCGGCTCCCTCACCCTCGAACGCCTGAGTCGACTCTGCAACCATTGCGAACTCCGAACCTTTCCCGCCGACGTAACCCTTGAACTCCCTGACGCTTACACCAACGGATTAAAACGCTTCGCCGCCCGATGCTGCGGACTCTGGTCGTATCGCCTCGCCGCCGATACGCTCAAAGAACTCTGCGGCATCTCTCTGTCTCACACGACTCTCGGAAAACTTGCCGGTCATACCGCCGCCGAAATCGCTGCCCGTTTGCAGAACAATCCTGATGTCCGCCATACCCCTTCCAAAAGGCCAAAGGAGCCGTCAAATTTTATACTGATGGAGTCTTCGTTCCGATTCTCTCCGCCGACGGCACGATAGAATGGCGTGAGATGAAGATCGGAGTGTATGCCAAACGCGAGCGCGGTATGTCGGCTCTTCCCAGCGAATGGTCAACACGAACATTGCCGGAACCTACGGTGGTGTCGGCATTTGCGGCGATTTCTGACAAGGAAAGTTTTCAGAAACTTTGCCAAACGATGCGTCGTCTTTTGGGAGTGGGCGGCGTGTCGTCGGCGTTGGGCGATGGTGCCAAGTGGATATGGAATGTTCATGTCGCAGTGCATGGCAAGACGGAGGAGTGTTTGGACGTTTATCATGCGGCAGAACACATTTCGGACTGCAGCAAGGTCTTGTTTGGCGAGTCATCGTCGAAGACGGAGTGGTTTGATAGAGGGTGCGTGCAGGGAACCTCTAAAAATCAATTTTCAATTTTTATATTTTGACTGATGCCGAAACGCACCAAATCTGTACTTTGCGCCCCTTGCGTAACCCATAGTGTACTTTGCGGTTAAATCCGAACTATTTTAACCGCAAGGAGCGCAAAGATGGTGCAAAGGACGCAATGAATCTATTTTTAGAAGGTGCCCAGAGATTATGTTTCGCACAAAGGCACGAAGGACACAAAGGAATTGATGGCAGTTGTGACTCCTTTGTGCGAGGAAAATTGGAAACAAATAATCAATGCCATTTACTACCCCTGTGAACTCCAAAATTTGCCCACAAAATTTTGATGCACCCCGAACATCTCCATAGCCGTTCGCGGGATACAGCACCGATGATATTTGTGGTACAATGGAGACCTGCCGTTCGCTCCCCCCCTTATTATCCGAATTATCCGATAGATTATGATGCTGAATTTTGAAACCCGTCTCATGCGTGTGGATGATTGGAACGAAGTCGCCCGGCTGATCCACTCTTCGCTCAATATATGGTACGAAAAGAATCGCGGTTTTCGCCTTGTGAAAGGCAATTGGGACACGATGCTGATTTTTCCGAGAGTCTATGAAGCCCTTGATCCCGGCTGTTGTGTCCTGGTTGAAGAAACTGCCTCCAAGCGGATTGCCGGCTCATGCTTTTTTCATCCCCGTTCCACGCACGTCGCTCTCGGCATCATGAACACTCATCCCGATTTTTTCGGGCATGGTGTCGCCTCGCAGATGTTGCGGTATATTATTGACGATGCTCACCGGCGAAAGGTACCGGTGCGGCTGGTGTCGGCAGCCACGAATGTGGACTCTTTTTCGCTTTACAATAAGGCAGGGTTCGTGCCGACGCGGTTTTTTCAGGATATGATGGTTGAGGTGCCCGAAGCCGGTTTTGCGGTCGATGCTCCGCCGGGCTGGACGTTCCGCGATGCAACACCTGATGATATTCCGCAAATTGTGGCACTCGAAAAGGAACTCTCCCATATCGAGCGGGAAAGAGATTATCATTTTTTCTTGCGCAATGACGGCGGCATCTGGCACATGAGTGTCCTCGTGGGACCGGACGGCGAACTCGGCGGTTATCTTGTGTCGGTCAACGATCCCGGCAGTAATATGCTCGGACCCGGCTTGGCACGCGATGAAACATTGGCGGCGGCATTGGTGCGCGGCGAGTTAAATCATCATCGCGGGTGTTCGCCGGTGTGGTTGATTCCGTCCTGCTCCCGGACGCTGGTGGATGCCATGTATGCCATTGGGGCAAAGAATTGTGAATTGCACATTACGCAGGTACTCGGCGATTACATACCGGAGACGGGGATTGTCTTTCCGACCTTTATGCCAGAAACGGGATGAGGATGCCGGTGCAATCCTTTTTTTAACCGTAGAAACCGCAACAGTTTCCGCAAAGTGCGCAAAGACCGGTGCACAAAGACCAATGGGGGTGCGTTCTCGACGGGGAACCAAAATGTACACCTCATTTTTAGAGGTTTCGGGGCAGGTTTACTGCCCATAATACGCATCAGGACCGTGTTTCCTCGCAAAATGTTTGTCCAGTAGGATTTGATTTATGGGAAGTTGCGGATTCAATGAATAAGTCAAATACGCCATCTTTGCCACCTCCTCCAGCACCACTGCATGGTACACCGCCTCGTCGGCACTCTTTCCCCACGCAAAGGGTCCGTGATTACTCACCAATACTCCCGGCACGTGCAGCGAATCAATGTTCCGCTCACGAAAACATTCTGCGATCACATTGCCGGTTTCGGTTTCGTAATCTCCGCGGATCTCTTCCTCAGTCATAGGACGCGTGCAGGGTATTTCCTGCGAAAAGTAATCCGCATGCGTGGTGCCGATATTGGGAATCGCACGTCTTGCCTGTGCCCAAGATGTGGCGAAGGTCGAATGGGTATGCACCACTCCGCCGATCTCCGGAAAATGACGGTACAAAACCAAATGCGTTGCCGTGTCCGAGGAGGGTTTATATTTTCCCTCGACCACGTTGCCATCGAGATCGACGACCACCATGCGCTCTGCCGTCATCTCGTCGTAGGACACGCCCGATGGTTTGATCACCACCAAGCCCTGTTCCCGACTGATTGCGCTGACGTTTCCCCAAGTGAACAGTACAAGATTGTAGCGCACTAAATCGAGGTTCGCACGGCAAACGATTGATTTGAGGTGGTTCATGATTATCAAATAGTAAAAACCGCCCTCTTGTTTGGGGAACGGATATTGCCTGAAAAAACAGACATTTCACGATAACTCAATGTGCATCATACACCGACTTCCCTCCTTCGGCAAGAGGTCTTTCCAGCGCGCGCAAAGATGCAAAGAAATGCAAAGTGTCCATCGCGGCATCGCCGCAGCCAAAAAGGAGTTAGGAGTTAGGAGTCTGACCCTTGAAGGTACAATGTTACATGCCGTTTACAGTATCTCACGTAAGCATCTCACGCAAGCGCATCAGGAGACAAAAAACCATAAGCGAGGGCGAGTAAACGAATCGTATGAAACGCTTGTTTTCTGGAACCGTGTGCCATCTGCAAGCAACATGACATGCAATCGGAAACGCCGAAGTCGATGTCCGGGGGACGCAAGGTGCGGAAAAGCGGAATGCCGATTTGCAACGACTGACGGTAATTTTTTTGCTGAAAGCCCCAAAGCCCCCCCATGCCGCAACAGCCACGTTCCACCCGTTGTACCCCCAAGCCGGGTATTAAACGGAGCAGCCTTTCGGCGGGCATCGTGTCTGTTGTGAGTGAAGCCGAAATTGCCAAGCCGCTGCATGGAGCGTGGTAGCCCACCCGATAGAGCAGCGGTTGGAAGTCCCGTGATAGTTTCCCTGCCCGATGGTGTTGCAGTAAAAAGGAGCAGAAATCGACGACGTTGTCCGCCAGCAAATCGGAGTCTTCGCTCCCGATGACATGCCGGTAGTCTTTCGTTAAACAGGAAGCCGAATGGGGTTCCAACGCAACGACTTTATATCCCTGCCGAATTAACTCTGCGAGTTGCGTGGTATTGTGCCGAGCCAAACGCTCTGCCCGGTTGGCATGTCCGACCGCAAAAGAAGCCCGACCAGAAGGGCGTTGACGCGGCGGAATGTGAACGGAAAAGCCGTTGTGTTCCAGTATTTGCACTGCCAAGTCGGCAAGTTGCGGATCGAAATAGTTGGCGAACGTGTCCAAAAAGAGGGCGACTCTTGTTTGCTCCGTTTGTTCCGGCGATAAACGATGCCTTAGCGAAGACCAGCGGATTCGATTCAGATAAGAACGGTAAACCAGTGCCGGGAGTTTTCGCCGTTGCGGAACGTGGAGGGCTTTTTCAAACAGCCAGCGTGCAACCCGGTTCCGCATGATGGCGTTGAGCAGAAAATTGCCGGGCATCAGCCAGTCGAGAATGTTGTCCAGACGGGATGCCATTAAATCGTTCAGCGGCAGTCCGTGTGCCGCAACGTAAGCCGCTTTACTTCGGAAGGCAAGGACGCAGGTGTCAATTTTTGCCGGACATTCAATGTCGCACATTCGGCAGTGGAAGCATGTGTCGGCAATTTCCTTTGCTCTTTCAGTGGTAAGCGATTCCAGTTCTATGTCGTTTTCCAAAACACCCCGGAGCAGGTCGGCTTTGGAACGGGGTGCGTACTCAATCGTCGCTGTCCCGCGAAAGAGGGGGCAAATCCGGCTCTGCCGGTCAAACCGCAAGCACTCGCCGCACCCGTTACATTGGTACGCCGGTTCAAAGACATGGGACGGTTCCCATTTTAACTGAATCTCGACTTGGTTCGGCGATAAAGTGTTTTGCAATCGAGCAATGCCGCTCTGACTCTCCCACGCCGGATGGGGGGGCGGCTGCCCCCGTTTTTTCAAACCGTGCCGAAGGTGTGCCGTCCAATGTGGTTCTTCGGGAATCACTCTGCCGGGATTGAATAGGTATTGCGGGTCGAATGTTTCCTTAATCGCCCGAAAAACCGGAGTCAAATTTGGGAACTGCTTCGGCAAGAATTGCGATTTGAGCAGACCGGCACCCCATTCCGAACTGATCGTGCCGCCGCGTTGTAAGACCGTCGCATAAACCTCTTCGGCAAGTTGCCGGAGTGTGGAAACCGCATCCGATTCCGCAAGGTCAAGCAAGGGATGAATCCGAAGATGCCCTTGTCCGATATGTCCCGACAGGGAGGCGGTCACTTTGTGCTGTTGCAACAAGGTGAGCAAATCACCGACGGTGTCATTCAGTGCGTCAGGCGGAACCGCAACGTCGTCAAAGAGCGGGATTGCCTGAATGGAAGAGTGCATTCGTCCCAGCACCAATTCTGACCGGCGGATGACTTGATCAAAGAGTTGGAAATCCGATTCCGTATTGACCCGGAGTGCCTGAAAGCAAAGTTGCTTTTTTGTTTGAACAAGGTCAATCAGATGGAGCAAGTTATTTCGGCATTCATCCGCACTCATCGGTTTTTCGAGTGTTCCCGCATCAAGTTCGACCAGCAGAGCGGCTTCGGCATCGGCGGGGATGAGCGGGCGATAGCGTGTATCCCAGTCACGGATCATCGTCAGGCGGCGGCGGTCAATCAATTCGCAAAGCACAGGATGGAGCGGCAAAATGGTGGCGACCGCTTCGAGGGCATTAAAAATACTTTTGAAAAAGAAGGCAACGCCGCACTTTCGCTGTGGCAGTGAAACCGTTTTGAGCGTTGCCTCAACGGTGATGCCGAGCGTACCTTCGCTTCCGGCAAAGAGCGGAACAAGATCGACATATTGTCCTGATTTTCCCTGCAAGACAGCATGCGCTGCATAACCGGCGCGATTGACGGGGAGTTGATGGGCTGACTCGACAAGTTGCCCGGCGGTTCGATGATTCAAAATTTGAGCCACTTTCCCCGCATAAATATACTCTTTGCCGTAGGCGATTTCCTGAGCAAGGGCAACGCTTCCGTCCCCTTGAATGGGGCGAAACAACGCATTACGATCCAGTTTCAGAACATCCCCGTTGGCAAGCACGACGGTCAACGCGGCAAGATGTTCGCTGGGCAAACCATAACGAAGATAGTGTATTCCGGCACCATTTCGGGCAAGGATACTGCCGAGTGATGCCGAGGAAACATTCCCCGCCAGAGGACCGAAAAGCCGGTGTTGCGATTGCCCGATGATACCGTTGAGCCGGCGGCGCAGCAAGCCGGGCTGAATGGTCACGCAATCGTCTCCGGTATGCAAGATACGGCGCATATACCGGGAAAAGACGAGGACGATTCCTTCACCAAGAGATTCGCCGGTCAAACTTGTTCCTGCTCCGCGGGGATGGAGGGGAATTCCCGCCTCGGCGGCATAACGCACGACGGCGGCAACATCGTCGATATTTCTGGGACACACAATACAGACAGGTCGGGCTTGTAAAATACTGGCATCGGTGGCGAAAAGTATCTGCGTAACTTCTTCGCAGCGGACATCCCCTTTGATTAACCCCCGCAGGTCTTCCCGCAGCCTTGTTTGCTGAACGGCAGTCAGCGGCATTGTCATTGTGTTTGATTCAGAACTACCGGCAATTCTAAAACATGTTTTGTTTTTGTCCAGTGATTGCAAAAACGGTATGAAATTGCACCTTTGCGTATTTTGCGAAACCTTTGCGGTTAAAAAGAACTGCAAAGTTCGCAGAGGGACTACTGGATCCCCAGCCCATGCCGCATCCGAATAATGTCAAAGTTTCCTGTTTCGATGTTGTAGATGACCCTTTCCGCCGGACCAACGCTGATATTCTGTCCTTGCGAGCTTCGTTGAGCCGAGACATTTCCCTCGAAGTCCACGGTATTCTTCGCCTGATTGTACCGGATTGTTTGCGCCCTGCCGAAAATTCCGCTCCCTTCAACGATGGCAGTTTCCGATGCCATCAGTTCAAAGAAACTCTCCGACGGATTTATCGGATTTGGAATTTCTTCGATCTTCAAGCGTTCACATTCCAACGTGTATCCCCGCAATCGAGCAGCCGCAAAATTGCCGATGTCGATTCTATCGTTCCAATTCGCCGCCGGACAATAGGCTACATATACCTTTCGTCCCTTGAATTCCACCTCCTTCTTGTTGCCCAGTAGAATACCCTGCATTTCGTCTGGGAACCACACGGCAAGATGAACCAGCCGTTCTTGGTTGTTGGAAACTTGGTTGTTGGGAACCGGCGGACCGGCTGTCTGAGTAGAGTCAAAACCCTGTGCGGAACTGACAAATACCGAAGTCAATTCGCCGGGACCAGCCGCAAAAATATAGTTGCGCGGCAGGTGATACAGCAGCCTTTCCGCTTTGGCAGAGTCTTGCGATTTTTGCTTTCCTGAGGCATCGAAAAGTTGATGTTTCACTTCCACGCGACCGGCACATCGAATTTCTACGGCTTCCGGTGTTACTGTCGAAGGGTCATCGAAAAACAATACTTGCCGGTTGAGGTGGATTTCCATTTGATCGCACCAGAGCCTTTTTGTCTGATGCATGACGTTCACACGGTTGCCGATACTGTCTTGCTGCCCCCAAAATTGCAGCACTTTACCGTCGCACCGCATTTCCTTGTTCCATTCAACGTACAACTTATCATCGTTGGAATGGACGAGGTTGGTATTGCCTGCCGGAATACCCGGTGTATTCATGTGAGCGGTATGAGCGATTAACTGTCCCGGTCCCGGCGACCAGAATATATTGTCTTCGCGGGAAAGTTTGAGTTCCTTCGCCCGCAGTTCCACGCCTCTGCCTTTGAGAATCGCATCGTTGCTGGTTGCCCGACCTGTGATTTGGATTTTCGTTGTCGGATCGGCAGGGTCCCAAATCATGACGCTGTCGCCGATGATTTCTATGGCAAAATGTGCAGCCGCATGGGCGACATTTTCTTGCAGCCGGACATCCCCCGTGATTTCGATGTTCTCTGCGGAGGATTGTCCGCTTTGCATTCGGACTCTCATCCGCATCAGGTTGCCGGTGATGTCAAACTTCCCGCCGCCAGGGGAGGATTGGATGCCCATCAGGTTTTGTGACTCTACGTTGCCGCGCGGTGCCGTCCGCGGTGTCGGCGTGCTGCGCATCATGGGGGCAGCGGCAACGGGAGGTGCGGACGGTTGATAAAGCGGTATCGGCTGTACCGGATTTTGGAGTGTGAGCGGTTGCAAGTGCTGGACTTGCTGGATCGGCTGCCGGACGACCGGTTGCGGGGCTGCAGCCGCCCGCCCCGGCGGAATCGGTGCTTGGGCAAAACTTTGCAACATCCGTGAAGAGTGTAGTTCCGTCCCGTCGGGTGCCAGATTCGTAAAAAAGATGTGCAGTTGATTCACCCGGCACGTCCCGGAGTCGGTCTCGAAAAAGACATTATTCCTAACGGTAATTTGATCCAACATCAGGCTGTTCGTTTGTCCGCCAGTCCCGGACAGTGCTGCGCCGGACGGTATTGCGCCGGATGGTGCTGCACTGGGCTGCCTTGACGGAACGACAACGCAATGCAGTTCGAGTTGTTGAGCGGTCATCGTTCCGAACCCCGTCATTCTGGCGGCGATGCCGTTGTCCAATTTCAGGATAATCTGATCCTTGATGGTGGGATGCGGCTCCATTTGCATAGTATTCCAGTCGAGACGCATATCCTTTGCCGCTGCGCCTTCGCCGACTCTGCCGGTCATATTTCCCTTACCCTCCGCCAGAAGTTTACCGATAGCCCCCTCTTCCCCTAAGGTGTAGCGGATACTCTGCTCGCTTCGGATGGTGTATTGACCGGCAATAATCATTTCGACAAAGGGAGACGCACCTGCCTCTTTCCGGGTAGAAAGTTGTAAAAAGTTTTCCCGCAGGTTGAGAAAAATTTCGTCGCCGACGAGCATTACATCCCCCTCCTTCTTAACCGCAAGCCGTGCAGGGACGGGCAGTTGCGTACCGCTCCCCGGTTTGCCGCGGGCGACAAATAATGCAGGTTCCAGACCATCAAACGGCGATACTTTATTATTGGAAGTATTACTGGGAGTTTTTGCGTTCCCTGATGCCGACAAGGTCAAGTGTACCTCCTCGGCGGTGAGTCTATCGGCAGTCCTGTCGGCATTGTTCCGCACCATCTCAACGTTTTGGAAAAAACTGCCCGTCCAACCATTCTCAGCAGGATTCGCCGCAAAGACAAAATTCTGCTGGCAACGAACATCCATCGTGGAATTGTCCTCTGGAAAAACGAGCCGCAACGATTTGAGTCTTGCCACCACAACACTCTGCAATTCCTTGTTCATTTGCGATAGGGACTGCTGTGAGTGCGTCTGAGGGGATTGAGGGGATTGAGCAAGACGGAGTGTAAGTCCCGTGCCTTCGCCGGTATGCAGTCCGAATTGGAACCGGACATCCCGGAGAGTTGAAATGGTCATCACGTCCTCCTCTGCCCGTATTTCAATGCTCTCGGTTTCTAACGAGAAGTCGTCCGGTACATCTGTCTCTGTCGAACTGCCTTTTCTGACGGTAACTTTTCCCCAAAAACGTCCCGCGACAAAGTTGGGCTGCACCGACCGGTTACTGATGTCAAAGAGATCGAAGTCGGCATCGAATTCAATCTCTGCGAAACCCGGTGATTGAAAAACAATAGATTGCCGCAACAATTTTTGGGTCTCTTCGTCATCCCGATATTCTCTGAAGCCATCGGGAAGCAACAGAATCGTACAAGGTTCCACACGGAGCGTTTTTCCTTCACGTTTGTCTTCGCTAAAAAACACCAGCGTTTGTCCGAGCCGAAGAGTTTGCATCGGGCGGCTGGAATTCCGTTCCCATCCGTCGGCGGGCAGAAGTTCGAGAAAGTGGGCATTCTCCAGACGGATAGGATCGTCATCGTCATTCTCAGCAGTCGTGGGTCCCTCTACACGTTCGATATTCGGCAACACCATCGGCACCAGCACCCAGCCGTACACCAGATAGGCGGCAAAGACGAAAACAAAACTCAGCAGGGTTGCTTGGGTACGCATGGGGTACGATGTGTCCGACGTAAAGGAGAAGGAATCCGCCGGAATGGTACAGATTTTTGTCCGCTGAGACAAGAGCGGATTTGGGGGATGACTGTAAATGGTTTACGTCTTTGCACAAACTTTGCGTACTACCTTCTGCCTCAAATGTCCTTGAGGGAACCCTAAAAACCTAACATTCGATCAAGGGTATTAACGAATATAGCGATTTTATCCCATTCTTCTATCCGAGCATTTCCAACGATAGCCCAAGTTTGCGAGTTCGAGAGAATAGATCGACTGCCCAAA
>Ga0099364_10005391_pt1 | contig 18989 bp, 9 predicted proteins | sample TergutTh196P3_FD_73070 | JGI IMG/M metagenome (GOLD analysis project Ga0099364, IMG submission 73070) | Microcerotermes parvus P3 segment gut microbial communities from Pointe-Noire, Republic of the Congo - Th196 P3 | ecosystem: Host-associated > Arthropoda: Insects > Digestive system > Gut ...
ACCATTGGCCAGGGTGATAACCCCAGCCCCAAAAACCTGATGATAGGGTTGTAAAGCCTGAATATTGCCATCAGCATCCAGTACCTTGAAGCGCATCTCATTCGACGCGTTCCTGCCAGTACTAGTCGCGGTCAGCAGTTCGACCTCGACCTCGCTCGTGTTCTCAACCATCAATTTGAGCTTTCCGGTCGATCTACGAGTAAACTCGAACGGGAGTATCCGCACAAACAGCAGGTCGTCAATTACATCAACCGTATGCCAACGCGCAATCTTGACCAACTCTCCATCATTCGGCGAAATTTCAATGCCTACCTCCATCTGCGGCGCGCTAGGCAAATCCGCGTATCCGCCCACAATCACAGGAATCAGACGAGTCTCGTTTGCCAGAAGCGTAATGACTTCGGACTTATGATCCTTAAATACCTTGCCGTCTTTGTCCGTGGGCAGGCGCACCACAGCCCGCATCCCTGCCAGCGAACTTTCCGAAGTATTGGATACCTGGATCTGCAATTTGTTCATAATGCCGCGCTTTAACGGCAGACCGGAAATGATCTGGCTCGTGACATTGGGCAACAGAATGGAGCGCGGCATCTCCTCGCTATAAGCATCTACCGAGGCAATGGTGTAGTGGCGCTCACCCGTGGTATAGCCCGAATCGGTCAGGCTGGTAGCCTTGATTGGATCAGGCGTGATCCTGATTTTCTCTGACTCCGCGCCGATATCAATAACATAACCGGCCACGTTACTGTTCGGCGCCTGCCAGCTAATTACCGGTAACATGTCGTCTATCAACTCAACACGCAGATTGCGCACCGGCAACAGACTGGCATTGAGATACGCCGAATTGGAGATGGCCGATTCGTTACCTACAGAATCTACCGCTGTGACCACATAAGCGCTCGCGGCAGGGCTTGGGTTCGTATCATAAACCTGTGTTGACCCGACCCTGGTCTTGATAGGCGTCAAACCCTCAATACTGTTTATCGAAAGACCGGAAGCGCGATAAAGATTGTAGTAGCTCACCTGGCTTGCCAGAGGAGGTTGCCAGGCTGCATAAATGCCTTGCCCGGTGAGAGTCAGGGTAAGATTTTGCGGCGCGCCCGGCGCGTCGGCACGGGTTTCGACTTCTACAACAACGCTCTGCGCCGAACGTGATTCCTCACCATTGGCGCGGCGGATGCTCGCAACCGCATATCTATAAAGACCATCAAAAGGCGTCTGATCAATATACTCAGTGCCGGAAAACTGCGCCAGTTCTTCCAGCGCGTTCTGTTCCGGCGACTGGCGATAAATCTGGTAGCTGTCCGCGTCCACCACCGTCTGCCAGGAAAGATTGACCTTGCCTCCCGGCATGGCTTTGGCAGACAGAGCGAAGGGGACATCCAGCGGCGGCAGATCGCCCTGATAAACCTGGAAGTGGTTAAACGCCAAAACACTGGTGGATACGTTGTCAAGGTCATCCTGCGTCTGCTGGCTGAAGCTCAAAATTTCCGGTTGGCCTGAACCAGCACTGGACGGCAGGGTGAAGGTCACGCTGTAAGTCGTCGCGTCAATCTTTGCAAGTCCGCCAAGGGCAACCGGCATGTGTCCCGTTTTGGAGAGCAGGTAATTGATATTTGGCGTCGTTGCCGGAGGCTTGTTGAAGCTGAACGTTACCTGTAATGCTTGCGCCGTATCGTTTTTAATTGGCGGTTCCGGATTCAGGGTAATGTTTGAGAGTATCGGGCCTTCCGTATCGAGTTTCAACGCGCCGCCCACCGCAATTTCCGTCCCACGATTGTCTAACATATCACGCGCCGAGAATATGGCATTCGCCACGCCAGACGGCGTATTTTCATCTACCACAAAGCTGCCGGAATAATGCAGGTCATCCATCCTGACCAGTTCGACCACTATGGGCAAACCGTTCTCCGGTACAATCGCAAGATAGGGAACCGACGACAATACTTTGTTTACCGTCATGGTAAGGTTGATCAAACCCTGTCCAAATCGCTCTGTGGCAGCGTCGAACTTACCTTGAGACTCATAGATAATAGACAAGGCTTTGGGTAAGGTGGCATCCGAAACAGCAGTTGCGCTATTACTGGGAATTGATATGCCACCCGCAGCGTTGACAGCAACTACCCGGTATGTCCAGCTTCCATCCGCAGGTGGAATGTTATCAAAACTGGTAGCAGTGGCATTAAGGTTGGCAACCATAGACGCTTCCCCAATCTCGGAGAAATCATGATCTGCGCGATAAATCCGCTGCCCGGTGACCGTAGCGTCTGCCGAACGGCTCCAATTCAATCTGATCTTACCAGCAGCAAGAGATTGCGCCGAGAGTCCGGTAGGCCCAACAGGCACCGCAATCGGAACATTCTTTTGTACGTTGACCGTATTCGACAGAGAACTGCTGCCACAGTCTTTTACGGCATGCGCCTGAATGGAATTCGCGCCGTTCTCCAGGGCGACCTCAAGCGAAAAACTACCATCTTCCCCAACCGAAACCATCGCCCCATACGGCTGACCGTTCAGCAATATCTGAACATTGCTGTCGATAGAAGCAGAACCGGCAACGGTAAGCGAACTCTCCACAGTTACAAGACCATTGACAGGCTGACTAATGACCGGCGCTGCCACTGAACACCCCTGAGCCGGAGCCTCGCACTGCCCCGATACAGGGTTGCGCTCTTCTCCCGCAGCGCAAGGCGCCTCGCAAACTGTTCCTCTCAACGTTGTACCGACCGGACACTCCAAAATCGCTATGCACGAACTTGAACCACTCCCTCCACAATTGGAATAGGCATAGTTATATTGTGTTTCCGACGCCCTGACCCATATCTCCATTATACATAATGGGTAACTCCCGTATCTAACGTGCCAGGCACTGAGGGTTTCTTCCATACACTCTTGCGCGGTAGCAAAAACATGGTTCGGATTACCCGATAGTTGCCGGTAAGTCGCAGAATACCAGCCGGTAATCGCGGAATGCGGCGAATTGTCACCGGCATTGGACTGGGGCGGGCTGGTCAAATAGGAACCATAATTGACTCCTGACGTTACCGGGTCGCCGAGACCATGAGGATTGTCTATTTCATCCCTGGGGCCGCTGGCGTCTCCCCACCAGTTTCCGGTCGCCGCAACAACAGTGGCTGGCGTCCTGTTCTCGACCGCCCATTGGATGTTGCCGACAAACTGCGTGTCAGAAAATATCGGCGCGCTGTTGCCGTTAACCTGCACCCCGACCGTATTGCCCAAAAAACCGGAGCCGGTAACTACCGGATTGGCGCCTCCCGTCAGTTGCAGACCAACAAGGCTGTCCCTGATCTTCAAACCCTGTATTACAGGGCTTTTGCCCCGAATTACCAATGCCGCAGCAGACATTTGCAGAGGAGCTCCGGCATAGCGCAACTGCCAATCCTTAAGCGACACATTAAGCGCCTCCATGGACTTCTCGAAGCGAACGCCCGCCCAATCGCCCACTGCCGGATTCCGCGGCTGGGACTGCAACTGACCGCCCACCGTATCATCATTTCTGCTGGTCAATACAACGCTCTTGCTCGGAAGCAGACGATCACGTACCACCAGCCGGGAATCCGGGCCAAACTTGACAACTACACCATCACCTACCTGTAATTCCGCCGCCAGAAGCGCCGGGGACATATGCAGAGCAAACACCAGGCACATAAACCACCTGATGAACCACACCTTATTCATCATCAGGGTAAGTTTGGAAGTGGACGTGACCATTTTTACTCTCCTCCACCTGTACCCAGCAGTATGTAGTCTATTGGTCTATACCCCACCCCGGCAACAAATGGGATGTGCAAAAGATCCGCTGCCAACAAAACCACTCCATCAGCAAATTCGTACTTCACCATTCGGTAATTGCTATTGGAAAAGTGATAATAAACCGTCACACTGCCTGACTCTCCATAGAGAATCCGCAAGTCATTACCAACCTTCATAACAACGATCTCGTCCGACTTCACATCCATAAAGCGAATCGTGTCTGAGCCTTGGTAATCAGAAATAGTGCTCTGACCACACCCCTTGGAAAATACATACGTGTCATTTCCAAGGCCACCTTGCATAGTGCTATTCCCGAGACCGCATATCAAAGTGTCATTTCCGGAACCACCGGACAGACTGTCATTTCCGGTTCCAGATATCAAAATATCATCTCCATTTCCACCGGACAAAGCGTTATTCCCGGCAACACCATAAATCGTCACCCCCCCATTGCCGCCCCGAATGGTATCGTTGCCGCCGCTACTGCCCATGATCGTCCCGGAAAAATCAGAGGGGAAGCTGACACTGTTATTGACTCCTTCCGGCAAATACACTGGATGTTGCGCAAAAAGCTCTGCGTTCGTCAAACTCACTCCATCGGCAAACTCGTACTTCACCATTCGGTAATTGCTATTGGAAAAGTGATAATAAACCGTCACACTGCTTGATTCACCATACAAAATCCGCAAGTCGTTACCAACCTTCATCACGACGATCTCGTCCGACTTCACATCCATAAAGCGAATCGTGTCTGAGCCTTGGTAATCAGAAATAGTGCTCTGACCACACCCCTTGGAAAATACATACGTGTCATTTCCAAGGCCACCTTGCATAGTGCTATTCCCGAGACCGCATATCAAAGTGTCATTTCCGGAACCACCGGACAGACTGTCATTTCCGGTTCCAGATATCAAAATATCATCTCCATTTCCACCGGACAAAGCGTTATTCCCGGCAACACCATAAATCGTCACCCCCCCATTGCCGCCCCGAATGGTATCGTTGCCGCCGCTACTGCCCATGATCGTCCCGGAAAAATCAGAGGGGAAGCTGACACTGTTATTGACTCCTTCCGGCAAATACACTGGATGTTGCGCAAAAAGCTCTGCGTTCGTCAAACTCACTCCATCAGAAAACTCGTACTTCGCCATTCGGTACGAGCTACTGTAGAAGTGGGATTGAACCGTCACACTGCTCGATTCTCCATACAAAATCTGCAAGTCATAACCATTGCCTGCCTTAATCAGCTTGATTTCGTCCGACTTCACATCCATGAAACGAATCGTATCTGAGCCAGAGCCGTCATAAATGGTATTTTGCCCATCTCCCTTCAAGAAGATGTAAGTATCATTCCCGGCAGCGCCCTGCAGCAGGTTGGCTCCAGGGCCGCTTACCAGAACGTCCGCCCCGCTTCCACCGCTTAAAGTACCGCCCTCCACTCCGCCATGAACCATGCTGCCGGTGGGCGGTTCCACCACATATGCCGCTATCTTGAGCGTTGGCGACTCAAAACCTGCCGCTACCGCATCTACCGTAATCCTCTCTCCATGCGCCGTCAGATCAATCCCATCCATACTGAAAGTTACCGACGAGGAACCAGCCGGAATCGTGACTGTCGCAGGAACCCTAACCTTGCCTGGATTACTGGAGGTCAGTTGCACCGTAAGAGGTTGATCTTCACTGTAAACATTGCCATTGCTATACCGGCTCACGCTGAGCGCGTTATTTGGACTGCTCAGGCCCTTGCCCAGAACATAATAGGGCATATTGAACTTCAATTCCCTAAGCTCGTTCCTGACCGTAACCAGCGCCGAAACAGAAGGCTCAATATTCGTGCCGCTCACCCGAATCTTGTAACTACCCACGGATACAGGCGCGCCGACATAACCCGGATCGCTACAGGAATTTCCCGCCCTTATAAGCGTTGAAGCAACCGGATCGTCCCCGGATGGCGCGGCATACAAGCCCGCCACAATCCCGGCGGGATTCGCCTCGACAATGGACAAATCAACCGGGAAGTCTTCGAACGCATATTGAGAAGAAATACACACCCTGAAATCATCACGCGGCGCATCAGGAAAGCGATTGAGAGCCAAACCGCTAAACGTAAATTCCGGCGACTCCACATTGACACGTAGCCTGGCCTCCGGAGAATTAAAGCCGGTGGCATTCGCGTCAATCAAGACCGGCTCCCCTTCCGTCAATTCATGCCCTGTTACCGTAAAGTTCACATCTTTGCTGCCTGCCGGAATCGTAACGACTGCCGACACGCTTGCCTTGTCAGGATCGCTGGAAGTAAGCATTACCCTCACAGCTTCGGAAATGTCTTGTTTGGCATCCCTTGAGACAGTCGAGGATTTCCTGAACCCCCTGCTCACAGAAATTTCACTTTCGCCAAAGCTTAAATTTGGCTTATAGTCAGTCGTAACCACCGCAAACGCCGCTGGCACATATACCTCGCCCGCATCCACAAGAAGCGCCAGGTCAACCGCTTCCGCGAGCGCATCGGGATCCGCGCTGACAGAAATAGAGGCTTTGCTGTCTGTCCCTCCCGCTAAAATCTGGGCGCTTAACCCCTCCACATTGAACGCTACCTCAGAAAGCCCAAGAAGCCGGGAACCGGAAATCTGAAATATCGTCGTCTCGCCCTGAACAATCGCTTCCGGCGTGATGCTCTCTACCCTGGGAGAAATACCGACCGAGACCACTCCTGAAGAAACATAATAGGGTATTCCCTGCATTCCCCATTTGACGTTTCCTGTAATATCGCCTGCCGGCACCAGTATGCCGTTTATGCCATTCGCGCTGGCCGAATTGCCGATACCTGAAACAGATGCCGCCAGATCAATCGTAATGGCCGCCCCCGCTTGTTCGCGTATCTGAACGTAATTGAAAACCGGCGCCGATCCATGAATTACCAGGCCGCTGCCATGTTCAAAGATCACATGTTCCAATAAAGTATCACTGGATGTTCCCGCCTCCAGAGTCCAGTTCTTCCAGTCCCCCGCTGCACTCTGTGATTTGGACGACAACACATGAATGGGATTTTCTGCCGTCCCCAAAGCCCTGACGCTGCCTGACCTGAGCGTAAAACCGGCATCAGGCTCCATATGAATCACAACACCCGGACCTATCCTGAGCTTTGCCCCTCCCTGCAGAATCACATCTCCGCTTATCAGGTAAGGCGACCCCTCAACTTCCCAATTCGCATCCGCCTCAATATCTCCAGATACCAGCGTTGCCGCCTGACTTACATGGGACATGACAAGACTCGACATAGCAGCCATCATGCAGAATTGCCCCACCAGACGCGAAACCCGCCCCCACAACCCGCCGGAAACAACGAATCCACCAGCTTTCTGGTGTGGAGACCGCCTGATCAGACGGAAAATTTCATGAAAGAGTCGCATCTGTTTGTTTTCAATGGAGAGTTTGAGGGTTTTCCAGGTTCAAATTCGCTCTTGTAACGCATTTCTCAAAAATATTCGCAGCATCCTGCCATAGTCGTTTGGGAAATGCAAATTATTATTAAGCACTTACCTGTATGGATTTTTCGATAGTACAATATTCTTGAATCTATACAACAACCATGATAGGCTGCTGTGATTCGTCAGTGGATCAATGACGATGGGTATGCCTGTTTATTCGGATCTTTTGGATGGGGTTGACGATGAGCTTACGCAGAATAGTCCTGAAGCCCGTGACGCGCATAGGCGCGTTGCTGTTTGTCATCATGTGTTGCACAGGCCTGGTCAGCGCGCAGGAAACGATCTGCGCCACTGTCAAAATTGAAATTCGGCAGGAGATGACCCTGGAGCGCCAGGCTTTTGACGCTGAGATGAAGATCAACAACACCACCGACTCCGGCAAAATCGAAAACGTTTCGATAGAAGTCAGGGTGACGGACGAAAACGGCACACCAATCGCGATTACCAACGACCCCAACGATCTGACCGCCAAATTCTATATTCGCAATTCCAACAAAGAAAACATTGATGCCATAGACGGCAACGGCACAGTCAGTCCCAGAACGACGGCAGTTATCAACTGGTTGCTGATTCCCGCGCCCGGCGCGGCAGGCGACAACCCTTTGGGCAAGAAATACCTGGTAGGCGCAACGCTTAGATACCGTTTCGGCGGCGAAGATGTCGTGCTGGAGGTTACGCCGGATGTTATTACCGTCAAGCCGTTGCCGATGCTTACGCTGGACTATTTTCTCACTGAAGACGTTGAGGAAGCCGTGCCTTTCACTTTGGGGGTACGAGTTAAGAACAACGGTCATGCCGCAGCCAAAAACCTCAAAATAGATTCGGCACAACCCAGGATTATCGAGAACGAACAAGGCTTGCTGATTAACTTCCTGTTGACCGGAAGCTATGTAGACGACATGCCGGTGCAAAACACCCTGCTGATCAATTTTGGCGATATTGCGCCGAACACCAGCAAAATGGGACGTTGGCTTATGGAGACCACGCTGAGCGGAAAATTTACCGAATTCACCGTTAGTTTCAGTCATGCCGACGAGTTGGGCGGGATGCTCACATCCGTTCTGGAATCCACCATTCCCCATTTCCTGATCCATGATGTGCGGGTAGACCTGCCCGGACGCGATTATGTGCGGGACTTCCTGGCCAGAGACGGAGATTTTATCCGTGTCTATGAGTCTGATGGGCCGGACAGCGAAGTCATTGACATGAGTGATGTTGCAACATTGACGGCAAGCACGGGCGCTGGTGGCAACGCAAGCTATAAATTGAATTTTCCTCCTGCTGGCGGATTCGTGTACGTGCGTTTGCCTGATCCTTTCAAGGGCACAATGGCGGTAGGGAGGATTGTCCGTTCAGACGCCAAGGAAATGGCTGCTGAGAATGTCTGGTTGTCCAAAACCCGCAATAGAAGCACCCAACAGTGGGAGCACTGGATCAACTTCTTTGATGTTAACAGCACCGGCATTTATGACAGTGAGTTTCAAGTGTCGCAGCCTGTCGCCAAACAGCCGTTAATCCAGTACATCCCTGATCTGGTCGTCAAAGAGACCGAGAACATCTCCTTCCTGGTTGAGGCCAGCAGCCAGAATGGCAGTGAAGAAGTCTTGCTGACTGCCGCGCCTCTGCCAGCAGGCGCGACACTCACAAAATCCGCTACTCCTCTCAGCTCCGGGGCGCGGATGATCTTTGACTGGACACCACCCAAAGGCAGTGCGGGCCTTTATTCGATTACCTACACTGCCAAAGATGGCGTCCTGACGAATGAACGTACCGCCAGTATTCGGGTAGAAGCCACTGGTGATGATGATGATGATCCAACACCGCAACCGGGACCGAGTACGCCAACTGTTGAATCGCCGCTATCCGGTGTGCATGTTAAGACATTGACGCCTGCCCTCTCTGTGCGGGCATCATCCAATGCGCAAGATACTACGGCAGAGGTGCAATTCGAGGTTTATGCGGATGAGGCCAAAACCCAGTTGGTTGCCAGCGATACCGTACCCAAAGTAGCGGGTAGTGAAGGTGAAGCGCCCTCGCCTACGGCCTGGCAAATAAGCATTAATCTTCAGGATAATACCCATTACTGGTGGCGTGCCCGAGCCTTTGACGGTACGCTTTACAGCCCCTGGGCCGATGCGCATTTCTTTGTCAATACCTACAATGACCCGCCCGACAGCTTCAATCTGACCAGTCCTGCGCCGGGTGCCGTGGTGTCAACACTTACACCGAAATTGGCATGGACGAACAGTTTCGACAAGGATGGTGACATCATCACCTATTCAGTCCAGGTATACGATGATGAGGAGCTTTCCAGTCTGGTAGCTGAAATGCGTGACATTGCGGAAGACCCCGGCGGCACTACCTCCTGGACAGTCAACCCTGCCTTGAGTGACCACACCAGATATTATTGGTACGTTATCGCAGAGGATGCTTTGGGAGCACAGACATCTTCTTCTGTTCGTTCCTTCACCCCCGGCGTCGACAACAATACCGCGCCTGGCGCGCCTGTATTGTTGAGTCCATCTATTGGGGCAAAAAGCGCCCATGTCAACACGGCTTTGACCGTCCAAAACAGTATAGATGCCGAAAATGATACGCTGACCTACCTGTTTGAGATTGATACGGTTAATACCTTCAATTCCGGCAATAGGCGTAGTTCCGGCATGGTGCCTCAAGGCCATGCAAATACCAGTTGGACCACTCCTGGCCTTGCAGAAAACCAACGTTATTGGTGGCGCGTCAAGGCCAGTGACGGCCAGTTGGTATCTGACTGGTCGGCAGTAGGCAATTTTCTGATGAAGGCCATTAACACCCCGCCGCCCACGCCCACTATCAGAAATCCTGGCGATGGCGCCTGGACAGCGACGCAATATCCTACGCTTGAAGCCAACCCGGTCGAAGTTTCGGAAGGCGAAAGTGTGCGCTACCACTTTGAAGTATTTAGTGATGCCGGGTTGACGCAACAAGTGGCCGAAGGCATATCGAACAATACCGCATTACGCTTGACTACGATGCTGGACGACAAAACGACGTACTGGTGGCATGTGCGCGCCATGAATGAAGACGGCATGGCAAGTGGCTGGAGCGCCTCCGCTATATTGTATGTAAGCACCGGATCTTATCAGGAACCTGTCATAAGTATGGTTTCGCCTGTCGTGCACACCATGCCTGATGAAGTCAAAGGACAACCAGGAGGAAAGCGCTGGCAGATAACGTTGCGCTGGGAAAGTACCAATCCCAATGCTGAGTCTACCGTTGCGTTGTACTGGGATAGCAAGAATACGGGCTTTGCAGGCCAGAAAATTGTGGATGGTCTGCGGCAAAGTTCTGGCACGCATTCGGGGAGCTATGTCTGGGATGTCACAGATTTTGCTCCGGGGGCTTACTATGTCTATGGCGTAATATATGACGCCAAAGGAGCAGGTAAAGCTTACGCGCCCGGGGCGGTTGTTATTCCGCCGTCCGGGCAAATGGGCAGCATCGTCATCTCGGACAGCAACAATCTGCACACAACAGATAACGGCGAGCAAGCCGTATTCAGCATTCGTTTGGGTAAAGCGCCAACTGCGGATGTAATTATTCCTTTGTCCAGCAGCAACCCTGGCAAAGGGAGGGTAGAACCCTCAAGTCTGACCTTTACTCCTCAGAATTGGTCGGTAAACCAGAAGGTAACCGTTACTGGACAAAAGGAGTGCGCTCCCAGCAAAGGTAATGATTTTGAGGTGTTGTCCGGTAAGGCACAGTCTTTAGACTCGGACTACATCGGGCTCTCAGGCACGCCGGTCAAGGTTAAGTATCCCGATACCGGCAGTGCGAGTTCTCCGAATCCGTCTACTAATAATCCCAATCTGTACATCTGCAATTTGAGCGTAGTCAGCCTGAACAATCCTGATTCGAGCACTTGGGAATATGCCATCCGTGGCGAATTGACCAACACCGGCGCTGCGTTGAAGGGAGTGAGCGCGCGATTGCTCGGCTTGCCCTATGGGATAAAGGTAATTAAAGAGCGGATGGAGTTTGGCGCAGTAGGACGCGATGAAACCGTCAGGACTGAAGACACCATTACCCTGCATTCCGAATCCCCGATTCCAGACATACTCCTCCAGCAGAGCATTGGGTTTCACTGGGAGTTGGATATCAAACCATGAAACTCTTCCGCAACTTTCTTCTGCTGTTGCTTGCTGTTCCGGCGTTGGCGTTTGCGCAGGTTTCGTTTCCGAATGGCGTACCTGATATATCGGTAGAAGATTTGTCGGTGAAGGCTTTGACTAGTAGTGGCAGGATTCGAGTAGCGCGGGAATGGTGGGAAGGTCAATGGCACATCAATCTTAGGTGGGCGGACGCGGTGATGGGCGGTGCGGGTTATGGTTCGCTGGATTGTTTGAATTACCCACTGATGACGATACAGGGGCTGACGTATAAAAAGAATGATATTGCTCCGGCAATTAAGGTTTGATTTTTCGGGGGACGCCCCATATGGGCCGGAAGGGCAAATATGCGGCAATCCTTAATTGCCGGGTGAATAGTCAGAATGTCTGGGCGCTGGAGTTTCGTTACAGTGTTAGCGCGACGGAGTATTTTGAGGGAGAAGGCTGCCTTGCCAAGCGAATCAGGAAATTATTGAACCGGCAATTAAGGTTTGACTTTTCGAGGCACGCCCCATATGGGCCGAAATGGCAAATATGATGCAACCCTTAATTGCCGGGTGAATAACACAACCTTCCATAATCATCCCTGACAACGCCGCGTTCCACCGATCACGTTCAACAATGCGACTCATACATGAAGCAGGGCATCGGATGCTATTCCTGCCTCCATATTCACAGCATCTAAATCCCATCGAAAAGCTATGGGCAAACATCAAACGTACATGGCAAAACAAACAACAATATTCCATCGAACAAATTATTCAAGAGTCCAGTTAATTACGGGAAGTACTATAAAGGATTTCATTGTTGGCGTTCTGGCGTTTTCAGTAATTGATTGTTCATTATCATACAGCATGTAGATAATGGTCAAGGCACTTGCCATACTGACTGATCAACCTCAATCATAGGGGTATGAAATAATTCTGGTTAAAACTGATGCCGTTCGGCGCGCGCAATGACTGCGACATGCACTTCTTTAGAGCGGTTTCTGTTTAATTATGTACATTTTCTGTAATATATTCCTTTTTATAGCTTCTTTTTATCGGAATGGTATGTCCTAGATTAAATAGAAAATGCTCTATATATTTCCAGCGGCTTTTGCGCCACCTTTGTAAATCCATTACCGCGCATGTCCGCAATAAAATTGCTGAGATCGTCCCAAACCTCAACGCGATACACTGAAATACTTTGTCCGCTGTAAAGACAGGTTGAGTGCGCAATAAAACGTTTGCCTCTGGTGGGTGCGGCGAGGCAGGAAATGCTGTTCGACTGTCCCACCGTGAGACCCACATTTTCGCCAAGCAACAAGCGCAGATTGGAATGCACAGCAAAGATCAGATCAGCCAAGGTAAAAATTGCGCCCCTATGGGGTTTTTCGGAAAACCCCGGCAGATGCCGGGGTTCGCCTTCTGGCAGTTCAGCAGGCGCTTACGCTTCCGGCAGTTGTGGCACAGGCGGCGCGGGTTGCGCCTGCGGCACAGCTTCTTCAAGCAGGACTTTCATGGAAAGCTTGACCCGCCCGCGATCATCCACTTCCAGCACCTTGACCCGCACGATCTGTCCTTCCTGCAAATAATCCTCCACCCGGTTGACCCGCTCATGCGCAATCTGCGAAATGTGCAGGAGACCGTCCTTACCCGGCAAAAGATTGACGAACGCGCCAAAATCCAGAATCTTCAGCACCTTGCCTTCATAAATTCTGCCGACTTCCACTTCCGCCGTAATCACGTCAATGCGCGCGCGCGCCGCCGCCGCCGCCTCCTCGCTGGCAGAAGCAATAGTAATCGTGCCGTCATCGGAAATGTCTATCATCGCGCCGGTTTCTTCCGTTAACGCGCGAATTACCGAACCGCCCTTGCCGATCACATCCCGGATTTTTTCCGGGTTGATCTTGAAAGTATAAAGACGCGGCGCATAGGCGGACATTTCCACATGCCCGGACATGGAACCTTCCATCAGGCCAAGGATGTGCATCCGCGCTTCATTGGCCTGCGCCAGCGCGATTTTCATGATTTCCTTTGTAATCCCCTGAATCTTGATGTCCATTTGCAGCGCGGTAACGCCGTTTCTCGTTCCCGCCACCTTAAAGTCCATGTCGCCCAGATGATCCTCATCGCCCAGAATATCGGTCAGAACAGCAAAGCGATTGCCTTCCTTGATCAAGCCCATTGCAATCCCGGCCACATGCGCTTTCAGCGGCACGCCCGCATCCATCAGCGCCAACGAACCGCCACAAACAGAAGCCATAGAGGAAGAACCATTCGACTCGGTAATTTCAGAGACCAGCCGCATGGCGTAGGAAAAATCCTCATGTCGCGGCAACACGGCAAGCAAGGCGCGCTTGGCCAGCCGCCCATGCCCGATCTCCCGCCGCTTGGGCGAGCCGACCCGCCCGCACTCGCCGGTCGCAAAAGGCGGCATGTTGTAATGCAGCATGAAGCGATCCCGATATTCGCCCGCAAGCGCGTCTATGATCTGCTCGTCACGGTGGGTACCCAAAGTCGCAATAACCAATGCCTGCGTCTCTCCGCGCGTAAACAGGGCAGAACCGTGGGTTCGCGGCAACACGCCATGCCGGATGGCTACAGGACGCACCGTGCGGGTATCACGCCCGTCAATACGTGGCGCGCCAGCCAGAATGCGTCCCCGCACAATGGCAGCCTCAAGATTGAAGAAAAGATCGGAGACAATGCCTTCTTCCGCGCCGCCTTCCCCTCCGCACAGCGCAGAAATCGCCTCCTCACGAATTTCCCTGACTCTCTGGGTGCGCTCCTGCTTGGAAATAATCGCATAGGCTTCTTCCAGCATGGTCTTGAAACCATCTGCCAGCCTGGCGGTCAGCTCTTCGTCGCGCGCTGGCGGCTGCCACTCCCATTCCGGCTTGCCGCCCTCTTCCACCAGTTCATCAATGGCGTTAATCACCGCTTTCATCTGTTCATGCCCAAAAACCACCGCGCCCAGCATCACTTCTTCGGATAACTCCGACGCTTCGGATTCCACCATCAGCACTGCGGCTTCCGTCCCCGCCACAACGAGGTCAAGTCGACTTTGCTTCAACTGGGTCGCGGTAGGACAAAGAACATATTCTCCATCTATAAAGCCAACCCGCGCCGCGCCGACAGGACCATCGAAAGGTACACCCGAAATGGCAAGCGCGGCAGAAGCGCCGATCAGAGCGGGAACATCCGGGTCAATTTCAGGGTTCAGGGAAAGTACCGTCGCCACAATCTGCACTTCGTTATAAAAACCCTCCGGGAAAAGCGGACGAATCGGGCGATCAATCAGACGGGAAGTAAGAATTTCCTTTTCGGAAGGTCGTCCCTCCCGCTTGAAAAAACCGCCTGGAATGCGCCCGGCCGCATAAGATTTTTCCTGATAATCAACAGTCAACGGAAAAAAGTCCTGGCCGGACTTGACATCTTTTGCCGCAACAACCGTAACCAGAACTACCGTATCTTCCATCTTCACCACGACTGCGCCCGAAGCCTGCCGGGCGACTTCACCCGTCTCCAGCGTCACCTGATGCGCGCCATAGGCAAAAGTCTTTTTCACAACATTAAACATGGTTTTCCTTTCTTGCTTCAACTTTGACAAACGATCTTTCATGCCCGCTTTTCTGGCCTGGCGGGCAAACGAACAAAACGGCCTGCCGTCCGGCAGACCGCTTCATTCACCTCAATAGGGAAGGGGTTTCTATAACCCCAGTCTTCATGGTTTTACGCCTTACTTACGCAGACCAAGACGCTTGATCAGACTGCGATAGGAATCCAGGTTCCTGCCCTTCAGATAATCAAGCAGCTTGCGCCGCTGACTCACCATGCGAAGCAAGCCCCGCCGGGAATGGTGATCCTTTTTGTGCTCCTTGAAATGCGCGGTCAGGTCGTTGATACGCTCGGTCAGAAGCGCAATCTGCACTTCAGAAGAACCGGTATCGCCCCTGACGCGCTGGAAGTCGGCGACGACTTTCGCCTTTTGCTCGGTGCTTACAGCCATTTCAAACTCTCTTTCAAAAAAAACAGCGCAGCCCCGGTTTGATAGAGCCGCGTCCGGATAAACCGACCGGAATACATCCAGCCAAAAACGGAAAATTATACCGCCTATCCGAACAGGAAGGAAGAATAAATTTCCTTTACCCTCCGGCGCAAAGTTGATATTCCATTTTCGCCCTCTCCCTCATTCCCTCTCCAGCAAGCGGGAGAGGGACGTCCACGCCTTGACTGTTTTTCAGCATGGAAAAAATGAAGACAGCCTTAAATCAAAACCTCTCTAAAATACCGGACGGTGGTTACACTTCCGACTGCGTCGACAACAGTCGAAAGTAGTTTTTAGAAGGTATACTTCTGCCTCCAAAATCTTTGACCTTTATTGAGGAAAGAGTTTCACATGAACGCCGCCGGCTTTATCCAGGACCTTGCCATTGTAATGTTGGTCGCCGGTATAGTGACCCTCCTGTTTCATCGCTTCAAACAGCCGGTCGTGCTGGGCTACATTCTGGCCGGTGTGGTTATCGGCCCCTATACGCCGCCCTTCGAACTAATCAATGACAAAGATACGATTGACACCATGGCCGGGCTTGGCGTCATCCTTTTGTTGTTCGCACTGGGACTGGAATTCAACCTGAAAAAGCTGGCCAGCGTCGGCTGGACGGCATTTTTCGCGGTATTGGCCGAAATCGCGGTAATGATGACTCTGGGTTATTCAATAGCGATGTATTTCGGCTGGGGGTCAATGAACGGCATTTTTCTGGGCGCCATGCTGTCGGTGACTTCCTCCACCATCATCATCAAAGTAATCAACGATTTGAAGCTGAAGCATGAACGCTTCGCGCAACTGGTATTTGGCATTGTGATCTTCGACGACATGCTGGCCATCGGCATGATGGTGCTGTTGTCGTCCATTGCGCTTACCGTCGAAGTCGGCGTCGCCGGAGAAGTTGGCGCTACCGGCGTCGGCGTTGCAGCAGTGCTCGGCATATTGGGCAAACTGTCCCTGTTCCTGGTGGTGGCAATGGTGCTGGGCATCCTGATCGTCCCAAGGCTCCTTAATTACGTTGCCCGCTACAAGAACGAAGAAATGATGCTGGTCACAGTACTCGGCATCTGTTTCGGCTTTTGCCTGATCGTAATCAAAATGGAGTACAGCGTGGCCCTTGGCGCTTTTCTGATCGGGGCAATCGTGGCGGAATCGCGGCAAATCCCCATGATAGCGCGCCTCATCGAGCCGGTTCGCAACATGTTCAGCGCCATCTTCTTCGTATCTATCGGGCTGTTGTTCGACCCCAACCTCCTGGTCGAATACGCCTGGCCTGTCGTGGTGATTACCCTGGCCGTCGTGTTCGGCAAGTTCTTCGCCGCCGGCTCCGTTGTTTTGATCGCCGGCTACGGCGGACGCACCGCAATGCGCGTCGGCATGGGACTGTCGCAGATCGGCGAATTTTCATTCATTATCGCGGCGCTCGGCCAGTCGCTGGGAGTGACCGATGCGTTTCTCTATCCGATCGCCGTAGCGGTAGCGGCGGTGACATCGCTTGTGACTCCGTACCTGATCAAGACTGCTGACCCTTTGAGCCGTAAAGTGACGGAATCCATGCCCCCGCGCCTGGTCTACATCGGCCAGCTTTATTCCACCTGGTTGCAAAGCATTCAGCCGCAGGGAGACCGCGCCCAGCAGGCGGCGATTATCCGCCGGATCGTGTTGCAGGTGATTGTCAATCTGGCGCTTGTGACAGGTATCTTCATGACCGGTCGCTATTACTCCCCCACTATCATCGGATCGCTCGCAATCTGGGGAGCGTCGGAAGACTGGAGCAGGTGGGCGGTTTGGGTACTGGCGGTTGTGCTGTCATTACCGTTCCTGCTTGCCGCCTACGGCAAATTGAAGGTATTGAGCATGGTAATGGCGCAGTCGAGCGTGTCGCCGACCGTGGCCGGACGTTATGCCGAACCGGTACGGCGCGTCATTGCCGAATTGATTCCGCTGATAGCGTTGATCGTTTTTCTGTTGCTGATTGTTATCATGAGTCTCGGCATTCTGCCGACGGTCGGGCAACTTGTTGTGATGCTTGCCATTGTCTTTTTCCTGGGCTGGTTGCTGCGCGACCGCTTCCGAAAAATACACGCCCGCCTGCAAGCGGCGCTGATCGAAACGCTAAGGGACAAAAACGACTCCAAGCTGGAAGAGGACGAATACAGGAAGCCTTGACCATGCGAATTGCCCAACTAAGCGACCTTCATTTTTCCGAATCTGCGGACCTGCGTCGTCCAGGTCTCAAGGGCGGGGAGCATTCGATACCGGTTAGAGAGCCTCAATCTCCGCAGGACAACAGTCTCGCTCGCCGCGTGTTCATGCAGGGGCGCGTCCAGTCTGACATTGCGCTTGACGCCGCGCTCGCCGCCATTCTTGCGCTCGACCCGAAGCCCGACCTGCTGCTGATTAGCGGCGACCTTGCCGAAAACGGAAGCGGCGAGGAATACATGGGATTACGGCAGCGGTTCGCGGGTTGCGCGTTGCCCATATTGGCCGTACCCGGCAACCATGACGACGCCGCGCTCATGCGTGACATCCTGTCGCCATATGTGCCTGCGCGCGAAGTCGGGCATTCCGCTTACGTGGTTGACGCTTATCCGCTGACGGTGATCGGCCTGGACACGACATGGCCTGGACATATCGAAGGGCATCTGGACGCGGCGCAACTGGCCTGGCTTCAGCGTACCCTGTCGGAACGAAGAGAACGCCCGATTCTTATCGTCATGCACCATCCGCCTATCGTAACCGGTCTTGCCGCTATGGACGCATATCGTCTGTTTGACGGCGCGGAGGCATTGGCCGGACTGCTGAAGCGACATGTGCAAACGGTCGTCGGCATTCTGTGCGGGCATGTGCACCGCAACGCGCACGGCTGTTTTGCGGGCGTGCCGACGTACATTTGCCCCGCGCCGGTGCACCAGATGGCATTTGATTTGCGGGTCGGCGTACCGCTTGCGCTTTGTCTTGAACCACCGCAATACGCGGTGCACCAATGGTTGCCAGCACAGGGCATCGTCAGCCACGCTGTTTATGTACAGGCATTTCCACGCCAGGAAATAGCATAGACATGTGATTTACACGCATACGCCAGAGCGATTTTGGTTCAAGCGCATACGTCGTCATTGCGAGCGTCCGGGCTGAGCGCCTTGTTAGGTGGTGGTTATAAATGGCCCGGCTGCCATTCAGGATATGCGGGGATGTGCGAACCATACTCAAGCCACGAAACCTCATGTGATTTCCAGATTTGAAATGCTGGCTTTTGCTCTGGGTCATCATCCAGCGTAGCAACGCGCAAGATGACTTGATCCTGCCCCGTGCGCTGCGCAATTAGATGCGTACCACAGTTTGAACAAAAATAACGCGCCTTGCCGGGAGACGACTCAAATGCTTTCAATTGATCTTGACCTCGAACCCAACGAAAGTGCTCATGTTTTACGCCAGCGCCTGTATTATAGACCCGGCTACTAAGTATTGAATAATTTTACATCATCCCCATATAAATGAAATGGACAAAGAAGATGGTCGCAGGCTGTCGCGCGAAGCACAGCATGAG
>Ga0099364_10005392_pt1 | contig 18989 bp, 8 predicted proteins | sample TergutTh196P3_FD_73070 | JGI IMG/M metagenome (GOLD analysis project Ga0099364, IMG submission 73070) | Microcerotermes parvus P3 segment gut microbial communities from Pointe-Noire, Republic of the Congo - Th196 P3 | ecosystem: Host-associated > Arthropoda: Insects > Digestive system > Gut ...
AAAATAACAACAACCGAACAATCTTTGCACAACACAAAAAAAAGTTATTGACTATAAATTGTTTATATCCGATAATGGGACAGATCGGGAAAAACAGGCGGGGGGGGACAATTTGTCATACACCCATGGTTGCCGCTTTTTCCCATTGTCTGAACACGATTTTAAGGATTTATTGATTTACAGGATTTTTTGGGGTTACTAATTTTTTGTTGTAAAGCCTTTTGAAATCCAAACTTAAACCGCCAAAGTTTATCAGCAAACCATCAGCAATGTTGTATGCTTCCAAATAATTGATTGCTTGGGCTTTGTGTACATCTTCAATTTTTTCCATTGCCTTTAATTCTACCATTACACAATTTTCAACAAAAAAATCTACCCGTCTTGTTCCAATTTGTTTATCGCGATAGAATATCGGCATTTCCATCTCTCGTTGAAAAGATAATCCCTCGTACTCCATCTCAATCGCCAGCGCACGCTGATAAATGACTTCCTGAAAACCATTTCCTAACACCCTGTGTACTTGCATCGCACAACCAATAATTTTGTGCGTTAGTTTGTTTATATCAACCATATTCTGCTATATCTTTTAGAATGCAAAGATACGGAAAAATAAGATATATGATGCTGTCCATGATTGCTGCTTTTTCCATTGTCTGAACACGATTTTAAGGATTTATTGATTTACAGGATTTTTCGAGGGGGGGACTAATTTTAATCTTGTTATTCCTTTAATCCTATTAATCCTGTTCTGACATCTTACCTTTTCCCATTGTCTGAACACGATTTTAAGGATTTAGTGATTTACAGGATTTTTCAAGGGGGGGGCTAATTTTTTGTTGTAAAGCCTTTTGAAATCCAAACTTAAACCACCAAAGTTTATCAGCAAACCATCGGCAATATCGTATGCTTCCAAATAATTGATTGCTTGGGCTTCTTAATCTTGTTATTCCTTTAATCCTATTAATCCTGTTCTGACATCTTAACCATCAACTGCGTTTTCATTGCGCGTGCGTAGCACGCAACGAAAACTTAGTTATTGTAGGCAGGTCTTTTTCAGCCTTTTCTACTTGTCTTTTAATTAAGACTTCCTTTATACATTTCTTCAATGTCTGTTTCAAAATTTGTTGGATATGCAAGCGAAACGCAAAATAATTCAAATGCAAATAATTTAAAATCATCAAATGACAATCCTGTATTATTTATAGGGCTTCCTCTATGTTCACAATTAACACAATCGCTGCAACATTTATTTCCATAATTTCTACTGTGTTCAAAGTCCTTTATTTCATCTTTTAGGTATTTATTAAAATAATGTTTAAGCCTCCTTTTGTCATTGATATGATTGTTCTCTTCATCATAAACTATCATTGTTATTATTTCTCTACCTTTACGATTTATAAAACTATGCAACATTTTATTGGTTTCTTTTATTCGGCTCAGTTTATCATTAATGTTTTTTTCTCTTGGAACTACATTGTTATTAAAAAGTTGATTTTTATAGTGAATTTTAAATGTTTGAAAAGCATAAAAAACTGAAAACATTATAAAAACACTGCCTATAATGGACTTGCACCAATCAAAAGATTTTAGAAAAAAATCAATAGAGTCTTTTGATGGTGTGGTAAGATAGCTATTCTTATTTAAATCAATAAACGTGTACACAAGAGCAGTTAACATAACCCCGAAACCAACAATAAGTATAGTTGCAAAAATATAATCTATTATTTTTAATAACTTTTTCATACTGCTATTTCTAATTGTTTTTTTAAATCCTCTTTTCTTCTAATAAATTTCGGGTCACTGTCGTGTTCACCTCCAAAGTATGAACGATAAATTCTGTCAATACTATTATTAGCTATTTCTTTCAATTTTTCTGTAATTTTAAAATCTGAATCATTAAAGTGTTCTTGGTCTGTTTTTGTAGCTCTTGACAACACTTTCTCTTTTTCATATTGTTCAATGGAGTTTAATAACCCTATTGTCTTTGGCAGTGAGTAAAATATATTTCTAATGATGAATTTTGATATATCAGCATCATTATAGTTGCCTATAGGCATCCCTGTTTGAAGTAATAATACAGGTAAAAAAACTTGTTCTAATGAAACTGCTAATAAATTAATATTTATGGGGAGTATTTCGAGCATTTTTTCTCCTCTCGGTGTAATGTCTATTTTTTTCTCTTTAAGTTTTTCTTTATTTTCGGGTGTGCCTTCAGGCTCTTCCTCTATAATAATAATACTTTGATCCCAATGCAATTCCTCACATGCCAAATGTACTGCATCTTTTTTATAATCAAAAATTTCAGCCAATTTAGTCGCAGTTTGGTTTTGATTAAATTTATAATCTTTCTTTTTGAGGTTTTTAAGGAGTTGCAATATTCTAATTTTCAAGAAAGGGATAAACTGTACCGTTCTTTCATGAGGAATGGATGGAAAACGATATATATTGGGAAGAAAATTTTCATCAAAATGTTCTTTTATTTTAATATCGTCAAATTGATATTTGTCATTCTCTGTCTTATATTTGGAAAAACAATAACAATACCCTGTTGCGGGATTAACTAATAATGATTCCAAAAATTTATAATATGTTTTCGAGATAAATTTATCAATAACCTTATCGTTAATTTGGGTATAAATGCTGTCAAAATTTTCTTCACATAGCAATTCAAAATCATCTTTCGGAATAATATTGATAAATCTGTTTATCATACAGACAATTATTCTTTTGTTGCAATAAAATACATCATCAAATAGTCCACAAGCTTGTTCAAAGTTCATTATCTGCTTTGTGCTATCGAAGTCTGGCATAAAACTATTTCCAATTAATATGATGAGATTTTTTAAACAATTTATTTTTTTCTCTTTTAGTTCAGATTCAGAAATAGCTGCATAATAATCAATTCTTTTATTGATCATATCAAAAGTTGTTGGAGTTCCCAGAACATAGAGCTTTGATTCTGACCTGATTCCAGAAGGTAAAGAATTAAAGGTATTGTATCTTATTGCAATAATAAAAATACTATGATTAAAGAACGATGCTGTACTGATATCCTGTAAGCCACTCATTCTGTTTTTATATACTTCTTCGTATTTTGGAGAGATTTGGTCAAAATTGTCTAACATTACAACAAATTTGTAATCTTTTTGTACAAGATGTAAAAACAATTCGCATAATTTCGCATATTCCATTGAAATTTCTGCAGGTCCTGTACCGTTATACTGTTTGAAAAAATCACTACATTCTTCAATATCATTTTTAGAATAATTATAATTCCTATTCTTTACGATAGAATCCAAATAGGTATTCATATAGTTTTTAATATCTCTCCCTTCTAATCTTTCATCTCCATATTTCTGATAAGTACAATAATAGGTAAAAAGGATTCTGCATAGTTGAAATTTTATTGCATTTTCTAAAGCAGATTTAGACAAATCAGTAGGGCTAATTCTCATTACATTAATCCTTATGCTAATTATTTTATTATTATTTAAGTCTGTTTCGTATTTGCTCATGAAATAATTAAAGTAACTCGTTTTTCCTGCACCTCTGATACTTGTAATAAACATTTTTCTTTCTTCTGGTGGTATCTTTCCCCTATTTTTCAGTTCAATTATTTTATCATAAAGTTTATTGTCTTCATTAACGACATCTGGATTATCCTTTTTTAGATATAAAATCACATCTAAATTTTCATTTACATAAGTATCTATTATTTTTTTGTTTGATGTTTCTATTGATGGATTAACATCGTAGTGTTCAAAAACTTGTCGAACAAATGCTTTCATATTCTCTTTTGAACCAGAATCGTCTAGTTGCCTTTGAGCTTTTGCTGTATCCGAATAATCAAAAGGCGTGTTTAAACTTGCACTTATTGCTTTCTTCTTTGTTTTGTTGCCTTTTATTAAGGTTTCTCCAAAATTTTCTCCAAATTGAACAAGTTGATTAAATTTATACTTTACTACTTCCAATTCTGAAGGTGTATCTGACATAAGTTATATATTTTATCCCTGCTCTTACGGCTTTGCAGGCCTTGCCTTAATCTTCTTTTCTTAACAAACCACCACATTCCGTCTATCTTCCATAGCTCAACCCCCATCTCATAAAAACCCTGCAAAGGTACAACATTTTTTTATCTGTAAAAAAAAATTTCACTTTTCCTCTATTTTTTTCCTATTTCACACGTTTCCGTTAAAATAATTCCTTATCCGTGAAAATCAGCATTCTCTCCCCCTTTGGGGGAGCCGGAGGGGGCTGTCATCCGTGTTCCCCCTCCACCATCACCCCCATCACCTCTCGTGTCCCCTCCGTGATTTTGCAATTTTCGCTGGTGCGGTGGTTGATGACCCAGATGATGTCGTTGCCGGAGCAGAGGAGCCAGGTGTTTTCTTTTTCTATTTGGGAGAATTTTTGGTCAATGAAGAAGTCACTCAGTTTTTTTCGACCTTTCATGCCGAGGGGGACGAAAGCGTCGCCGGTTTTGGGTTTGCGGATGGTGAGCGGGAAAGTGAGTTTGTCGTAGTCGAATTTTGAACACGGATGACACAGATTAGACGGATTAAAACGGATTTTTATATTTTTTAATCTGTGAAAATCCGTGCCATCTGTGTCATCTGTGTTCTCCCCACACAGCCCCGTAGGGAGGGTATAGCGTGTTATTTTCAGGTGCAAGGGGGTGTAGATTTCGGTATCGTCTTTTTCGATGAAGAAGATGTTGTCGGATGGTGGTTGTGTTTCGTGGAGGAGTAGTTGTGTGCGGTCTTTGGTGAGGGTAAAGTGTTCGGAGTGGAAGCGTTTGCCGGATGTGGCAGTGAGGGATTTGAGGATGTCGGGGATGACCTCTTTGTTAAATCCGTAGGGCGACAGGATTTCAAACAGGAAAGTCTTTGGCGCTTCTAAGGATTGCAGTTTTTCGATGTTGATGGCGAGGACGTTGTTGGGCAGGCGTTGGGTGATTTCGGCGATGACCTGTCGGATGCGGGTTTGGTAGATCTGTTCCGCTTCGTGGAAGCGTTCCATGTTTTCGACCATGATGCGGTTCAGTTGGGGTTGGATTTTTTTGAGGGTAGGGGAGAGGAGGAGGCGGATTTTGTTGCGGGTATATTTGGTTTGTTTGTTGGAGGCGTCTTCGCGGTGTTGCAGGTGGTGTTCTTCGGCGTATTGTTCTAACTCTTTCCGTGTGGCGAACAGGAGTGGGCGGATGATGTGTTGGCGTTTGGGCAGGATGCCGTGCAAGCCGCTGATGCCGCATCCACGCAGCAGGTTGAGGAAGAAGGTTTCGATGTGGTCGTCCTGGTGGTGTGCGGTGGCGATGTAGTTGTATTGTTGGGTTGTGAGCAGTTCCGAGAACCATTCGTAGCGCAGCGTGCGTGCGGCGTCTTGTATTCCGAGATGGTGTTGTTTGGCAAAGGCGTCGGTGTCGAACTTTTTGCTGAAGAACGGGACGTTGTATTGCGTCGCCAAATCGCGCACAAAAGCCTCGTCGGCGTCGGATTCTTCGCCTCGCAGACCGAAGTTGCAGTGGGCTATGCCGAAAGAGAAACCGGCTTGATGGAAGAGGTGCGCCATTACCGTTGAGTCGAGTCCGCCGCTTACAGCCAGTAGTATCTTTTGGGTTGGCTCGAAGAGGTGGTGTTTGGAGATAAAGCATTGGCAATCGGCAAGCATGACCCTGTTGTAATTAATTTTTGTTGTTTATATTTTGTTGAGCAATAGCAATGGATTTATTAAGTTTTTCGATAAACCATTGTTTGTCGGGGAAAGCCGTAAGATACTGTGCTACTTTTATATTTTCTTCATCTAAGAGCAAGAAATGAATATGTTCGGTGTTCCCTTCGCTACAAAGGAGTAATCCGATTGGCGGATTTTCGTGTGGCTGTCTTTCGTTCTTTTGTAAGTATTTGAGATACAACTCCATTTGCCCTTTGTATTTAGGTTTGAATTTGCCGAGTTTCAGGTCAATAGCCACTAAGCGGTTGAGTTTTCGGTGGTAGAAGAGCAAATCAAGCGAATAGTCAATGCTGTCAATAGGAATGTGTTTTTGTCGTTCAAGAAAAGCAAAACCTTGTCCGAGTTCGAGAATGAATTTTTCTAATTCGACAAGAATGGCATTTTCAAGATCTTTTTCAGAATAGTATCCGCTTAATCCCAAAAAATCAACAACGTAGGTGCTTTTGAAAACCAAATCGGGACTTATGTTTGTGTGGTTGGTCGTTTGCAGGATTTGTAAAATTTCGTCATCGGGTTTAGCGGCAATGGCTGTTCGTTCAAAAAGCATTGTGTCTTCTTTTTGCCGTAATGTGCGTATGCTCCAATTTTCGATGATGCACATTTGTTGGTAAAACAATCTTTTGGCGGGATTTTCAATAGCGACAAGTTCTATGAAATGGCTCCAACTTAATGTTCGCGACACTGTCGCGAACATTTCTTCGCTATATACTTCGGCTACTTTAATCATTCGGTTTAAGCCCGAATAAGTGTAGCCTTTTCCAAACTTTTCGGTCAAAGTTTGCGACAGTGTCGCAAGAATTTGTCTTCCTTGTTGCGAATAGGTTTCAAATCCCATTTCAGTAATAATGTGATTACCAATTGCCCAATACAAACGACTGATTTCCGTATTCAAATATACGGCGATACTTCTGCTTGCTTTCTCGATAAGCGTTTCTATTCCAAGCAACAGACGGTTTGTATCGGGTATTTTCCCTGCGTTGGATATTTCTATTTTGTCGGTCATTTTGTCGGTATTTTTAATGTTCAATACCTGTAATGCTCCGGCTTATAAGGTCCATCCTCCGGCACCCCGATATAGGCGGCTTGGTGAGGCGTGAGTTTGGTCAGTTTCACGCCGAGTTGTTCTAAGTGCAGGCGTGCGACCTCTTCGTCTAACTTTTTCGGGAGGCGATAGACGTCAATGTCGTGTTGTTGTTGCCAGAGTTGCAGTTGTGCTAATGTCTGATTGGTGAAGGAGTTGCTCATGACGAAAGAGGGGTGTCCGGTGGCGCATCCGAGGTTGACTAAGCGTCCGTCGGCGAGGAGGTAGATGCAGTGTCCGTCGGGGAAGATGTACTTGTCCACCTGCGGTTTGATGTTGATTTTCCGGATGCCTGCGATGGCGTTCATCTTGTCCACCTGGATTTCGTTGTCGAAGTGTCCGATGTTGCAGACAATGGCTTCGTCTTTCATGCCGGCAAGGTGTTCGGCGGTGATGACGTCGCAGTTGCCGGTGGTGGTTACGTAGATGTTTCCTTCGGAGAGGGCGTCTTCGACGGTTGTTACCTCGAAGCCTTCCATCGCCGCCTGTAGCGCGCAGATGGGGTCTATCTCGGTAACAAGGACTCTGGCGCCGTAGGAGCGCATGGACTTGGCGCAACCTTTTCCGACGTCGCCGTAGCCGCATATCACGACTACTTTCCCGGCAATCATCACGTCGGTAGCGCGTTTGATGCCGTCGGCTAACGATTCACGGCATCCATAGAGGTTGTCGAACTTCGACTTTGTGACCGAGTCGTTGACGTTGATGGCGGGGAAGAGCAGTTCGCCCTTTTCGTGCATTTGGTAGAGACGGTGTACGCCTGTGGTGGTCTCTTCCGAGACGCCGCGTATCTCTGCTGCCATGCGGTGCCATTTGCCGTTATCTTCTTTCAGTGTCTGTTTTAGTTTGGAGAGGATGATGGCTTCTTCGAGGTTTTGGGGCGTGGCGTCTAAGATGGCGGGGTTGTTTTCCGCTGCGTAGCCTTTGTGTATCAGCAGTGTGGCGTCGCCGCCGTCGTCCACAATCAGGTTAGGACCTTTTCCGCCGGGGAAAGTGAGCGCCTGCTCGGTACACCACCAGTACTCTTCCAACGTCTCGCCCTTCCACGCAAAGACGGGAACGCCCGCTTTGGCGATGGCGGCGGCGGCGTGGTCTTGTGTGGAGAAGATGTTGCAACTTGCCCAGCGCACCTCGGCGCCGAGCGCAGTCAGCGTCTCTATCAAGACCGCCGTCTGGATGGTCATGTGCAACGATCCCATGATGCGTGCTCCCGCCAACGGTTTAGAGGTGGCGTACTCCCCCCCTTTGGGGGGGCAGGGGGGGGCTGTATATTTAGTCCGGATAGCCATCAGTCCCGGCATCTCTTTTTCGGCTATTGTAATCTCTTTCCTGCCCCAGTCGGACAGGGCGATGTCTGCTACTTTATAATCCATATATTTTATTGTTTAGCCACGAATGGCACGAATTTTCACTAATTTTTTTCAGCACAGAGGCACAGGGAACACAGAGTTTCACAGAGGTTTTTATTGTTTAATTACTTTACGTGTTACCATGCCGTTTTCGGTTGTTATTCGGATGAAATAGATGCCGGCGGGTAAAAACGAAATGGACATTTCGTTTTCGTTACACGTTACGCATGACACGTTACATGTTCTACCAAAGACATCAAATATTTCAACGCTTGTAACTTGTAACTTGTAACTCGTAACTCGTAACTCCCCGCTCGTTGGATTCGGATATATCCGTAGAGACGGATAATTATCCGTCTTTACGTCGTCGTTGATTGCGGTGTTTTCTTCAAATTTCACCACGATGGTATGGTCTTCTGTTACATTATCGAAGGTATGGGTGTTATCTGTTCCGACGTTGTCGCCGTCAACGAGTACATAATATATAATGTAGTTTTCATCGGCAATCATCTCGAAAGAGACGCTTTCGCCTTCGTTGACCTTAATCTCGCCTTCGGGTGAGATGGCGCCGCCGACATTACCCTCGACGCTTGCGGTGATGGTGTATTGCGATGCTGTTGCGCGGGTAACGGCAACATTGTAACTTTTGGTTGTCGTTCCGTCTTGTGCGGTAACTTTAATGGTGAAATTGTTATTTCCGACAGTGAGCGGTGCATTGGTTACGTTGCCTGTAACGGTGGCGTTGGCGTCGGCTGCTTTGCCGGTGATAGTGATTGTGGTAATGGTATTTTCGACGTTGACGGTATAGTTGGTGGTGTTGGAATTGAAAGTAGGGGAGAGTGTGCCGTGGTTGACGGTGAGGCTGGTCAGGTTAGCGTTTTTGCTTTTGAAGTTGGCGACTAAGGTGGTGTTTTCGGTGATATTGAAGGTATAACTGGAGTTGGTGCTTACCTGTGTGCCGTTTTTGGTCCAGTTGACGAAACTGAAGTTGGTGTTTGGTGTTGCCGTTACTGTTACCGAGGCGTTGCTGTTGTATGTTCCGGCGCCGGTTACGGTTCCGCCGTTGGTTGGGCTGGCGCTTACGGCTACGGTGTATTGTGTTGATGAACCTGCCATAAATTTGAATGAAATGAAACCGCCGCTATGGGTGATGTCGGTAATTGGTTTATTTACCGGCGTGCTTGTCCATTGGAACATCATGGGTGTTGAGGTGGAGGTAAACGATGTTTTGTTGCTTGTGCCGGGGAATGGGCAGCCTCCGCTGTTAATTTGTCCATAACTGGAAGGAGATGAGTTTGGCACTTGTACGGTTGCGCTGGCGCAAACCGGATACATCCGTTGTGGATGTTTGTCGTTAATGCCGGAAGTGCCTACGCTGCTATGTACGTGATAGATGATTAATCCGGCGCCCGGAACATTGGTGTCGAATTTTATCTTTTGACGGTTTTCCAACAGATAGTGTTCACTGCCGCTGCCGGTGTTAATGCGGTAGGCTACGGCGTTTTCCGTCGAGTTGGGCATATTGGTGATGGTCGTTGCCGAGTTTAACACAACGGGCGTAACCCAGCCGAATTGTACCTTAGTGTACATGTTGTGATGCGCAGGACGATTTCCGCCCGGATTGCCGTTCCAACTGCCATCTGCCATGATATCCCACATGCCGGTACCGATAAATTCACCGTTTGTCGTTCCATTTGTATCGTAAAAGTCGGGAGCGCCGAAGGCGTGGGTCATCTCGTGGCAAATAACGCCGATGGTTGTTATCGTTGTTCCGTACAAAAGTTCCGGCGAACAGGAGTAAACGCTGATGGATTTCCCGTTTTTCGTAACGGAAGGATAAAACTGCCATTTATGCGACCATATCGTGCCTGAGCCGCCGCCGGCTTCCTGTCCCATTCCCGCAAAGATAAAGTGAAATCCGTCAACCTTGCCATCGTTATTGCTGTCGTAATCGGCAAAATTAATACTCGGCTCGGCGGCAACCTGTTGGGCAGCCCATCTGGCAAGTTCTTGACAATTTTGTGTTCCACCATTTCCCGCGTAATAGGATTCGTTTTTTGGAGCGGTGTAAATACCACATAATGTGATGGTTAAATCGAACTTGTTGTACGACGATTCCTTAAAGAAATCACGAACGCTACCGGTGCCGTTGCCCGTATATCCTATCTGGTTCATCAAGTTGTTAAAATCGCTCATCTGTTTTATAAAGGATTTTCCCGGAAATTGCACAAAGGCGCACAGCGTTTTATACTCGCCGATGACGGCTCTGCCGCCTCTATCTTCATATTCGTCTTCTATCTCCCAAATTTTCAACATCACTTGTTTTTGCGCATCGCTGTAAGACAGATCTTTTTCGATAGCGTTTAAAAACGAATTGACGGCGGCGTCTCTTTTTTCAACATCCGTTGCAATGACGTCGGAAGGCTGCAAGTTGCCGTCTTCGTCTAAATAAGCATACGTCAGATAGCCTTCACTGTTGTATAACAGCGTGTAGCCGTCCATGGATTCGTTCCGGTTAATCCTTTCGTCGCCTTTTATCATGACGGTTACTTCATCGCCATTTGGTTGCTGGAAAGCAATCGGATGCGGATATGCAGGCACCGCAAAAGCCTCTACATTAACGATGAACGTTAATAAAATGATGGTAAAAAGTTTTTTCATCTCTAAAATTCTTGATATTATTTTTATTTTTACTAATTTTTTCTCTGTGTAACTTTGTGATCTCCGTGTCTCTGTGTTGAATTTTTACTAATTTTTTTCAGCACAGAGGCACAGAGGACACGGAGTTTCACAGAGGTTTTTATTGTTTAACTACTTTACGTGTTACAATTCCTGTTTCCGTTTGTATTCGGATGAAATAGATGCCGGCAGGGACATTTGATAAATCAAATGTGATTTCCGATTTCCGATTTCCGATTTCCGATTGTAGAGACGTGGCATGCCGCGTCTCTACGTGTACGGCACGTCCCATAATGTCGAATATTTCGATGTCCGATGTCGGATTATCGCATATCGCATATCGCATATCGCATATCGTTATTAACCCGTTCGTCGGGTTCGGATATATCTGCACATTCCCTCCTTCGGAGGGGCTTAGGGGGGCTATCCCTGTCCCTTCGCCGAACATCACCACGATGGTGTGGTCGGAAGTTACATGGTTGAAAGTATAACTATCGTTTGGTCCGACGTTTACGTTATCAACGAGGACATATATTATATGGTAGCCGTCATCGGGTGTCATTTTGTAGGTGATGCTTTCGCCTTGTCCGATGATTATCATACCTTTGGGCGAGATGGTCCCGCCGATATTATCTTCCACGATGGCGGTGATGACATATTGAGGGATACCGGCGCGAACGACGGTAACATAGTAATTTTTGACGGTAACGCCGTCTTGCGCCGTAACGGTGATGGTGAAAAGGTTATTTCCTTTCTTGATAGGCGCATTGGTTACGTTGCCTGTAACGGTGGCGTATGGATCTGCCGCAACGCCTGTGATGCTGATGGCGGCAACGGATTCCTCAACGTTAACGGTATAGTTGGTCATATTGGGTGAGAACGCCGGATTGAGAGCGCCGGGGTTTACGGTTAAACTCGCTAAATTGGCGTTGGCGCTCGAGGCGGAACGGACAACGGTAACAGCATAATTTTTGATGGTGATGCCGTCTTGTGCCGTAACGGTGATGGTGAAAAGGTTGTTTCCAACGGTGAGTGGTGCGTTGATTACATTGCCTGTAACGGTGGCGTATGCGCTTTGTGCTGTCCCTGTGATGGTTATGGTGGTAACGAGGTAGGCGACGTTAACGGTATAATTGGTGATAGTCGGTGAAAAAGCCGGAGCCAGGCTGCCCGGAACGACGGTTAAACTTCCCAAGTTGGCGTTGGAATCTATTGTGGCACGGACAACGTTCACATAGTAATCTTTGGTTACCGTGCCGTCGCCCGAAGTAACGGTAAGGACGAATGGATTGCTCCCGACATTGATGGGCGCATTGTTCACATTACCGGTAACGGTAGCGCTGAGATCTTCCGGAATGCCTTTAAGGGTTATGTCGGTAACTACATGCATGACGTTAAGGGTGTAAACGGTGGTATTCGGGTTGAAAACCGGTGTCAAGGTACCCGTAGAGTAAATCAAGTTTGCCAAGTTGGCATTGGTGCCTATTGATCCGGCGCGGATGACGGTAACGTAATAACTCTTGGTCGTTACGCCGTCCGCCGCTGTAACGGTGATGGTGAAAAGGTTGCTGCCGACGTTGAGCGGCGCATTGACCACATTGCCCGTAACGGTAGCGCTGGGGTCGTCCGGTACGCCTGTGATATAATTCATCACGGTAGCGGAGTTGGCAACGTTAACGGTATAGGTCGTTACATTGGGACTGAACGCCGGAACCAAAACACCGGGATCTACGGTGAGACTTGCCAAATCGGCGCCGTCACCGCTGAAAGCACGGATAACGTTGATGTAGTAATCTTTGGTCGTTATCCCATCTGTCGCCGTAACGGTAAGGGTGAAAAGATTGCTCCCAACATTGATGGGCTCACTGAACACATTGCCCGTAACGGTTGCCTCGGGATCTTCCGCAATGCCTTGAAGGGTTATGTCGGTAACCATGTTAAGAACGTTAAGCGTATAATTGGTGATATTCGGATTGAATACCGGAACCAAATTGCCGGACGAGACAATTATATTGGTCAGATTGGCATTGTCGCTCGCGGTAACTCCGCCAACGATAAACATTAATGAAATGATTGTAAAAAACTTTTTCATAATTTAATGCGATTTGTGATATTTAAAAATTTTTGCGCAAAGGTACGGAAAAAAGTTGAAAGTTGAAATTGGAAGTTTTTTTTTTATGAATTCTTGTAATCTTTAAAATATATTGTACCTTTGCACTCTTATTAATTTTTTTTAATGTCCGAAAAAGGAACGGACGTAAAATTATAGAAAAATGAAGAAAAATTTAATATTATTGATTGCATTTTTTGCGTTTACTTGTACGGTTTTTGCGAATTATGTTGAGAAACTTCCTGTTACGGAAACACAACCTGATGGAACAGTGTTACACTTGTTTGTTACAGGCGACGAATTTTATAAACGTGTTTACGATGCAGATGGTTATACTTTGTTGAAAAATCCGAAAGGATGGGTAGTTTATGCAACTTTGGATCATGATAAACTTGTTGCAACAGAGTATATTTATGGGCAAATTGATCCTAAAAGTGTTGGTTTAGTAGCAAATATTGATATTTCAACAGACCAAAAACTTGAATTACGGAACAACGCTTTGAAAAATGCCCCCCAAACGGAGCCAACCAGAAGCGCTACGGTAAGAACAGGGACATTTAATAATATTGTGGTTTTTATCACTTTTCCGACTGCAGATCTTCTGGATGTTGAGACTTTTACATATACGATGGCAGAGATAGAGGAGTTGTTTAATGGTACGACTCCGGGGTCATCTTTGTTTAGTTATTATCGTGATATTTCCGGTGATGAATTTCATGTTGAAACAACATTCTTTCCGACATCTACTGATCCGACAAAAGAACCTTACGTAGCTCCACTCCCGCGTGCCGCTTACACAGATGAAAATCCTTGGCAAGGACCTGCCCTGCTGACTGACGCGTTGGAATCTGTACAAGATGACATCGCAGCAATGTTTCCGGGAGGCGTTGATAATATTTGTTATATTATTCAAGGTGAGCCGGAATACTGGAATTATTTTCTTTGGTCTGCCGGAGGACCATATATGAAAATAATGGAAGGCGACCTTAATCGAGGCACTTTAGTTCACGAAATGTATCATTGCTTGGGCGCTCCGGATTTGTATGTTTATCCACCTGATGCACCTCCTACTCCTATTGTTCCTGTTGGCAGTTGGGACCCAATGGCAGCACAGACCGCTCCTCCGCAGTCTTCTTTGGCTTATATAACCGATGTCAGTGGGAACTTTATTTCTGATGCTCAAATTGAGGAAATCACAGGAACAGGAACATATACATTATATGATAGTTGGGACAGAGACGAGGATCGTACTGTCGTTTATACAATCCCTTCGCCGACATCAACAGAGAATGAATTTTTCGTGCTTGAATATAGACGAAAAAGTGGAGGAACGCTATCGGCGGTATATGAGAGCGGGACGCCTAATGAAGGAATTGTAATTACACGTATCAATCCAAACGTTAACGGTAATGCCAATTCTGATGGAACTTATGCAAACCCTTTTGGCGTTTATGTATATCGTCAAGGCGGCACATATTATAATAATGGGAATTTAAATAATGCATGTTTCAAATCAGATGGACTTACCTCTTTTAGCGACATATCTTTGCCAACTGCGTTTTTGTCGAACAATTTGCCCGGATTGGGAGGTATTGTTATTGACAACTTCAGTGCAGCCGGCGGTGAATACATGACGTTTGGCGTTACTTTTCCGGATAACGAACCATGGAAAATCGGGAAACCTAACCCTGAAGACGTACTTGCCGAACTTATTGGCGGCGTACTCATTATTTATGGAGAGGGGGATATGATGGATTGGGAAAACGGGAGTTTGCCGCCGTGGTATGACGTAAGAGATCAAATCACAAAAGTTGATATTCAAACCCTCGGCGATCCTCTTCGCGAGGTTAAAAATATTGGAAATGCGGCTTTTTATGGGTGTTCTAATTTAACGACCGTAAACATAGCCAGTAGCGTTTTAACTATTGGAGATCTGGCTTTTGCGCTTTGTACTAAATTACCATCTATAACAATCCCTGATAAGGTTACGACTATTGGACATGGCGCTTTCTTTAGTTGTTCTAATTTAACAGTGGTCAACATAGGACCTGGTAGTCAAATTACAAGTATTGGACAGCAAGCCTTTATGCTTTGTACCAAATTACAATCTTTTACAATCCCTAACGGCGTTACGACTATTCAACAACAGACTTTCGCATACTCCGGTTTAACATCCATATCAATTCCTTGTAACGTTACAACTATTGAGAGTGATGCTTTTAATGGTTGTACTGCTTTGGCGGAAGTATGGATTTGTAAAAGCGTTACAGATATCGGAACAGATTTGATATCTTTTGTTTTTAAGGATTGTACCGGTTTAACCGATATTTGGGTCGAATGGCAATCTCCACCTGATATTATTGCAACTACTTTTGGAGGGGTTGTTATTGCAGATGTTAATTTGCATATTCCCTGCCAATATTATGATAATTATATCAATGCCCCCATTTGGAAAGGCTTTAATATTGTGGGAGAGGATCAAACTATTACCGTATCGGCATCCCCGCCGACATACGGCACAGTTACCGGCGGTGGCGACTACCCCTGCGGCAAGACAATCACCGTAACGGCAACCCCCGAACCCGGACGCACATTTCTCTATTGGAGAGAAGGTAGTACTATCGTTTCTTACAACGCTAATTATACGTTTGTCGTAAAAGGAGAGCGCAATTTGGTGGCGTACTTTGGTATTGCCTCTCATACTATCAACTTACAATCCAATCCGGTGGGCGCCGGAACTCTTACAGGCGCCGGAACCTACAGCTATGAGGCGTACATAACAGTAAAAGCAACGTTCAACAGCGAATGTTACACCTTCATCAACTGGACGGAGGGCGGCACTGAGGTATCTGTCTCACCCGAATATTCTTTCTTCGTATATGGACCACGTACTTTGACGGCAAATTTTGAGCCGATACCTCACGAAATCATCTTATACGCCAGCCCGTCAATAGGCGGAACAGTGAGCGGCGGCGGCACCCATAACTGCGGAACGGAAATCACCGTAACAGCAACGCCAAACACCGGATACGAATTTGTAAACTGGACAGAAGGCGATATTGGGGAGGTTTCTACTGATGCAAACTATACATTTACCGTAGCCTTACCTCGCGTTTTGACTGCCAATTTCCAACTGAAAACCTACAAAATTGACTTATTCTCCAACCCCTCTACAGGTGGAACGACTGCAGGTGGCGGCATATACACGCACGGAGATAAAGCAACGATGTCTGCCACTCCCAATGACTGTTACGAATTTTTAGAATGGACAGATAAAAACGGGATCTATGTTACCGACGACAACCCTTATTCCTTTTTTGTTACTAAACCCGATACTTTGATTGCCGTTTTTGCATTGAAAACTTGCGCGATTACTGTTGAAACAGACCCACCGGCATTGGGCGCAGTTACCGGTGGCGGCAACTATATCTGTGGCGCTTCCGTAACGGTTGTAACAGGACCCATAAACTGTTACAAATTTACCGGCTGGACGAAAAATGATGTTCTGGTTAGTACCAACTTTTCATACCAATTTGAGGTAACGGAAGATTACTGTCCGTGTACGTTGGTAGCAAACTTCGAGATAATAAAGTACGACGTCAGCATCATCGCCACCGACCCGACAGAAGGTACAGCCGCCATCACATCACCCAACAGTAGCGGCACCTACGACTGCGGCGAAAGCATTACCGTAGAAGCCACACCCACAACCTGTTACAAATTTGTAGAATGGCGCGATGAGAACGACAAATTCGTCTCTACTGCCAATCCGCTTACGTTTATCATTAATAAAGATACTACTCTGGTCGCCATCTTCGAGATAATAAAGTACGACGTCATCATCGCCGCCAACCCGATAGAGGGCAGCGTTACCGGCGACGGTACCTACGACTGCGACGACGAAGTTACCGTAGAAGCCACGCCCACAACCTGTTACGACTTTGTAGAATGGCGCGATGGCAACAACAATTTTGTCTCTACCGCTAACCCGCTTACGTTTTTCATTGACCAGGATACTACCTTGGTCGCCGTCTTTGTAATAAAAGAATACGACGTTATCATCATCGCCGCCAACCCGATAGAGGGCAGCGTTACCGGCGACGGCACCTACGACTGCGGCGACGAAGTTACCGTAGAGGCAACGCCCACAACCTGTTACAGTTTTGTGGAATGGCAGGATGGCAACGGGAACTTTGTCTCTACCGCTAACCCGCTTGTGTTTTACATTGACCAGGATACTACTTTGGTCGCCATCTTCGAGATAATAGAGTACGACGTCATCACAATGGCAAATCCGGTAGAAGGTACAGCTGCCATCACATCACCCAACAGCAGCGGCACCTACGACTGCGACGACGAAATTACCGTAGAGGCAACGCCCACAATCTGCTACGACTTTGTGGAATGGCAGGATGGCAACGGCAACTTCGTCTCCGACGACAATCCGTTTACGTTTGTCATTGATCAGGATACTACTTTGGTCGCCGTCTTTATAATAAAAGAATACGACGTTATCATCATCGCCGCCAACCCGATAGAGGGCAGCGTTACCGGCGACGGCACCTACGACTGCGGCGACGAAGTTACCGTAGAGGCGACGCCCACAATATGTTACAGTTTTGTGGAATGGCAGGATGGCAACGGGAACTTCGTCTCTACCGCTAACCCGCTTGTGTTTTACATTGACCAGGATACTACTTTGGTCGCCATCTTCGAGATAATAAAGTACGACGTTATCACCATCGCCGACCCGATAGAAGGTAGCGTTACCGGCGCCGACACCTACGACTGCGGCGACGAAGTTACCGTAGAAGCCACAGCCACAATATGTTACGACTTTGTGGAATGGCGCGATGACAACAACGATTTCGTCTCTACCGATAACCCGCTTGTGTTTTTCATTGATCAGGATACTACTTTGGTCGCCGTCTTCGAGATAAAAACCTACACCGTCGCCGTATCGGCAACGACAGGAGGTAACGCCACCATCACCTCGCCCAACAGCAGTGGCACCTACGACTGTGGTGAAGAAATTACCGTAGAAGCCGAAGCCCAAAACTATTACTACTTCTTAGAATGGCAGGATAACAACGGCAACTTCGTATCTGCCGCCAATCCGCTCACGTTTATCCTTGATCAGGACACGGCTTTGGTTGCCATCTTTACGCTGATCGCCTACGACATCATCGTCATCCCCTCTCCCGCAGTCGGCGACAATGACGCTACCGGCGGTGGCACCTATCCGCACGGCACACCCGTCATCGTAACGGCGACAGCCGACACCTGTTACATCTTCGTCAACTGGACAAAAGACGGCGAGGTGGTCTCCAACAGCCCCGTCTATCTCTTTATTGCGGTTGAGCCGTGTACGCTGATCGCGAACTTCATCCCGAAGCAGTACATCATCCTCACGGAGGAAGACCCCGACGAGGGCGGCGAAACCTACGGCGGCGGTCTCCACGACTGCGGAACGGATGTAACCGTAACGGCAGTGCCGGCGTATGGTTACAACTTCGTGGATTGGACGGAAGACGGCATCTGGGTCTCTGGCGACGACGAATATACCTTTATCGCCGCCGAACACCGCATCCTGACGGCACACTTCGAACCAAAACTCTATGATATTGAACTACTTGTAAATCCGCCGTTACCGTTAGTTGCCGGCGACGTTTTCGGCGCGGGGAGTTATCCTTACGGCGAAAACATCACCGTTTCGGCAGTCGCCGAAACGTGTTACTTCTTTGTCAACTGGACGGAAGACAACGTGGAAGTCTCCAAGAACGCAGATTATACCTTCACCGTGACCAAAGACCGCATTTTGGTCGCCAACTTTGACAGGTTAAGTTACGACGTCATTGTTTTGCCTAATCCGACGGGCGGCGGCACTGTCGACGGTGGCGGCAGCCATCTGTGCGGCGACACGATACCCATCTGGGCAGTTCCTAACGACTGTTACGACTTTGTGGATTGGACGGAAAACGGCGTATCGCTGAGTACCGACCCGTACTACGACTTTATAGTAACCGGACATCACGTTTTG
>Ga0099364_10005393_pt1 | contig 18984 bp, 13 predicted proteins | sample TergutTh196P3_FD_73070 | JGI IMG/M metagenome (GOLD analysis project Ga0099364, IMG submission 73070) | Microcerotermes parvus P3 segment gut microbial communities from Pointe-Noire, Republic of the Congo - Th196 P3 | ecosystem: Host-associated > Arthropoda: Insects > Digestive system > Gut ...
ACGAACAGGACGCTGGCAAATTGGATATTTGGCTCAATAACAGTGCCGGGACAAGTCTGACGAAAGTCACAACGGATAATTTCAGCACGAAGTTCGGACAACCCTTGGAGATTGGGCAGGTGGTTGTTACGAAGTGCCATGCGGGTGACAAGATGGAAGCCATTGTTACCCTGACCAACACGACAACAGGGAAAAACTCCTTGTGCGTCGTCACCGTCACCGGCACGACGCTGTCGTACAGTGGTTTGTACGCATTGGATGTTGTCCCGATCAACATTGTGACGGGGAAGTTGAATAATGATGATCTTTTTGATATTTTCGTTTCCGATGGGAATATTCATCAGACCTTGCTTGGTCAATCCAACGGTACGTTTCAAGCGCAGACCGCGGTGATCGCCAATGCCGATTTTATGGCGGTCTATTCCGCCGATTTTAACGGGGACGGAATGATCGATACCCTGGCTGTCGGAAAACGTTTTGCGTGGTTCATTCCGGGCGATTCGACTCAATCCCCGTCCGTCGTGGTGGATTTCACCAGCCTCGGCATCACGCCCAAAGACATTGCTTTCGGGGACTTCAACAATGACGGAAAAACGGATTTTGCCGTACTCAACCACGTCGGCGATGCGGTTTATGTCTTCACCTGTCAAGCGACCGGTGCTGGTAGCCCGAACTTCACGAGGTCATCGACGCTCTCCCCATTCAACGGAAAGCAGCTCCTTGTCACAAATTTCGACAATGCACATGGTGACGATATTGTCGTTTACGGTGTTGACGAAGCAGGGTTCGGCGGATCGAACCTGCAAACTTTTCTCTCCAACAGTTCCGGCGGTTTCAGTACGGTGAAAACCACCACGCTGAATTTTGCCGGAAACGATGTTTACGACCTTTTAGCTATTGGCGAAGTGACCAACGACGGGTACATCGATATTGTTGCCGTTTACAACGGCACTACCCACACGGCATCAACAAAGAATTCCTATTATCAGGTTTTGGTCAATATCGCTTCTGATCCGGGGCGTTTTCAACAAGGGACCAAAGCCGATTTGGGTAACCCCGCCACAACAAATTCGATTAAAAACCCCACGGCCGCAGCCATTGGCGATATGTACGGCGATGGGAAAAACGAGCTTGTCATCCTGGACGCCGAGAGCAAGTCCGTATGGATTCTTCAGCAAACTGCGGCATCGGGAACATTTGGAACCACCGCCAGCTACATGAAACCTTATCAGGTGACCGGTCTGCCGCTGGGCAATGCCGCTTTCAGCACGCTGGCCCTTGCCAACTTCAACGAAGACAGTCGTTTGGATGTGCTGGTTGGCGTGTGGACCACCAATGGAAACTTAACGTTTGGTATCCTGGAAAACAAGCCCGACGGCAAGGGAAATCTCCTGACGTCTCCCGCAGATACTACAGAAACCGGAGGTTTTGCCGGTGCCAACGCTTCCGGGTTGGCGTTTCATGTCGGGCGGCTGGATGACAACGGAACGGCAGACGTCGTCATTGTCGGCGGCAACACGGTCAAGCAATTTCTCAATACCGACAAATCCGGGGCGGAAATCGGAACGGTGACGCTTGTGATTCGCGATTACAATTCGACGCTTGTCAGTACGGAAATTGTTGATCTCAACACCCTGTCCGATCGACTGATCTTTATTGATGAATGGTCGAACTTTTGGGTCGAAATCTGGGCCAATACAGGAACATCGGTCGGTATTTCCTCATTTACGACATCTTTGACCTTCAATGCGGATATTTTTGAAGTGCGTTCCGGGAAAATCGAATACGGTGCCTCGGTTTCCCAATTGTCCATTCCCGACGAAACCAAAACAGGGGTGATCACCCTGTCCGGGACGGTGTCCGGTTCGCGGGGGGCCAATGCCAATAACACTCTCTTGGCCCGCGTTTCTTTTATGCCAGTGGCCGGAGGAGCAACAACACCCGGACAAACGGAAACAAAAGGAATCCTGTTGAACTATTCAACCAATACAGCTTCCGTTCAACCGATTACCAATGGTTTTGCGCTGGATGCGACAAAATCTTCCCTGACGACAACATCCAATGCAACGGGGCAACCCGCTCCTGCTCTGTTGGGAACGGTACCCCTGTTTCCGGTTATCTATGATATCAATGACGACGGAGTGGTTGATGCAAGGGACTTTACTCAATTTGTCCGGGCACTTATCGCGGGAAGTGTTTCGGCTTCAAGCGCGCCTCTGTTCGCTCGCTTGTGCGATTACAATCTTGATGGCGTGATTGATCCCAGGGATTTTACCTGGTTTGCAATGAATCTCGCTGATGGTCTTTCCAGGGAAGCTTGTCGTGCCGACCCTTCGCTCAAAGTGGCGTTTCCCCCTGTTTTTACACAAGTGCCGCTTACTTCGGCAATCGCCCCTGCCATGCAAATATCTTTGCTGGCAGAGTGGGATGACGATGTAATCGCTCCACTTGCCGGGACACTGGCACCGGTGATGCAGCAACAAAGCCTTTCCGATCAAAGTACGCAGAACCAGGCTCTCATGGCTTTTATCGCTTCGCAGGAAACCAAAAACGACGATTTCGACCTGGACATTCCGAATCAGGCTTCTGACACCGAACGTCTGCTTGCCGAAGGCAAGTTGTAGTCGTTATTGTGTTTCACGCGATCTTTAAAGACCGGCACCACGCGACAATCAGCGGTTTTGCTTCCCGGGAAATGCCGGGACGCTGACTTTCACGTGGTCCGGCGATGTTAAGCGTGTGGATGGAGTTCTCCCGGAGCCAGATGTGAAACGCCTCCACGACAGGCGGAAACCCCAGTTCCACCAGCAGGACAGGCTTTTCCAGTTCGATGGCAAACTGCCAGGTCAGTGCTGTTCCGCCTTCGAGCGGTTCGCGGTAAAGAATCAGCGTTCCGTCCGCGTCCCGGACATTCAGTCGCGTTCGCACGGCGTAATCAGGCGACAGGGTTTCCTTGAGACGATACTTTGTGGGTATTCGTCCATCTTCCGCAAGCCGACCGCGCGGACACCAACCCCCGTGAGGAATGCCAAGTTCGATTGCCGCATCCAGTGCTGCCCGGTCAATGCCGGTTTGTCCGCCGGAAATTATGCGCGCCAAATCGATGCTGAACCCGTTCACCTTGAAAGTCTCTGCGACCTTTACGTCGTTGAATGATAAGGAACCATCAGTGCACCCATCACTTTTTTTGCGGATAATAATGCAGATAGTTGCCGTAGGTGGCACCTTTGCCCGTCGGCGTCGCCTGGGTCGGCATCGGGGCGTTCATGGGCGGTGATTGCCGGAAACTGCGTGTCTGTGAAATCTCCCTTTGCATCGTTTTCTGGATGTCCTGCTGGCGGTTCATTTCGCGTTGTTGTGCCATGATCAGCCGTTCCATTTCAAGACGCGGCTTCACATACTGGTTATAGGAATCCAGTTCCGAAGTCGAAACCCGTTGCATTTCCAGCCACGGACTGAGTGTGGACGGATTATTTTGCGGAAACCAACTGCTTCGTGTCGCACCGTACTGCGCCGACACTCGCCCGGTTGTCAGCAAGCAAACCGTAAAAGTCACGCATATCATCATGCAAAACGAAATGATCTTGGTTATTGTTCCGGTCATTGCAACCTCTCTCAAAACATATTTTCGACTTTGGAGGTACTCATAAAATACAACAGTACAATGTCATGCGCGTCACAGGGTAACGCGGCTAACAACACTCTACACTCTACACTTTACACTCTGCACTTCCTTAATTGCCGCCGCCGACGGGATTGCCGCCGCCTTTCAGCACAGGACCAGAGTACCGTGTCGCCGTCTGGGCTCCCAGGAGCGAGAAGCCCATGATCCGTTCGAACGGTGCCGTAATCTTTGACAGATTCGTATCAAACGCAACCCATTTATCTTCCGCAATATAAATACGGTCTTCCTCCATCAATTGGTAATTTGTTTGTGGGGAGGCATTGGCGGTAATCCCCTGCCAATCAACTGCGAGAATATTGTACTCCTGCTGTCCATAATAATTCATCAGCGAAGGGCGTGCAATCCAAACCCGTTTGGAAGACACCCGATCCAGGCCATTGATGCCTGCAATGGCATGGAGAACGGTTTCATTTCCCGTGTAGGGAAATGGAATCAGCTTGTCACCGTAACCGGCACCTTGCATCACGACATAGTAATGCTTGCTGTTAAACGAATAGACATCGACCGCAACCTCGGGGTTATCCAGGTATTTGGACAACTGAAACTCAATGGCCTCCTTTGCTTCGGAGAGCGTCAAACCCGCAACATGGACACTCCCGTAAATGCCGAGCTGAATACAACCATCCGCCCTGACCGCGTGTTCTCCCGCAATGGGCTGCAAACCACTGATGGAGACCAGTTCGACGGAAACGCCGATGTCGGATGTATTTGCCAAGCCGATCTCCTTGCCAACCTTTTGGACGATGATTTCACCGGCATCCTCGCAAGTCAACCCCGCAATATTAATTGCACCAATCGGCGGCGGCAAAACAACTGTCCCGCCCGGTTGGATGGGGTATGATCCGGCGATGCTGAAACCCTCATCTTCAAGACCGTAATCCCTGATAAATACACCATCGGACGCTTGTAAAAGGTAGGGCGATTTGGGAACCATTCGCACCGCTTCCACGATGAGCATGTCGGAGATACCGATGTCATACTCTGCGAGAGGCGACGTTTTGGCCATTTCCTTCGGAAGATTTGCGTAAACAGGCGGACGCTTGGACGACGTGCTGACACACCCGGCCGTACAAGCAAATACCGCACCGCTCAGGACAAGCAGCGTCAGGACTTGGCGAAAGGATATAGTCTGGACGAACATCGAAAGTTCCCTCTTTCTCCGGCGGCAACAGCCGGCTCCGGCAGGACACATCCTCACAGCATTTTGATTGTCAATTGCCGCGCAACCGGAAACATAGAGTCGTTTTATCTGTTTCGGTAGGCTGGAGACTGCAAGACAAGAGTTTTTGTTGGCACTGGCAGAATCAAAACAAGCCTCAAGACCCGGTGTTTTGGGATAATCGGTATAACATGCAAAAGCCAAGGCCGGTAATTCATCTTGACTTGAGACACGCTTTTCTGCTATACTCTCTGAATCTGTCAGGAGAGGATCGCCTCTTTGATCTTTTCGTTGTATCATTTGAAGTATCAAGGAATTGTGACATCGGAAGTCGATTGAAAACCATCTGGCGCACCATCAAATGGGGCACTTTGATTCTTGTTACTTTGCTGGCTGTTGCGTCGATTTATTTGTACTGGAATATTGACTCTCAACTCAAGATTTTTGTACAAAATAAACTATTAAAGCAGTTGCCCGGCTTTGTGACGGAAATCGATTCTGCGCAATTGGTTCCGTCCAAAGGAATCATCGTGCGGGGTGTTTCGATTTCCGTACCTGGAAAATTCGGGAAGGCCGAACCGGTTCTCACCATTCAGGAAGCCTTTATCTCCTGTGACGTCGATTTGCAGACCGTTTTGAGTGGCAACGCCAAGCCAACTGCCGTCAAATTGCAAAAACTGACTCTGCACCTGATCCGTGGTGAAAACGGTCAGATTTGCGGATGGGAACCACTGAAGTCGCTGAAATCATCCGGTGATGTTTACCCCGTTGAAATTTGCGAAAGCGATGTCATCTACAGAGATTTGCGAAAACCGCACGTCGATCCGATTGGGTTGACCGGCCTGAATGTCCGATTGATGCCGCCTGTGCGAAAAGACGGAGAATGGGAAATCACGGGAAAAATGGCCAATCACAAAATGGGCAGTATCGAGTGTTTGGCAAAATTTTCACCCCAAACAAAAAATTTGACTCTCTCCGGCAACGCAAAAAAAATCATTTTTGACAGTGAATATTTCCCCTATTTGCCCCATTTACCGCTGGATGACAAAACCCTGGAATCGTTTCACGCCAAGCTGGATTTTCAATTTGAAGCGGAACACAACATCGCGAAAAACTCGCTCTTGCCTTTTGCGACCGCGTTTCGCATTCAGGGGTCGCTTTATGATGGCAGAGTCCCTTTCCCGCACATCGTCAAACACCCGATTGCGGATATTCGGCTTGATTTCGACATCACACACGATTCCCTGCAAATCAGTAACATGTCGGCAACCAGCGGCGAGTCGCACCTGAAACTCGATTGGCGGCAACTCGGCCTTTTTTCCGTCCGTCACGGGAAATTGGATTTTTCAGTCGGGCAATTCCGATTCGACAAGCAGTTTCTTCCGTCTCTGGTTCCTTGGTTACCGCAACAGTTGAACGACCAGCTTGTCCATTTTGAGGCCGAAGGCCAGGCTGACCTTTCCGGCGTCATTCATTACAATGGCCGGCGGTGGGGCGTCGAATCCACGGAAATCCGGCTTGAAAAGCTCGCGGTCACCTACGAAAAATTCCCTTATCGGCTTGACAATCTGCAAGGAACGATTGCCATTGCCCCTTGTGAAATGCAGGCACAAGACGGCCAACGGTTTTTCGAGGAGGCCATGACGCTTCGGCTTGAATCGCAGGATCCGAAAACGGTCATTGTCGGCGACATGTACGAAATCCTGAGTGGTCATCCCCACGGAAAATTTGAAATCACAGCCGTGGAAGTCGCCATCGACAACAAACTCAAGCAGGCCATCCCCCCCTCGCAACAAACCGTCGTGCAATCGCTGAACGCGGATGGAAATTTCGATGCCAAACTTGTCGTGAGGTTTTCTGGCAGCGTCAGGCTCGACGATGAAATGTCTCCGGACCTGTTGTTGCAAATCATGCCGCAAAATTGTTCGATGCGTTACGACAAATTCCGCTGGCAACTCCGAAGTGTGTGCGGTGTTATTGAGATGAAGAACGGATATTGGACTCTCACCAGTTTGAAAGCACAAAACGGATCGTCGGTCATTCTGGGAGACGGTCACCTCCGGCCAACCCCGGCGGGTGGAATGGAGTTCCAATTGAATCTTTCGTCGGAAGAACTGAATTTGAACGACGAACTGATCGCGGCCTTTGAAGACAGTCACCGCCGATTACTGACCGATCTCAACATCTCCGGACGTGCCGGTGTCAAACTGAGTCTCAACTACCTGTCGGACACGGACGACTTCCATGTTGCCTTCGACGCTGAAACCGACCCGGCTGTCACAACGATCAAACCGGTGGCTTTTCCGTTGTTGCTTGACACGGTGACCTGCCGCGTTCGTTACTTCGACGGCATGGTCCAGGTGAATGGTTTTCGCGGACGCAAGAGCGATTCGTTCCTTTCGACCGACTTGCGTTGCGTCTTTCGCAAGGACGGTGCCTGGGTGATGACCCTCGACAATCTGCTCGCAGAACGCTTTGAACGCGACACCGAGCTGATCCGTGCCATGCCCCCCGACCTGCAAAATTTTATTACAAAACTGCAACTCAAGGAACCGGTCACGCTTGGGGGAACGTTGTGCTTTCAAAAAGACGCACCGGCCGATGCGCCGCTTCGTTCCTACTGGCATCTGGGAATCATCTGCCATCAGAACAGCGCGATGCTTGGCGTACCGCTGACGAATATCTGCGGTATGGTCAAAATCCTCGGCAAAAATGACGAAAACGGCAACACGGTGTTCGGCAAACTGGAACTCGATTCGGTCAATTACGGTGATTACCAGTTGACGAATGTGCATGGTCCGTTTTCCTTTCACGAGAATACGATCACCTTCGGTCGCGGGGCACTGTTGCCCGTCTTTGCGGAACAATCCAACAGTCCGCCCAACCTCACGCGGCAAATCAGCATGAATGCTTCGGCGGAAATTGCGCCCATGATCACGCAACCGGTCATAACGCAGACGGATACGCAGGACGTTCCCAACATGCAACCGGCGTTCAACAGGAGTGATCCCAACCGGCCATGGTTGCTCTCGCTGGCCGTTTTACCGAGCCATGTGGAACAAGAGATGCCGGTTGTCGCCTCGATGTATGACGGGGAAGTCCGGCTTGACGGCAGCGTAATTCAAGGTCATGAATCCATGTCCTATCTCCTGCAAACCCGCTTGCATGAAGTCAACCTGGAACGGGCAACCCGCGAAACTCTGGCCGAACATCCCTTCAAGGGGAAGTTATCAGGAGTCATTCATCTCGACGGCGGTGCCTCCCGGGAATCCATGAGAGGAAACGGTGAACTGTTCCTGCGTGAGGCCGACATTTACAAACTGCCGACCATGCAACGCATTATGCAGCTTTTTGGTGTGCGAAGCCGTGATGACGATCAAAGCGCAATCTGTCAAAGTGACGTTGTATTTTCCCTGAGCGGCAATAGTGTGACGCTTTCCGATGTCCAACTTGACGGCAACGTCCTCAGCCTCAATGGAACCGGTAATATGGACATGGACACCATGACCATCAGTCTTGATCTCGGGACACAACTCGCGAGCCGTGAATCGCAATTGCCCGTCATTAGTGATTTGATAAACGAAACAGGCAGGCGAATCACGGAGATTCACGTCGGCGGGTCGCTCAAAAGTGGTGATTTGTCCGTCCGAACCACGGCATTACCCGGCATCAGAAATGCCCTGCAAGCACAACAGGACGGCCCAAAGAACAACCGTCCTGTCCGCGACTTTTTCAGGAATACGTTCAGACTCAACTCAGGAACCGCACAAGAATAATTTGCTCGATTCATCAGAGACGCGACGGTACGGCCAAATTTTTCCATGTGTTCAGGAACTGGTGTGCAATATTGGCAGGAGATTTGATTTTGCTTGGAATTTTCGGCGTAAGTTGCGACGGCGGGGACATCGGCTTCGGCCCAGCTCATGCCGCGATGTTTGCAATGTTCGGAAACCGCCACATCGTCCGATTTCTCCAACGCGTAAGCGTTCACGGTTTTGTTCTCACCACAAGGCACGAAGAAAATAGTCGGAAATTTTTTGATGAAAGACATGCTGGCCTGGAAAAAGAGTTCCGCGCATCACCGGGCGCAACGGGTCAGTATCGTTTTTGAACGAAGAGGACTGAAACAAGATGCGAGTGAATGGGAAGGCTGGCGTTTGGGAAATCTTGCCCCCATCTGGGAACCGATCGCATGGTTTGTCAAACCCTATCAAATCGGAGGAACAATTGCGGACAATATTCTGGCATATCAGGTCGGCGCAATGAATCTCAAGGACTGTCAAATTGATGGTTCCAATCCGACCAATCTGCTGGAATTTGGATTTCGCCGGGACGAACGGCGTGTCCATGAAGCCCAAAAGCCCTTGGATTTGTTTGAATTTCTGATAAAATTAACGACACGTCCGGGGCAAATCGTGCTGGACCCTTTCATGGGAAGCGGGACAACCGCCGTAACCGCACAAAATCTGGACAGGCATTACATCGGATTTGAAATCAGCAGCGAATTTTGCCGTCTTGCGAATGAACGGTTAAACGAAGTGGTAAAAGCCGCAACAAAACAAGCCAAAATCGAACATCCTTTGCTTTTTTAACTAAATAATGCTACAAAAACTATTGTTTGACAAGGAAGATTTGGCAAAAACCCGTTCTTTGCCAAATCCTGATTCACGTTCCGGTTGTTTTGTCGATAACATGAAATTGCCTGTCCATCGTTGGTATCGTTATTCTGCCGGTTTTTCGGCAGATTGGGTGCGTTATTTATTACGACAACGAATCAGGGGTTCCAAAACCGATTGTACTGTCCTTGATCCGTTTGCCGGAATCGCCACGACACTTGTCGCGTGCAACATGGAAAACATCAAAAGTCTCGGTTTTGAGACTCATCCTTTTATTTTCAGAATGGCGGAAACCAAATTGGGGTTATGCCATAGTTCCACGACGGCGTTAACCGGCCTTTTTTCAAGATTCGTCAATGATATTAAAAAGCATCCGCGTGTCAATTATGAAACCGACGCGCCGCTACTTGAGAAATGTTATACGAAAGCGAGTTTGAATGAGCTTCTCACAATGAAAAGAATATTGGAAACCGGTTATGACGATCCGGAAGCAAGAATATTATGGTTTGTCATCACTTCGATTTTGCGTTTGTGCAGTTGTGTCGGTACCGCTCAGTGGCAGTATGTTTTACCTAACAAAACAAAGACTTGTGTGTCATCCCCCTTCAACGCATTGATTGCAAAAACGGAAGAAATACTCAATGATGTTGACTCGCTTGGTTCGGCATCCTATTCTCATCTGGCGAAAATCCTTCGTGCGGATTCGAGATATTCCCTGGATTTGGAGGAAAATTCCATAGATTGCGTGATTACCTCGCCTCCCTATCCCAATAATTACGACTATGCCGATGCAACCCGACTTGAAATGACATTTTGGGGGGAAGTTCGCGGCTGGTCGGATTTACACTCCGTTGTAAGAAGACGCCTTTTATGTTCCTGTTCACAGCATTCTGCCGCTGAAAAAGTACGATTGTCGGATATTATGCGTGAGTCAATTTTATCTCCCATACTTCCAGATCTGCAAAATGTCTGTGAACGACTTGCGAAGATACGTCTTGATAAGGGAGGAAAAAAAACGTATCATACGATGATCGCGTCGTATTTTTTGGATTTGGCCCATGTTTTTCGCACACTGCGAAGGGTTTGCCGCAAGAAAGCGGAACTATGTTTTGTCATCGGGGATTCCGCACCTTACGGAATCCATGTTCCGGTGGAAAAATGGTTGGGGGAACTGGCCGTTGCGGAAGGATTCCTTGACTATGATTTCGAAAAAATTCGTGACCGGAATGTCAAATGGAAAAATCGCAAGCATGACGTGCCGCTGAAAGAGGGGCGTTTGTGGATTCAGGGTTAAACCACTATGGCACAATCACCATCACATAAATTCGGCCAGTTAATCGGCCGTTACATGGAGACGCTTGTTGCCGTCCCGCTTGAAAAATTTGCTTGGCAATACGGGGTTTACCTGGATTACAAAGAGAAAATACGCCCCGCACGAAGTGGTAAAAAAGTGTCATGGGTTGATGACAAAGGGAACTCCCATGACTTGGACTTTGTGATTGAGCGAGGTGGAAACGACGAGACAATCGGAAAACCTGTGGCTTTTATTGAATGTGCCTGGCGAAGATATGCCAAACATTCGCGAAATAAAGCCCAAGAAATTCAGGGAGCACTTTTGCCGTTGGCGGAAACATACCAATTCAATGATCCATTTCTTGGCGTGATTCTTGCGGGAGAATTCACCGAGAAATCTCTTGCACAGCTTGCGTCACATGGTTTTTCCATTTTGTATTTTCCATATAACCAACTCGTTATGGCGTTGCAAGGCTTGAAGGTGAATATCGCTTACGAGGAATCAGAACCTGATGATATGTTGCTGAAACGCCTTCCCGTTTTGGAAAAAAAATTGTTACGTTTACGAAAAGACAACAATCTGCATGTTTTGGAATATTTCCAAAAAGAAGTTGATGTCTTTTTCAGCAAATTGCATAATCGCTTTGAACGAAAGCTGACACGTATCATTGTTCTCCCGATCTTCGGAAAAGAAGTATCTTTTTTCTCCGTTGCTGATGCAATATCCTTTTTGAACAAGGAAACTGAAATATCAAATGCCCCGTTACTACGGCATGAAATTCATCTGTTTTTCTCTAACCATGACGACATCAAAGCCGTGTTTTTGCTGAAAAGCGATGCGATTGCTTTTTTGCATCAATACGCAAAATAGTTTTTCACCCTTTTCTAATCAAATTATTACCATGAAAATTGGCGTATTCACATGTTGGTGCGGTGAGAACATCGCGAGGAATGTCGATTGCGAGAAGGTGGCCGAGGCCATTGGACGCCTGCCGGGAGTGCATTGCTCGCTCTCGTACAAATATATGTGTAGCGAGCCGGGACAGACGCTCATCGCCGAGAAGATCAAATCGCTCGGCATCGATGCGGTGGTTGTGGCGTCCTGTTCGCCGCACATGCACCTGAAAACGTTTCGCAACGCGGCGGAACTCGCGGGCGTCAACCCGTACTTCGTCGAAATGGCAAACATCCGCGAGCACTGCTCCTGGGTGCATTCGAACAAAGATGAGGCGACCGCCAAGGCCATCGAAATCGTGCGCATGGCCGTCGAAAAGGTGAAGCACAATCACGCGCTGGTGCCGATTGAAGTGCCTGTCACGCGCCGGGCATTGGTCATCGGCGGCGGCGTGGCGGGCATCCAGGCGGCACTCGACATCGCCAACGCGGGTCACGAGGTCATTCTCGTCGAGCGTGAACCGTCGGTCGGCGGCCGCATGGCGGGGCTTTCGGAAACGTTTCCGACGCTCGACTGTTCGCAATGTATTCTGACGCCGCGCATGGTCGAGGTCGGGCAACACCCGAAAATCAAGCTTTATACCTACAGCGAGGTCGAAGCGGTCGAAGGCTACGTCGGCAATTTCAAAGTGTCGATCCGCAAAAAAGCCCGTTACATCGACATGAAAACCTGCACCGGTTGCGGTGCGTGCTGGAACGCCTGCCCCAGGAAGAAAATTCCGAACGCCTTCGACTTTGATCTTGGCAATCGGACGGCGATTTATGTGCCGTTCCCGCAAGCGGTGCCGGCCAAGCCGGTGATTGACGCGGCCAATTGCACGAAATTACTGTCCGGCAAGTGCGGCATTTGCGAGAAGAAATGTCTCCCTGGTGCGATCCGCTACGATGACCAAGACGAGATTGTCACAGAAGAGGTTGGGGCGATCATCGCAGCGACCGGATACGAGCTGTACAAAATTGACAAAGATCAAGCCAACGCGGATATTTCCGGGCACGGCGAATACGGTTACGGCAAATACAAGGACGTGATCGACTCGTTGCAATTTGAGCGGCTTGTTTCGGCATCGGGGCCGACCAACGGTGTGCCGCAACGGCCTTCCGACGGGAAAATTCCGCAGACGATTGTCTTTATTCAATGCGTCGGCTCGCGCGACAACGCAAAAGGCATTTCGTTCTGCTCGAAAATCTGCTGCATGTACACCGCGAAGCACACGATGCTTTACAAACACAAGGTGCATGACGGTACGGCACACGTCTTTTACATGGACATTCGCAGCGGCGGCAAAAATTACGACGAGTTCGTGCGCCGGGCCATCGAACAGGACGGTGCCGAGTATCACCGCGGCCGTATCTCGAAAATCACCGAAGAAAACGGCAAATTGATTGTGCGCGGTGTTGATACGTTATCCGGCAAGGTGCTGACCATTGAAGCCGACATGGTGGTACTTGCGTCGGCGATGCTGCCTTCGCAAGGTGCGGAGCCGCTTGCACAGAAACTCAGTGTCGGCTACGACGAATACGGGTTTATGAGCGAATCGCACCCGAAATTGCGGCCGGTTGAAACCAACTCGGCGGGCGTATTCGTGTGCGGGGCGTGCCAGGGGCCGAAAGACATTCCCGAGGCGGTCGCCCAGGCGTCGGCGGCGGCGGGCAAGGTGATGATCATGCTCAGCCAGCCGAAACTGACCCGCGAACCGGAAATCGCAATCGTCAACGAGCAGACTTGCGTGGCGTGTTTCGCGTGTGTGGTCACCTGCCCGTACAGTGCGATTGACCGTGTCGAGATCAAGGACCGCAACGGTAACATCATCAAACACACCGCACGGGTCAACCCCGGTCTCTGCATGGGTTGCGGCACCTGCGTCGCCGTGTGCCCGTCGAAGAGCGTTGACATCGAAGGCTTTACCGAACAGCAGGTTTATGCACAGGTGGAGAGTTTGGGATAAAGTCGTGGTGTTGTGTCTCCATTTTCATAACATTCCAACAACAATCAGCCACTATTCAATCATAATGTCGGATAATAACGGTAACGTCAGCACAAAAAAACGGCAAATCTGGGCGGATGTCATGCGCATCGTTGCCGCATGGATGGTTATTGCGATTCACTTATCGTATCCTTATTCCGAAGCGGAACCAAAAGAAGTATCGGATTCTTGCTGGCTGGTTACGAATTTTCTCGATAATTATTTTCGTAGTGCCGTCCCTCTCTTCGTGATGTTAAGCGGTTTTTTACTGATGAACAAAAAACGCCTGTTAGACAAAACATTTCCCTGGCGATTACTCAAGTTGCTTATACCATTGATCGCCTGGAGTGCAATCTATTTATTGATGCAGTGGATTTCCTCGGGAACCAACCGTGATGGAGTGCCGATTACATTGTCCTACGGTATCAAGTGTATTTTAACGGGAAATGCCGCTCTTCATCTCTGGTTTTTATATATGATGTTTTCGCTTTACCTGGTTGCACCGATTTTACACGCTTTCGTAAACTCGGCCAAGCCATTGATGATCAAGTATTTTCTGATGCTCTGGTTTATTGCGCAATTCGCGTGGCCGATACTGTCAAAAATCGCATGTTCCGCCTTTGATATTGACCAAATCGCCCCGGAATTGACGTTTTATTTAGTCCACAATTTCGTCGGTTTCTTTATTGCCGGATACTATTTCAGCTCGATGAACATACGTTTTCGCTCGTTTTTTCTGCTGTTAATCGGAACAATTATTGTCTCGTTGGGAATTGCTTATATGGGCTTTAAAGGGTATTATGACAGGATAGCATTACTGGGATATTTGAGAGTCCCGTTTTTTGTATCACTATTTCTTGTCTTGAAATATATCGGGGAAAGGCGATTTTTTGAACACGGGCATATTGCTTGGTTTTTGGCGCGAATTTCTTCGTTAACATTCGGCATTTATCTTGTCCATTATCTTGTCTTACGGGTTTTGCAAGATAACGCCCTTGGTTTTTCATTGGGAATCAAATCCATATTTCCATTATTTTCCATCCCTGTTGTCACGTCGGTTGTTTTTATCATATCCGCAGCGATCACTTGGTTGATAATCAAGATACCGATTGTTCGTTGGATCATCCCATGAGTTGACTTTGAGTGTGTCTTCAACCGGTTTTTATACCCCAAAATGCCCATGTGCAAATATCAAATTATTCGCTATATGATTTTTGAACAGAGGATATTGTGGAGGAAAAGGTCAGTTAAGGACATACTCTAAGGCTTTCGCCCGAATACGATCAGCTAAAAAACATCGCTGAGTATAGTTGAGTATCATTGTATCATCCGAAGATTTTTTAAAATTGTTCAAACGAATGGTCAAATCACACCGCACGGGTCAACCCCGGTCTCTGCATGGGTTGCGGCACCTGCGTCGCCGTGTGCCCGTCGAAGAGCGTTGACATCGAAGGCTTCACCGAACAGCAGGTTTATGCCCAGGTGGAGAGTTTGCTGGAGATTGTGTGAGGTGATGATCTCATCGAAAATACTTTTGGGTGTAACTTTTACTTTACGCACAATGCATCAACTTGGGTCATTTGCCGAGTTGTTTGTAGGTCTTCCAGAAGAGCGGCCGGCGGTTGGACTTGACGATGTTGCGGAGGGTCAAAAATCGATGCTGCGCTTCATTCCGGCTTTTGTTTCACATCATTTATTTCATGCACAAAAATTCCTATCACGCGTCGGATTTCGGTCGGTTTCCGCTCATGTTTTACTACGAAGTGACGCAGGCTTGCGATTTGGTCTGCAAGCACTGTCGCGCTTCGGCACAGGAGACGGCGGCGGCGGACGAGTTGACGACTGCACAATCGCTGGCACTGATCAACGAGGTTGCGAAATTCGAGCGAAAGCCGACTTTGGTGCTGACAGGTGGTGACCCGCTCAAACGGGCCGACCTGTTTTCATTGATCGAACACGCGACAAGCCTCGGAATTCAGGCAGCCCTGACTCCTTCGGCAACACCACTGGCCACACAGGAAGCCTTCGAGCGGGCAAAGCAGGCCGGCGTCCAGGCACTCGGCATCAGTCTCGACGGGCCGAACGCCACTATCCACGACGCCTTTCGCGGCTTCGAAGGCAGTTTCGCCAAAACGCTTGAAATGCTGGAATTTGCCCGGAATCTTCAACTGCCCGTGCAGGTCAACACGTCGATCACCCGGCGAAATTTCGACCTGATCGATGATATTGCCGAACTGCTGGCCGATCGGGGAATTATGATGTGGTCGGTGTTTTTTCTCGTGCCGGTTGGACGCGGACTTGAGGAAGAACGCATCACGCCGGACGAATACGAAACGGCGTTTGAAAAACTGTGGCGTCATGCGCAATCAAAACCCTTTGCCGTCAAAACGACCGAAGCACCACATTATCGGCGTTATGTCTTGCAGCATGGCGGCAATCCGTTAACGAAATCAGGTGTAAAGGGTGAGGGGCAAGGGGTTGGGGAATTGCGGCACCGTGCCCCGCTGGGCGTGACAGACGGCCGCGGGATCATGTTCGTTTCGCACAACGGCGAAATTTTTCCCGCCGGGTTCCTGCCGGTTGTTTGCGGAAAATTCCCCGACGATTCGCCGGTTGAAGTGTATCGCAATCATCCGGTGTTTCGCGACCTGCAAAACCCGGACAATTATCGCGGTATCTGCGGTGCCTGCGAATACCGTCATGTCTGTGGCGGCAGTCGCGCACGGGCTTACGCAGTTACGGGCGACTATCTCGGCCCCGAACCCGACTGTTGCTATCAAGTCGGTCAAATTCCGCTCATCATGCCGGAAGAGGGCTGATACAACAGTACAATGCCGCAGGGAAGGGCTCGCGCACCAACCTGTTGTTCGCAAAACAGGAGTCTGCCTGTATTCTATTTTCTCTTCTTGTTGTGTGGCGGAATCAATGCAACACGGGGCAAAGGTCAAACCATTGGTGTCCCCATCGTCGAATCCAGGCATCGGCGGAAGGCGGCCCCCAAGAATTGATTTCGTAACAATCAGGGTCGGTCGAGTCAGAATCGTCCCACACACGCTGGATCGGGTCAATGATTTGCCAGGCAATTTCCACTTCGTCATTCCGCGCAAAAAGGCTGGCGTCGCCGTTGAGAGCGTCGAGCAACAATCGCTGGTAGGCTTCAGGAAGTTCGCCTTGATAACTTTCACGGAAGTTGAAGTTGAATTGCGTTTGGCGTATCTCCATGTCGGTGTCGGGCACCTTCGTTTGAAAGTAAATCTGAATGCCTTCGGCAGGTTGAATTTGGATCAACAACCGGTTGGCCTCGAAAAGGGATGACGTTTCTCCGCGTTCGAACATACTATGCGGCGCTTGCCGGAACTGCACAACGATTTGCGTCGTGCGGCAACTCATGCCTTTTCCGGAACGCAAATAGATTGGCACGTCTTTCCAACGCCAGTTATCGATCATCAGCCGCATTGCCGCATACGTGGCCACACGACTCAAGGGATCGACGCCGGGCTCGTCACGGTAGGAACGGTATTGTCCCCGTAACGTATTGGCAACCACTTCCTCGGGAGTCATCGCGCGAATGGCCCGCAGGACTTTGACTTTTTCGTCTCGCACGGCGTCTGCTTCAAAGCGGGCCGGGGGTTCCATCGTCACGAAGGTCAGGAGTTGTAACAGGTGATTCTGGAACATGTCACGAAAAACACCGGCTTTTTCATAAAATGTTGCCCGATGTCCGACCAACACATCTTCGTGGGCCGTGATCTGAATGTTGTCGATATAGTTCCGATTCCAAATCGGCTCGAAAATTGTATTGCCGAATCGCAGGACGAGGATGTTATTGACGGTTTCCTTGCCGAGATAATGGTCAATGCGAAACACCTGGTTTTCGTCAAACGAGGCGTGGACTTCCTGATTCAGCCGCCTGGCCGATTTGAGATCGCTGCCGAACGGTTTTTCGATGATGATGCGGCGTGTCCCCCGTGACGGGTCGGCCATGCCCGACTGTCCCAGATGCCTGATCATGATCGGATACAATGCCGGTGAGGTCGAAAGGTAGTACAGACGTCCCGACTCATCGTCGCCTTCCAGCGACCTGAGATAAGCGTCGAGGCCGCCGAACATTTCCGGCCGGTCAATGTCGCCGGGGAAGTAATGAACCGACGGCGCAAACGCTTCCCAACTTTCGCGATCAAAAGCCGCGCCGGTAAATCTTTTCGTTGTTTCGCCGAGTTTGTTTCGCCATTGTTCGCTCGTCATCGGCGTCCGGGACACGCCGACGACCCGCAAGGGATGGACGGTCCGTTTTTTGCATTCCAGCAGATAGAGCGCAGGAATGAGTTTTCGGCTTGCCAAATCACCTGAAGCTCCGAAAATCACAATCGTTTGTGGCATCTCGTGATCCGCCTTTATTGTTTAACACGGATGGGATACGTTTCGTTTTCCGTCCGCTCCGATCGTCTGAACCCTGTGAAAGACGCTTTCCAATATAAGCTGATCGGGAGAAATTTCAAGGTTGGCGGTTACTGCGGCCCGGTTTCAAGCGGACGGTCAATCAAAAATCCGGACGCACTGCCTCGTGTATTGAACGAATTGTTTTTCGCGCCGGTGCTATATTTGTCCGTTCCGCCGTAATCAACCAAAAAGCTGAAATTCCCCCCGCATTGGGTTGCGTTATGGTATGTGGGATCAACGGTCGGACTGGCTGAACCCTGCGAACCGCCGATATAAGTGTCGTTGCCCAGGGAGTCGAGCAAGACGCCGAGACTTCCTTGAGCTCCGGCTCCCATCATAAGACCGCCGTTTGCCTGATACGTGTCATTGCCCCCGAAAGTCGCAGAGATAACCGGCTGCCAGGTCCCAACCCATGCCCATCCCCATGATGCAACCTTCGTAAAAATCATCTCCGGCGTCATCGAAAAGGAAACCGAGGGCATAGTGAACCCCGAAACCGCTGCCATGCCGTTGCCATCGGGGTTGAATGCCCCGGCGCGGGGAACTACTCACACCGGGACATTGCCTGCCGTGATAATCCTGCCTCGTTGAAGCGATGTGTTGATCGTTACCTCCGAAATCACGTAAGATGCCAACGCCCAACCAATAACCACCGCCATGCGCGATATAGTCAAACTCGTAAGTATCGTCGCCACCACCGTCGAGCAACATGCCGATTCCGCCGCAGGCACTGCCCGCACTGCCACGAAACCCGGCACCGAGTCCCTGCCCCCAGCCTTCATAACCGGGGTGTTCAGGGTACGAGTCTTCGTACATCCCGCCGAGATAATAGTGGTCACGTCCGTCAGCATCTTCCAAAACACCGAACCCGGC
>Ga0099364_10005394_pt1 | contig 18981 bp, 17 predicted proteins | sample TergutTh196P3_FD_73070 | JGI IMG/M metagenome (GOLD analysis project Ga0099364, IMG submission 73070) | Microcerotermes parvus P3 segment gut microbial communities from Pointe-Noire, Republic of the Congo - Th196 P3 | ecosystem: Host-associated > Arthropoda: Insects > Digestive system > Gut ...
CCTACATCATGTTTTATGTCGCGCTGATCTACTTCTTCTGTTACTTCTGGACGGCCATTACGTTCAATCCGAAGGACATGTCGGAGAACCTCAAAAATCACGGAACATTTATTCCGGGCTACCGACCGGGGCGTCGCACGGCGGATTTCCTCGAAAAGGTGATGATTCACATCACTTATGTCGGTGCGTCGTTCCTCGCGATCATCGCCATTATCCCGAACATCATTTCGGAAACGATGGGCGTCAGTTTTGTCGTGTCCAGCTTTTTCGGCGGGACAGGTTTGCTCATTGCCGTCAGTGTGGCTATCGACCTGATTGATAAAATCGACAGCCACCTCGTCATGCGGAATTACAAGGGGCTGATCGACAAACGCGGGTAGTAAATTAATATTGTCATCATTCACATTTTGTTCACCACGAAGAAAATGAAGTGACACGAAGGTTATGTATTGAAAAAAACACGCAGTAGCGATTGCGGTGTGACCGTCCAATTTCATGTGCACTTTCGTGGTGAAAAAATGTTTGAAAATGGAAATTGAATTATGCGGATTGTTTTTATCGGCCCGCCTGGTGCAGGCAAGGGAACCCAAGCGGAAAAAATCATCGCGAAATACGCGACGGCACACCTTTCGACCGGGGACATGTTGCGTGCCGCACGCGACGCCCAAACGGAAGTTGGCGTCAAGGCGGAAAAGTATATGTCGAGCGGTCAGCTTGTCCCCGATGATATTTTGATTGCCATGATTTCCGAGCGGCTCCAGCAGGCTGACTGCCAGGCCGGTTACCTGCTCGACGGCTTCCCGCGAACGATAGCCCAGGCGGAAGCACTGGATGAAATGCTTGAGCAAAACAACACGCCGCTTGATGTGGTCCTTGAATTGCAAGTACCGGAAGATGAACTTTTCAAACGTCTTGCCGGCCGGGGTCGTGCCGATGACAAGCCGGAAGTCATACGCGAACGTCTGGTCGCCTACACAAAACAGACCAGTCCGTTGCTTGAGTATTACAGTGGCAAAGGCTTGCTCCAATCCGTCAACGGTTTGGGGAGCGTCGAAGAGATTTTCGCACAAATTGAAACCCAACTCGACTGTTACAAGTAATTCATGATGACATGACCGCTTGCAGGTACTTTTGTGATCACGCTGAAGTCAAAACGTGAAATTGCCAAAATGCGCAAGGCCGGGCTGTTGGTCTGGTACGCCCACCAGATCGGTGCGGCGTTGGTGCGACCGGGAATTACAACCGGCGAAATCGACGAAAGGATGGAACGTTTTTTTTTGGATTATGGGGCGCAGCCGCTTTTCAAAGGTGTGCCGGGAAAAGTCCCGTTTCCAGCGACCTGTTGCATTTCGGTCAACGAAGAGGTCGTCCACGGCATCCCGGGCAAGCGAGTTCTCAAGAACGGCGACATTGTCAGCATTGACACCGGTTGCCGAATCGACGGCTGGTGTGGTGACGCTGCCGTGACGCATCCTGTGGGAAGGGTTTCCGCCGATGTTCAAAAACTTCTCGACGTGACGATGAGGGTGCTTCAGATTGCCATTGACGCGATTCCCCAATGCGAGTACTGGAGCCAGGTCGCCAAATTGATGGAGGACGAAGTCATCAAACACGGTTTTTCCGTGGTCGAAAGTCTGGTCGGACACGGAATTGGCCGCGAATTGCACGAAGCTCCACAGGTCCCCAATTATGTCAGTACGGAAATGTTTCGAGTGGGCGGCGATTTCAGATTGCAACCCGGGTTGGTGATTGCTGTTGAACCGATGGTCAACATGGGGGTAAAACGAGTCGCTGTACAAAAAGACCATTGGACCATGTCAACGGTCGATCGTAAGCCGAGTGCCCATTTTGAACACACACTCGCTGTGACGGAGAAAGGTGTGCAAATTTTGACGGATGCTCCTGAACCCGGAGAAGAACGTTTCGATATTCAAAAGTATTTGACGTAAAAACTTGCCGGTGATTCAGGTAAACACCACTTGTTGCCATAAAATACGATGGCAAATCCGGTTTTGAGCGTCCCGCGAAAGTCAAGGATAACTTCGACGATTTTCACCATTTTTCCTGTAGAAACATCGGTGGGGGGCTTGTCAAAACGCCGTTGGGGGATAAGTTATTATCTTCCAATTAGTATGAATCGCGTTCATGTATTCTCGCGTTATTGTACATTAGTTTGATACTTTTAACATGAGTATCGCGTTTCGTTGCCCGTGTTTCAGTACGATTTGCGAAGAGGAAATATGTCATGAAAATCAGATCAAGTGTAAGAAGAATTTGTGAAAATTGCAAAGTCGTACGGCGACGTGGCAAAATTTTTGTCATTTGTGTCAACCCGCGTCATAAGCAACGCCAGGGTTGATTGTTATGTTTTTGCTGTGTTGCAAATGCTAATGAATTGACATTTTTGACTGTAGCTGGAGAGTTGATCAATGCCCCGTTTGCTTGGTGTGGACATCCCAAATAATCGTGCCGCTGTCGTTTCGCTGACTTACCTGTTTGGAGTGGGGCCGCATACGGCTCGCGAGCTTTGCCGCAAGGCCAATATCAACCCAACCGTCAAAGCGAGAGACCTGCGGGAAGATGAAGTGGCGCGTCTGGCTGTCTTGTTGGACAATGAGTACATTGTCGAAGGCCAGCTTCGCCGCCAGGTCAATCAAAATATCGCCCGACTTCGAGAAATTGCCTGTTATCGCGGCTTGCGGCACCGGAAAGGTTTGCCGGTTCGTGGCCAGCGAACGAAAACCAACGCGCGGACTCGCAAAGGTCCCAAAAAGACCGTGGCGGGGAAAAAAGGCGTCAAAGACCTCCGCTAACTTTTTATCGCCTGGAATTTGAAATACTAATCATTCACAAGCAACGTTTTGAGATGATTCAGCCTCATTGGGAGTAAGTTTTCACGTGGCCAAGACAGCAAAAAAACGCAAGACAAAACGTAATGTATCAGCGGGAGTTGCGCATATTAAAGCGACTTTCAACAACACGATTGTGACCATCACCGACGTCAAAGGCGATGTCCTGTGTTGGGCGACTTCCGGGACCAGCGGATTCAAGGGCAGTCGCAAAAGCACGCCTTTCGCAGGTATGATGGCCGCGCAACAGGTTGCGGAAAAAGCACTCAAATTCGGCATGAAAGAGGTGGAAGTTCGCGTCAAAGGGCCGGGAAGCGGTCGTGAAAACGCGATCACTGGCTTGCAGCAAGGCGGATTGGTGATCAAGTCGATTGAAGACGTAACCCCGTTGCCTCATAACGGTTGCAGGCCTGCAAAACGCAGGAGAGTTTAGTGTTTTTTTGTTCACCTCCGGGAATCGTAAGGTGAAACGTTTTTCGAGTTGATGGTCAGGACGCCTTTTTCATAACAGATATTTGCAGGTAGAGCTGGAGAAAGAATCAAAATGGCCCGCATATTAGGTGCTGTTTGCAGAAAATGTCGTCGGGAAGGGATGAAACTCTTCCTGAAAGGTTCGCGTTGCAATACGGATCGTTGTGCTTTTCAACGACGCCAGACTCCGCCGGGGATGCATGGTTTGCAGTCCCGACGAAACAAAATGACCGATTACGGCATTCACCTCCGTGAAAAGCAAAAAGTCAAAATCTTTTACGGTGTTCTCGAAAAGCAGTTTCGCAAATATTTTGACATGGCCGACCGGGCCAAAGGCAATACCGGTACGAATTTGATGAGCATTTTGGAGTGCCGCCTTGACAATGTGATCTATCGGCTTGGTTTTGGGGCATCGCGTGCCCAGTCTCGCCAGTTGATTTCGCACGGACACATTTTGGTCAACGGGCATCGGGTGAATATTGCCAGTTACCTCGTCCGACCCGGTGATGCCATCTCGCTCAAAAACAAAAAGAAGATCATTGAAATGGTCAAAGCGACCATACAGGAAACAGGAACCAATATTCCTGAATTTCTTGTTCGCACCGAGGGGGATATCCCGCAAGGTGTCATGCTCAGGAAACCCGTCCCGGAAGATGTCTCCATCATTGTTCAGCCGCAGCTCATCGTGGAGCTTTGTTCGAAGTAGTGCCTTGGGGAGTTTCCCATTTGTGTGTCGCTGTCATTATGAACTCGTATCGTAAGGCGGGAACTAAGGTTTTTGGCGGCGCAAAAACGTCAAAACCGGTTGCGATTTCCGCCTTGCGACGGCGTTGAAATCATCGGAGGTGGAAATTATGCGTATTCGTTGGCGTGGATTGGAACTGCCAAGTAAAGTCGTTTGTGACAAAGACACCCTGAGCCTGTTTTACGGTAAATTTGTCGTTGAACCTTTTGAACGAGGCTTTGGCATCTCCATAGGCAACAGTTTGCGCCGCGTACTCCTGTCAAGCCTGGAAGGCAGTGCCGTAACCCGGATGAAGCTGAAAGGCGCGTTGCATGAGTTTACCTCCTTGCCGGGCATCAAGGAAGATGTCACCGAAATCGTTTTGAACGTCAAATCCCTTGTGGTTCGCTGTGCCGAAGACAAGCCAAGGCTGATTCGCATCGAAAAACATACGGCCGGTGTTGTTACGGCCGATGACATTATTGCCGATCACCAGGTCGAAATCATCAACCGCGATCATTATATTGCGACTTTGACGGCGGACGTTCCCTTTGAACTGGAAATGGTCGTTGAAAACGGTCGCGGTTATTTGCCTGCGTCCGAACAGATGAACTCGATTCGCGACCGTGGCGACAGCATTGGATTTATCCCGCTTGACGCGGCTTTCAGCCCGGTAACGCGTGTGCAGTATGACGTTGAGGAAACCCGTGTCGGGCAAAAAACGAATTATGACAAATTGACCATGCAAATTTGGACGGACGGGTCGGTGCATCCTGAGTTGGCATTGGTGGAAGCCTCAAAAATCCTTCGCAAGCACCTGAACCCGTTTATCCAGTATGATCGTCTGGATACCATTGTTTATTCGAAAGCCAAGCCTTCGACATCAACGGGAATTGACCCCGCGCTGGAGGCGAAACTTGCCATGCCCCTTTCGGAACTGAATTTGTCCGTTCGTGCCATGAATTGCCTGGAAGCCGAAAGTATCAATTTTGTCCGTGATCTGGTGTCCAGGTCGGAAGACACGTTGCTTGAAGTGCGAAATTTTGGCGAAACCACATTGAACGAAGTCAAAGACAAACTGACGGCCATCGGGTTGCGATTGGGAATGCGATTGCCAAACCCGCCTCAGCCCCCGGCCACACAAGCACAAGCACAAGCACAAGCAACCCCGCAACAAACGCCATCGCTTTCGTAATGGTCAACCCCGTTCCTGAAAATATCTGTTGAGTTTGAATCATCATGCGCCATCGAAAATCCGGTCGAAAACTTGGTCGTAACCCCAATCATCAACGTGCTTTGCTGAAAAGTTTGGCCTGCTCGCTTTTTCTTACGGAAAAACCGGAGGAATTGTATGCCGACAGTGATCCGCGTCCCAAAAAACCGGGCCGAATCGTGACCACACTCCCCAAAGCGAAGGAAGTGCGGCCGCTTGTTGAAAAGTGTGTCACAATAGCTCGCAAGGCACAAAAGCATATTCGTGAAGCCGAGTCCCTCAAAACCAATGCGGCCAGAGGCACAGACCAATGGCGGCAGTGGCGGAATAGTGAGAAATGGCAACTCTGGAACAAGGCCATTGCCCCGGCGGTTGCCATGCGCCGGCGAATCATCCAATTGACTGGTAGCAAGGATGTCGCGACAGTATTGCTGGATATTATTGGTCCAAGATTCGAATACCGAAATGGCGGATACACTCGTATTTTGAAATTGGCAACACCGCGACTTGGTGACGCCGGTGCAAGGGCAATTCTTGAGTTTGTTGGTCAAAATGATCGTCAAAAGGAAAAAGTCGTCTCGCTCCCAACGGAATAAGAATATCTGTACGAAATTATTTTTCTGCAAAACATTTGTTAAAAAGGGTTTATGCGATTTGCACAAACCCTTTTTTTATTTTTTTTATTCTTTCATTCCCAAAAACGAACAATCTCATTATAGTAGAAAAATAAGAATTCCAGCGGCGAATTGGGCGTCGCTTGCGTATCACTGCTATCCATGAGTTGTGAGAAACGCCACGAGTGACATGATTTTCTGTGACCGTGCATTTTTGGGGTGAATGAAAATGGCAAAAAATCCAAGGCAAAAACGAGTGAATCGCATTGTTGCCGCTGGTTTTGATTTTACGGCGGCGGTAAAAACGGTTTGTGAAGATATTTGTTTCCGCATTCCGGAACTGACACATATCGACATGGATCGCGTTGCCGTCAGTTTCAGCCAAACGCGCCACTCACGCAATTACGGCGTTTTCGCGTCATTGACCCCGCTCCGATTCCTCGATGGCAGGGCGTCCATGGAACACCGTGGCAAACGCTGGGCCATTCAGCGTTTCCGTTCACTGGACGGCTTTGAGTATTATTATATTCTCTATTTTTACCTGCCCCGCTTCCTAGACATGAAGCTGAGCGATAAACTGGAAACCATCATCCACGAGCTGTATCATATCAGTCCGGCATTCAATGGTGACATCCGGCGTTTCCAGGGACGGTGCTATGCGCACGGCAATTCGCAAAAGGAATACGACGAGGTGGTTCACCGATTGAGGAAACGATGGATGTCTCTCAATCCGCCGCCCGAAATCTGGGAGTTTTTGCGTTTCAACCACCAGGAACTGTCAGAAAAATTTGGGACGGTTTACGGCACGAAAATTCCGCCGCCGAAAATTCTTCCGGTGGTAGAAAAATCAAAACGAAAAACAAACCGCAAACCCTGACCATTTCTGTGAAACGATTGCGTTCTTTTTGCGACAACATGAACAGCGTTATGTTTTTCTTTCGCTGTTTGGTTGGCAGGTTTTTCTACAAGGGACACGCCGAGCGAAATAAACGCCTTTCAAAAGACCAATTGGGCGAAGCCGGGGAAAAACTGGCCGTACAGTTTTTGAAAGCCAATGGTTACAAAATCATTGCCACGAACGTGCGGTTTTCCGTGGGCGAGATCGATATCGTTGCTCAATTCCAAAAAACGGTCATTTTTATTGAGGTGAAAACGCGTCAATCGGCGCAATATTGCCATCCGGTTGAGGTTGTCGATAAGAAAAAACGCCAGAAAATCAAACAAATGGCCATGCAGTATTATCGCGATAAGAAATGTGCCGCCAAAGGGTTTGCCATGCGATTTGACATCGTCACGCTCATCTGGCCGGAAGGCGAACAGCCGAAAATCGAGCATTTCGTCGATGCGTTTCGTTAATTCCGTTCAGAGACGCAATCGTGATACGGGCTGGAAGCCCGCGATCCCAGCAAGGGTATTACCGCACACTCCTGCGTTGCAGGTATTCGATGAGGGCCTTGTCGAATTGCATGGCGGTATCGAGCGGCACGTAATCAATCATGGCCGTCGCGCATTCGTGATGGAAGCGTTGCCGGAACTGTCGCAATTCGTCAAGATAATCGCCCCGGAAGGCTTCGGCGTTGCCTTGCACGCGGTCGCCGGTTTCCGGCTCGAACAGTTCGACATTGCCAGCAAAGGGAAAACGCACTTCGGCTTCATCAAGAATGTGAAAGAGAATGACGTCGTGTCCCGCGTGACGGAGGCGGTGCAATGCCCGAAGAATTTCGTCCGGTTCTCCAAGCAGATCGCTGAAGACCATGACCAGACTCGCGTGGCGAAGCATGGCTGCGAGCTGGTGCAGTGAGGCACTGATGTCGGTTTCGCCGGTCGGGGTCAGGTTGGCCAACAGCGAAAGGATGTTGCCAAGTTGCGAACGTTTCGACTTGGGGGCAAGGCTGGCCTTGATCTTTCTGTCGAAGGTGATCAACCCAACCGGGTCCTGTTGTTGCACCATGAGATAGGCCAGCGCTGCGGCCAGCGAAACGGCGTAATCGAATTTCGTCATCTCCTGTCGGTACGTGTAGCCCATGGATCGGCTGGAATCAACGACGAGATAACCGGTGAGGTTGGTTTCGGCCTCGTATTTGCGGACGTAATACTTGTCCGTTTTGGCATAGACGAGCCAGTCGATGTCGGCGGGATCGTCGCCGGGGGTGTATTTCCGATGTTCGCTGAATTCAACGGAAAACCCGTGCAGGGGACTGGCGTGCAGGCCGTGCATGAACCCCTTGATAATAAACTGCGCCCGCAGGTCAAGCCGCTTGATCGTCCGAATCACCTCCGGTTTGAGATAGCGTTCGACTGTCATGCGGTGGACCGTTGTTTGATGGGAAAGACAGGCTTCGGGCGAGTGCCAATCGCGACTCACGCAAGTTATCATACCATATTTGCGTAACCTGACCAAGAGTCCATGGGGAAAATATCGGAGCATCGGAAAAGAGAACGTCATCGCCGCCGATCAATCAGAGCCGCGACGGTCACGGAGCGGTCACTCCGCTGCGCTGCGTTCCCGGTTGCTGTTCTTGGGGAGTTTTCTTTTTTTCAGCAACGCGGTACAATACGGGTGTCGTCACGATCTTTTGAGTTTTTTGTTTTACACAGAGACACTGGGGAAGGGCTGGACTATCACACAATGACCGTCGATGCCAACGGTTCCCACAGGAGAAAATCACCCATGAATCGCAAGCAAAAGATTGCCCCGTTGCCGCGCTGGCTGATCAATATCGGGCTGACGTTGCAGTTTTATATTCCGTGTTCAATCAATCTGTTCTTTGTCAGTATGGCGGTTTATGCACTTCTCAATCCGCCTCCTGGTGCCAGGGCGCATCCAGGTCCAAGCGAAGGGACAGGTTTGTTGATCGGGTTGGGAACAATAGTATTGATCGTTTTGCTTGCCAAAATCACATGGTTAGTAATCTATTGGCTCTGGGACCGATACGGTAATCGACGGTTCGCCCTCGGTGGTCTCATTGTGGGTAATACTTTATTTGGCGGTGCCTGGTTTCTGGTGTGGAGCCAAGCGTTCTATCAGGGTAAGCCGTTGAAAGATCCGATTGTTTGGTTGGTCAAACTGACGCAACGAGGAGACCCGTTTGCCTGGTTGATTTCCCCATCACCGGTTGTCATTCCCACATTGTTCTATTTCTTCGCACTGGTGTTGATGATCATGCGATCAAAAAAGAATCATGAACCTGTCGCCTGACACATCCCGCCACAGGGTGACGCGGTTAACGGCGGTCACGCCGTGACCGCCCCTACCTTGTTTTGCGGTGAAAAGCAAATGTCCCCATCCGATTTACTTGAAGGTTTGAATCCTCCGCAGCAGGAAGCCGTGCAGCACAAGGACGGTCCGCTCCTTGTGTTGGCGGGGCCGGGCAGCGGGAAAACGCGCGTGGTGACGCACCGCATCGCGTGGCTGTTACAAAACGGCGTGCGGAGGCATCAGGTTCTTGCCCTGACGTTTACGAACAAAGCCGCCGATGAAATGAAACTGCGGCTCGAAACCCTCGTGCCGCAGACCCCGGTGTGGATCGGCACGTTTCACAAGTTTTGCAGTTGGACACTGCGTCAACATGCCGAACACGCCGGGTTGGACTCACGGTTTTCGATTTATGACACCGGCGAGAGCAAAAAGTTGCTCGACACCGTGTTGGGGCAGACACGGCTGCCGCCTGGCGTCAATTCGGGGCAAATCGCTTCGGCCATCAGTTGGGCGAAAAATTCGCTGACGTTGCCGTCGCAGTACGTCGCGCGGCAGGGCAATATGCTCGGCAGCATCGTTGAGGATGTGTATCCCGCTTACCAGGACGCGCTGAAACGGGCAAACTCCGTTGATTTTGACGACCTGCTGTTGCACATCGCGGTCATGTTGCGGACGCACCCGGAAGTCCGCGAAACGCTGGACAATCGTTTCCAATATATTCTTGTGGACGAGTATCAGGACACGAACCTGGCGCAGTACGCGATTGCCCGGATGCTGTCGGTCAACTACCGCAATCTGGCCGTGACAGGCGACCCGGATCAGTCGATTTACGGTTGGCGTGGTGCGAATATCCGCAATATTCTCGACTTTGAAAAAGACTTTGAAGACGTCAAAATGATCCGGCTGGAACAGAATTACCGTAGCACGAAACGCATTCTGAACGCCGCGTCGGAGGTCATCAGGTACAACAAGCAGCGCAAGAAGAAGGAGTTGTTTACCGACAACCCGGACGGTGTGCCGGTGCGGCTGTTGCGATGTTTCAACCAGGAAGAGGAAGCGGATTTCATCGCGGAGGAAATCGCACGGGAAACGGCGGCGGGCAAACGGCAGCCAAAGGATTACGCCGTGTTTTACCGTATGAACGCCCTGTCGCGCAACCTCGAACACGCGATGCGACGGAACAACGTGCCGTTCCAACTGGTGCGCGGACTCGAATTTTTCAACCGCAAGGAAATCAAGGACATCATCGCCTATTTGCAACTGTTGTACAACAAGAGCGACACGGTCGCGTTTTTACGGATCATCAACGAACCGCGGCGCGGGATCGGCCGGACGACGATGGAACGGATCGAAGAACACGCTTTCCTTCTGGGCGTTTCGCACCTCGACGCCGCGCGGGATGCCCAGCGTATTCCCGGCTTGTCGGGCAAGATTCGCAAGGCGACGCTTGATTTCGCCAGGTTGTTCGACCATCTTGAGCGTGTGGACGACGGCAAGATCGAAACGCTCATCGCCGCGATTTTGAGTGAGACGCAATACGATGCCCAGTACGAAGACTCGGATGATGAGGAGGATCAGCAGCGGCTGGCCAACATTGAAGAACTGCTCTCCGAGGCGAAAGAATTTGACCGACGGCATGCTAAACAGCCGATGAGTGACAATCCGCTCGAAATTTTTCTCGAGCAGGTGGCGTTGGCCAGCGACGTTGACGCCTGGGATGACGATTCCGACCGCGTTTCATTGATGACGTTGCACGCGGCCAAAGGGCTGGAGTTCCCGGTCGTCTATCTTATTGCCGCCGAGGAGGGGATGCTGCCGCATGAACGTTCGAGCAACGATCCGATGCAGTTGGAAGAGGAGCGACGGCTGTTTTTTGTCGGCATGACCCGTGCCGAAGAGGAACTGCGGTTGAGCTATACGCAATATCGTGAGTTTCGCGGCTCGTACAGTGCCTGCATTTTGAGCCGCTTCCTGCTGGAACTGCCGCAGGATGAAATCTTGCGTTGTGATTCGCCGGATGACGTGCCTGATGACCTTGCGATGCGTGAAATCACGCAGTACGGCCTGTCAGGTGATGGTGGCACGTCTTATCACATCGACCCGGACTACTGCGATACAGACGTCGGTGTTGACGATCACTTCGACGAGCAGTACATCGACGCGGAATACGATGAGTTACCGACGGTGACGAGGGATCACGATGAGGTGAACACGGCAAAGTCACGGGAATTGAAATTGCACCTGACCACGGCGGCGGAATTGCAGAAAACAGTAACCCGAAAAACAGCAGCCCGGAGCGTAAGCGACGAGTTAAAACGTGCCGATTCCGGCGAGAACCGGTCACTGACGTTCCCGGCTGTTGTTTCTGACGGCGATCACGGCGCGACCGACCAACCTGTGCCGCAAGACAAAAAACCGAAACGTCCGAAGTACAAACCCGGGATGGCGGTGCGTCACCGGGATTATGGGTTTGGCGTTGTCCTGGCCGTCACCGATGGCAACGAAAAAACGGTGACCGTTGACTTCGAGGAAACCGTCGGACGACTGCAATTACCGCTGCCATGCAAACTGCTCAAGCCGCACGGCCAGGGATTGGGCGAGATTTTTTGAGGCAATATGATTTCATTGAGGCCAAACCATGAAACCACTCATCATTTCGACAATCACAACATGGTTGGCGTTTCTGCTGATGCATGGGTATTACTTTTTCCCCGGCAAATGGGAAACGCCGCATCTGTCTTACGTCCCTCTGCTTTTGTTCGTCCTCGCGCAGGGGGCGGCCATGCTGGTTGCGATTGGGGGAAGTGCCTGGCGCATCATTCGCGGGCCGAAGCGACTTGTGGCAACAGCGTGGGGACTGCTGGCAATTCTCCCGGTTTTCATCTGGTATTCCCATGTTTCGCTCGGGTTGCAAATGCAACGCGAATTGCGAGAACGTTCGCCCAAGCCGTCCTGGTATCTGCTGACGATAGAACCGGTTGCCAATGCTATCATTGACGGCGTTACCCGTTACCAGTTGCCCTACCGACTCGAAGGCAAGCGGGTAGTCATGTTTTACGATGACCGGATTGAGCAGCCCGAAGCCGATCTTGCGGCGATGGACGTGTTTCTCGAAGACGAGGAAGTGTTTCTTGGCAAAACAATGCCGGGCAAACTGCACTGGATACGCGGCACGGTGGTGGGGCTGTCGGGCAATGCCATTCAGGGTGTCGCCATTGCCGATCCCGAACTGCGACACCAGGAACCGTTCATGGAAACATTTCCATACAAGGAACTCAACCATGTCGATTACCATGAAGCGGCACACAACGTGATTTCGACACCATCGCTCTATTCCGTGTGGCGGGGAAATGCGCCGCCGATGCTTTTGATCGAAGGCTGGCCGCAAGCCCGTTCGGCGACGTGGGAAAACCTTGCGTACAATTGTCGACGTGAAAAACTCGCAGGCAGGTTGTTGACACTTGAGGAACTTGTTTCTCCGAAATATTATTTTTGTGCCGACGATCGGGCTTATCAGCAAGGCGGTGCTTTGGTCAGCGTGTTGTTGAAACACTTCGGTCCGGAAAAGTTCCTTGAGTTGTACTTCAACTGCTCGCAAAAAACGTTTGCTGATGATGTCAAGCGGGTTTACAACATGACGCTGGACGATCTGGACGTGTTTTACCGGCAGGAACTTGATGACTATTACTCTTATGACAAGGCGACGGAACAGCTCTCGCCGGAAGAGAAGGCTCTTCTGGAGGAATTTCGTACCGCTTGCGATCACCAGATGAGCACGTACAAAAAACTGCTCTCCAATGGCACAATGCAATCGACCAAGCATCGCAGTGTTGTTGTGACGGGTGATGAACCGAGTCAGTCGTTGATGGAATCTGTGACAGACTTTTGCGCAAAGGATGGTGTTTGGTTTCGCTTTGAGGAAACAGAAAAATGCACAAATGGCGATGAGACTTTTGAAAGTTCCAAAACTTTGTTGCACACGCCGGAACGCAATTATCATGTTCATTATTTCTCCGGAACGAAAGACCATCCGCCGCGTTCGGATTCGTCATGTTATCTTACGTCTGAAGATGTCGAAACATGGCGAGTTGTCAGCTCGTATCTTCGTGACCAAATGCCAACCATGTTTTCTATCGCCAGTCCATCGTTTTTGGACGACTTTCTCTGGTCACCGCAAACCGGTTTGACGGTTGGAAGCGTGACGCGCCAGGACGATCTGGTTGTGATCACAATAACAATTCAGGAAAACGAGAGGTTCAGGTTCCAATTGCATCTTGATCCCAACCGGAATTGGGCGTTGATCAAAGCCACGGAAAGCAGTTCCAATGAAGAACAAGGCTGGACGAGCTTCGATACGGAAGTCCGGGAATATGAGGATGAGTTGGACGGCGTACCTCTCTTGAAAAAACGGACATCGACACGGGAAATCACAGGAAAAACTTCAACCTCGCTCGTCACGCAAACCGTCGAAATTACACATTTCGCCCCAACGCCTGCCGCAGCGTCCACGTTCGACCCTGACTTGTTTCCGGAATTCAAAGATGTTCAAGTACCATCAACAACCATTATACCCACACTGACCTCCGAACAACGATTGAACCGCCACCTTGCCATGATTGCGATCTGGTTGTTGCTTTCCGTTGGTGTGATTGTGTGGAGCCGACGATCAGAGCATGAAGCGTGAGCGAGTAAAATGATCGCCTCCGTGACCGTCGCGGCTCTGATTGATAGAGCAAGTTATTTCGGCGTGAGTCTTAATCCGCCGTAGGCGAAGCTGGGTCTTCTTTTTCGAACCAGGTGACCGGGTTGAGTTTGCCGAAGGCCGGTTTTTTCTTCGGCTCCATGAGTGCGGGCTTGTCCTCTTGATCGTTTTCGGCGTAAACTGCGGAATAGTAAGAACGTTTCTTCTCCTGCAACGCTCCATCGATGACGAACTGACAATTCACTACCAGAAATTGGCAAGTTCGTCCGGATCGGTAAACGTTACGTCTTTGTCAATGGAAAATTCGCAGGCGTTTTTGCTGCCCGGTCGCGAATCTCTGACTCGTGTCCCCGCAGGTGCGGTGATCTCAAAACTTGACTCCGGCACCGGTTGGTTGACGTTTTTGACTCCGGCCAGGAGATATTGCTCAACGTAATTCTCCCGGCCGTACATGCTGAAAATGTTGGTACGATAATAACGCATCGGAAAAAACACTCCTTCCGCGACCTCGGCAAAATCGCTTGCTTCGTAACGGCGCGTCACCGTACCATCCGGGATCGATAACTCGGTTTTCACTGCGGCATAAGACAGGGACGGCGCGACATAAATCAAGACGATGATGGCATCTTGCTTCGATTCCTCTGGGTGGTAGATGGACGTGAACTCGTTAAACTCTTCTTTGGCAACACACAACTGCAACAAGTGAGTTTCGATGCCGTTCAGGATTTCTTTGCCTCGGTATTCAAATCGGTCCCGATATTTTTTTAAGAACATCAACTGCTGAAGAAACGGAGTTGCGGTGCCGGCTTTCACGACCCGATACTGGGGTTGGTTTTTGCCTTGTTCTTCGAGCGGCTTGTTGTTTCCGCCTGATCCCATAATGACAAACCTGCGATCAATGTCGCCATCCGGCTGTGGTATTTCGTAATACGTTGCGGAAAAATTGTGGCGATGCATTTTGACAAAACGTGGTGAATCCGGCCATCGCAGCACCCATTCATCGTTGGCGACCGTCAATTCCATAGTGGAAGGTGCACCGTCCTCACGTATGCTATATCCCTTCTCCTGCCACGGCAGCGGTTGTGAATAATCATCCATTGTCGTCAACAGCGAACCAAATTGATACGTGAACGTTCCCGTTTTGATCAGCGTTGGATATGCAAAAAGCCCGTCAAGCAACATGTCTTTCGTCGGTGGTCCATCCGGCGCGGCGGCAGTCATTCTCACCGTCGCGGTTCCGAGCGACAGTGTGCCGAGCAGGGCAACGATGACCAGCAGAACCAGGCGTCGCGGCCGGGAGTGCAGTGTTTGCGTGTTGAGCAGCATTTCAATTCTCCTTTGGAGCAAAGTTGGTTGATCCGCCATGTTGAGCGTGATTGGTGACACGCTTCGGCATCGGCGGGAATTTCGAGCAAGGGTGACAAGCATGTCGGCGTAGTCTTCGGCGGTTTCGGCACACTGGGCGGCGGCGTGGTCGGCGAGGTAATCCTGATCTATCCGCACACGGTGACGCAATGTCCAAAACAATGGTTGCACCCAAAACAGCAATCGCATGACATTCAGTAACCGCCATGTGAGGAGGTCAAATCGTCGCAGATGTTCCATCTCATGCGCGACGGAAAATCGCAACGCTTCATCGCTCAGACCTGTCGGCAGAACGATCATCGGTCTGACCAAAGAACAAACAAACGGCGAATCAATCTCGCTGGAAAACAACAGACGGATGTGAGGTGGACAGCCGATCTCCGAACGGCTGTGTCGGCGAAAGCCGACTGGTGCTTCAGGTGCGGAGTACCGCGAGTGACCGTTCGGAGATCGGTCACCCACCTCACCATGACCTGTCTCGTCGCTCACTCCGTTATGTTCCTTCGCACGTCTGATGATCCCGCGAAGCCGCACGATGCCGAACAACCACTGCAACAGGAAAAACAACGTGCCGGTGCAAAAGACCACACCCACAAGGAGCCGCCAATCGAAAAGACAGGCGACCACCCGCAGCCGCAACAAAGGCGGTACGACCGTTGATGATTTTTCATCACCAACCGGCAGTGGCATCGTGTTTTCCGGTCCGGGAATGCTTTGCGGCGTTGCCGGTTGTTGCGCCGGTACAGGCGAAACCGTCGTGAAAGCAACCGGCGGTGACGATGCGGCTGCCAGGGTGGATTTCGCTTGCGGCAAGGGCAAATTCCATCGCGGCATCATGGGCGTGTGCATGAACACAAGCGTTGCGATCACGACAAGTATGGTCATTTGTGTCAGGCAAACGCGTTCGACCGGACGGCGCGTGACGCAATGCAAACCCAGTGCTGCGGCGAAAAACACGAACGCAACCAGTTGCGCAAGTAGCAGCATGTCAACGAAATGGTGGAACGGCGTCATGGCTTTCGTCCTTTCCGTTTCGCCTTGCGGGATTCGACAATGAGTCGTTCGAGCTTTGCCAGATCATTGTCGGACAGGTCTTCCGCCCGTATCATGTTGAGTACGAGTTGATCGACCGCGCCGTCAAACAGCTTGTGCAGGAACCGTGATCCGGCCTGTTCCGGCGTGTAAAGGGACGTGTAATGCAGCGTCCGGTTGTCCCGCCGCACCGACAGCAAGCCTTTGTCGGCCATGATGCGGATCAGCGTTTGAATCGTCGTGACCGCAAACTCGCCGTTCGGGCTCATGACTTTATGCACATCCCGCACCGACGCCTCGCCGATCTCCCAAAACACCTTCAGCACGTCCAACTCCCGATCGCTCGGGGCAATACGTTTTTCTTTTGTCATGTTTCGCTCCTCTTGCCAGAAAGACTAAACTAATAATCTAGTCTATCAAATAATTCAAATGGTGTCAAGAGTTTTTGGTTATTTTTTCCGGGGACGCATGACAGGGCGGTCGCGCCGTGCTCGCAGATCAGAGCCGCAATTGATAAGATTGCGCAAAAAATAACCGCAATCTTACCGATTACGGTTCTGAAGACAAAAAACCGATTGACAATGCCATTGGGGTTAGTTCCACAGGGATTGCAGATCCAACCGAATGCTGAACGTACTCAGGAACATATTCAACGCTACTTCGGTCGGTGTGTATTCCAGCATAATCAAGTCGTTCGGCTGAATCAGAATCCTCTCACCCGGGTCGGTCAGCCCCCGTTTCATATCAATGCGAATCGCCTGTTGATAGCCGTTGACTTCGCGGATCACCAGCAGCCGCGTCGGGGGAATGATATTCCCAATGCTGGAACCCCGGATGCTTGTGCCGCCGGCGGCAACGGCAACGGAGCCGCCGGCCATCGATATGGCGGAGAATACATCCAAATCGAAGTCGCGCGGAATCGGATACATGCCGCCCTGGAGCATACCGCCGGTATAAAAGACTTCGGCTTCCCGCGATTGAACAATGACGACGTCACCGTTCTTGAGAATAATGTCATCCTGGGTCAATTCGGGAAGTGGCTGACCGGGATGAACCCGGAGCGGAATCCGCACAATGTTCGGGTTGCCGTTGACATACGGGGAATTTCCGTAATTGGGATTTGTCTTGCTGATTAGCATGTCCGCACCGGTCACCTCGCCAAAGCTGCCGCGAAGAACGATGACTTCATTTTTCGCCAACATGCTTGGCATGCCGCCGGTCATGTTCAGGGCGTTGAGAACATCGTTTTGCCCGGCCCAGAGGTCCAGTGTCCTAGCCGTCCCGCGGTCTTCCATGCCCACAAAAGAAACGCCCTTGCCCTGCAATGTATTACTGGAACTCGAACGCATGTCGTCGGCACGAACATCCTCGCGAATCACAACGACGTGATAAGTTCGCGGGCGGATCAGTGAAACGGTAATCACGGCGTCCGGTCCCAATACCCGCAAAACTTCAACATAAGCCCGGTGAACCAGGGTTTGCGTATCCATCAGGGTCAGCCCTTCGACATTGAGTGAATGCTGCATTTTCGGGAGTGAAATCGTCCCGTCATCACGGACGGTAAAAGGATAGCCTGTGGCCGGGGGCAGATTAGTGGCCGGGTCCGGTGTATGGATAGGAATAGTAGGAATAGGTTGATTGAGAACTCCTGAAACTCCTGAAACCCCTGTAATGGATTCAATGTAAATACCCAGCGTGTCGCCTGGCCCCAATCGGTAAGCATCCACCGGGTCCTGACGCAGCATGATGGGATTGATGCTATCCATGTTATACCTCGTCTTGTGGCGGGTATTTTCGAACCCTCGTGGCGAGATTGTCTCACTGTTCGGAATACTGGTGCATCCCGCAAACATCGCGATGACCATCCCACCGATCAAGCACCCTGGTAAAGAAACGCGAAAAGCTGACTGTGACGCTTGCTTGCGCAGACCCCGGACGCAAAAACTGAATTCCCCCATCTGTCACTCCCTTTTTTCCTGAAAACCAAACCTGTCACCATCGGAAAGATGGAGACTCCGTTCCTCTCCCGCATGGCGTTTCGATCCTGAAAATCATTCAAGACGTTTGCATTTGAAAAACTGTCCTGCCATGACCATCAGGTTTATGTGGATTTATCGGAACCCGCCTTGTCAAGAGCAAAAGCTTTTGCCATCGGAAAACGGTTTTTCGTTGCAGGATGCCTGTGTAACCAACAGAAACCAAACAACATGCAGAATTGCCATGAAAGGAATTTTGCCGGATTGGAACATAACGGTCATTCATTACAATCGGAACAGCAAACCGAGTCATGATCGTATGATTGCGCACAAAATAACCGCAATATTACGATTGCGGCTCTGAAGACAAGAAAACGGAAAAAAAGTAGTCATTTAATCCGCTACAGATGAAACCGGGTCTTCTTTTTCGAACCAGGTGACCGGGTTGAGTTTGCCGAACGTCGATATTTTTCCTCGACTCCATGAGTGCGGGTTTGTCCTCTTGATCGTTTTCGGCGTAAACTGTGGAACAGTAAGAACTTTCAGTAGTTCGTATCATCGGACATTGCATTTGATTTGATTTCACTCATTACTTTCATGGTGGTTACGTTACCTTGTCCGGTCAGGTTTTGCGAGGTCGATTTCGAAAGATTTGTCAAGTCTCAGGAGCAGATCACGAAAGCTGATGGAGTCGTCGCGGGTTTGTTGGCGGCGACCGTTCTCCGTCACGCACACCCACCCGTTCGAACCAAATCCAGCAATTGCGCATCAGCATCGCCAGTGCAAAGTACAGCAACCGCAAAATCGGCTTGCGGGTGCTCGTGCGAATCCGGCAT
>Ga0099364_10005395_pt1 | contig 18969 bp, 9 predicted proteins | sample TergutTh196P3_FD_73070 | JGI IMG/M metagenome (GOLD analysis project Ga0099364, IMG submission 73070) | Microcerotermes parvus P3 segment gut microbial communities from Pointe-Noire, Republic of the Congo - Th196 P3 | ecosystem: Host-associated > Arthropoda: Insects > Digestive system > Gut ...
TCAGAAAACTTCTTTGGGAAAATAAATCGCAGGAAGCAGAATTTCTGGCAATGGCCGCCATGACATCGGTTCCTGCCAACTTATCCCCGTTTCAACCGGCAGGTCAGCTGAGGATTATCTATGACAGGCACCAGGGGGATGTTTCTTCCTATCTGCGTACTTTGGACATAGACGAAGCGCTGGCCAGTGTCAGCTATACCATGGACGGAAGTTTTTACAATCGTGAATACTTTGCTTCTTTTGACGAAAATGTTATTGTCTATTCCATTACCGGCAGTGCGCCTGTTACTTTGATGGCAAACCTGAACCGTCGCCCCTTTGAGGAAAATAACGAAAAAATAGATAACAATACTATCGCTTCCTGGGGAATATGCGGGCCAGATGGTGTTGCATATTTTGGCTGCGCGAAAATGATAACAGACGGAGAGCCTTGCACGGTTATCGGAGGAAACCTTGTTGTGCATAATGTACAGGCCGTTACCATCTTTATTAGTTATGCCACCAGTTACAACGGTAATACCGGGTTTCGCGAAGAAGCCCTGGAAGCGGTAAATACAGCAGAACGTAAAGGCATACAAACCCTCAAGGCAGAACACAGGAATGTCTACCAATCCCTGTATAACCGGGTATCACTTTCTATTAACGATGTGCAAACACCCTCTGGTACAACCGATACCCTTATCAAAGATCTTCACAATGGGGGCAGCAGTGACTATTTAAGCGTTCTTGGTTTTAATATGGGGCGCTATTTATTACTATCCAGTTCGTACAAATGCCGCCTGCCGGCAAACCTACAGGGCCTGTGGAACGGCAGTTTTACGCCGCCCTGGGAAAGTGCTTATACCATTAACATAAATTTACAGATGAACTATTGGCCTGTAGAAGTGTGTAACTTGAGTGAATGTCACGAGGCGCTTTTTACTCTTCTGGACAATGTAGTGGAACGGGGAAAGAAAACGGCACGCAGGCTGTATGGATGCCGCGGTTTTATTGCTTGTCATAATACCGACTTGTGGGGAGACTCCGATCCGGTGCATCAGGTTCGTTCCAGCACTCATTGGATAATGGGCGGCGCCTGGCTTGCCCTGCACCTGTGGGAACATTACCTTTTTTCCCGCGATATGCATTTCCTGGAAAAACGTGCCTTTGGCGTACTGGAACAGGCTCTGTTATTTTTCCGAGATTATCTTTGCGAAGATGCAAACGGGGTATTGCATACCGGACCTTCGGTTTCCCCGGAAAATGTATACATAACCAATGATGGCCAGGAAGCCGCGTTGTGTATGTCGCCGTCAATGGATATCCAAATCCTTAAGGAACTTTATCTGGCTTACAGTGAAGCATCCCTTCTTACCGGCCGGGGAGTACAATTACGGACAGACATGAAAGGAATGATTAGCCGTCTGCCTGGATTTAAGCTGACCAAAGACGGACGGATAAGGGAATGGCTGGAGGATTATAAGGAGAAAGATCCGGGTCATCGTCATCTTTCTCACCTGTTTGCCCTATATCCGGGAACCCTGATTACCGAAGCAACTCCGCAGCTCATGGAAGCCGCGGAAAAAACCCTGGAAACGAAAATCGCCAATGGAAGCGGCCATACCGGCTGGAGCGGCGCATGGATGGCCGCATTGTGGGCAAGGCTTAAAAAAGGTAACCATGCCGGTGATTGTATCCAGGGTTTATTGAGCGGGAAAACCATTGAGAATATGCTCAGTGTTCATCCGCCCTTCCAAATCGACGGTAATTTTGGTCTGACTGCCGGTATTGCAGAAATGCTGGTACAATCCCATGCCGGTTACTGCGAATTACTGCCCGCCCTGCCTGACCATTGGAAAAAAGGCCATGTTAAGGGATTACGCCTGCGCGGCGGTATTACCGCAGAATTTTCCTGGGATGCAGGAACACTGACCCAGGCAGTTTTTATTGCCGACAGGGATATGCAGGTCCAGATTAAGTACCGTAACAGGCTTGAAACAGTTTCCTTAAATAAAAACGCCTCTGTTAACTGGAACTAAGGAGCGGTTAACCCATTTCTGGTCAGCCAATTCTGGTAATGGGTTGGCAGATCCCGTCCATAGGTACCAATATACTGATACCCATTGCGTCGTTCATGGCTGAGATCTGCATAACTGGCAATGATATCAAGAGTAGATCCCGCAAGGCGGGTTATTACTCCGTTTGAAGATATGGTTGGCCACACAGAATTATTCTGGGCATCCCGGTACCTGTTACGTAAGGTTCCCCCCGGAGAAGGAAACAACACACCCCTTGTATGAGATTCGCCTGACTGCCAAGTGGGGCTGCGCCGATCGGAAAACAGAGGTTCAAATGTGTAAATACAAATAAACCGCGGCCACAATCCAGTCGTTGAATTTGCATTGGCAGTCAATACCCGGTTACCAGAGACCGTTGAATGGGTAAACCCTCGTATCTCCACATGGGTGAAAAATGCTACTGCACCATGTATACCGTTTTGCACCCGTATCCATAAAGCTGAGCTTAGCTGATCTTTGTCCAGGTCCATTAAAAATCTGATAATGGGGACCGATTCCGATCCGCTGATTGACGGGGGTTCAAATTCACGGGCCCATGTTGGTTCTACAGGCCCTCCGGCAGGATGGTAGGCTGTCGCCCAATTGGATACCAGGGATCGTGAACTGTAATGCTGGGCCCAGGCGGTAAGCATTTGCTGTGCTTCAGAGTACACCTGCATATCTAGAATGCCGTTCAGGCCCTTATCAAACGCAATGCTGCATCGTTCCAGCATCTGCGGATCAACAGAATCAAAATCACCGTTTTTAATATCATAGAGCAGCCACATGATATTCTCCATGGCATCATCGTTAAATGATATTGTCCCACGATAGCTTGACCGGTCTGTCAGGTAATAGGGAAAACCGCCGTTGGGGTACTGGCAATCAAGAACGGCATTCAAGCCTCTCATGTATGACTCACGGTAACGTTCAATTCTGGTGGCATCGTACATGGTGATAAGATATCTGATGTCATTCGATGTGATGCCCCGGCCAAAATACGTATCATTGCTGTTTTTGTTATTGAGATGGGTTTGTCTGTCCGCCGGAGTCAGTACCAGTATGGTGGGAAAACCCGTGTCGCCCTGCCCCGTCCCCCTGGGCCAGCCTCCGTTATTACGCTGATACACGAGCAATGTGTCGGCATACTCAAGAGAATTGCCACTGCCATACCATGCTTCATTCCGATTGTTTAAATTCCCGTAGGTAACTGCGGCTGTGCTGACCGTCACACCGGTAACAACAATGAGGGTACCTGACTCGGCATCCCAGCCGATTGAGGCGCAATTAAGGACTTGGGCGACAGACATCAGCGGTATATATTCTATGTCGTTAATCATTTCCGGCGCTGCAGGCAGTGTCGTTGTCGCCCCTCCTGCCAGCATGGTTGTACTGCTCATGGTAAGCTCCGCGGTAACAGTATTGTACGTTGCCTTAATTGAATCACCGGTTACATTCCAGGTAACACCTGCTCTGTCAAGAGCTGTTTTCGCGGCCTCAAAAGGAACCAGCAGATGACTGTTTCTTACAACAGGAGCTGAATTTTCAGTATCTATGGTTACCTGAACATTGTTGATAAACATGCGGCTCTGATCGTTTATAAGTACCACCCGTGTAAAGGGCCAGGATGGAATTACCGGATAGCCGGGATCAGAAGTATTAACCGTTACGGTAATACTGGCTGTTATTCCCGAATCATCCTGAGCAGAAGCGGTAATTGTTACAGTCCCCTGGGCAACGGCGGTGACAAGGCCAATTGGGCTTACTGTCGCCACACCGGCATCCGACGTGGACCAGGTAATATTTCTGTTGCCGGCATTGTCCGGAAGTACAACTGCCGTTAATGTCCTTGTTTCCCCTTCTTCGAGTGTAAAATCACCAGTTTCAATAGTAATGCCTGTAACCATTATGGGATCTTCTTCTACCGTTACAGTGATGCTGTCTGTTATACCGGATCCATCCTGAGCGGCAGCCATGATACTGGCGCTTCCCAGGGCAATGGCGTTGACAAAACCATTTTCATTTACCGTGGCAATCTGGTCATTGGTGCTGCTCCATGCAATACGTTTGTCATCGGCATCATCGGGAAGGACTGTAACGTTCAGTATTGCGCTTCGTCCCTGTTTGATGGCAATATCTCCGCCATTGATAGAAATACTTTCTACCAGTACCGCCGTGTCTGCGCTTGTACACATGGTAAACAAAATTGGTATAGCAAGGAAAATAAAAATCTTATTTTTAAACATTCAAAAGTCTCCTTGAAATAAATTCATCAGCGGTTTCTGATAATATGATCAACAATGCTGTTCAGGTACACTTCCAGATAGGTGAAACCTTCGGGGTTAAGGCAATTGGCGGTGTTCCCAGGGTGGTTAGCTTCCAGCCAGCCGTCAGGGATGCCGTCGCCGGTAGTATCAGTAATTGGCGTGCCGGGATCGAGAGCGGGCCAGGGAAGCCAGTCTTCACCGGCACCGGCAGGTTTAAGATCCATCACACTGTCAATAAGGCCCGCTCTGCCGGATATACTGCCCCTGAATGTGGTTGTGTTCATAAAAGTTTCAAGAATAATTCTTTCGTCAATGCTGTCCCGGTTTAAGGAGGCGCCCGCCCAGCTTACAACACTGTCAAAGGCTTTTTCGGCTGTGCGGGTGATGACATAACCGGTATCCAGCGGCTCAAATACCCTCATGGCATCCTTGTCTTCCTGGCTGACTGTCCCGTAACTGTGATGGAACTGATTGTATACGCCATGGGTCCAGTTGTCGGCCGTTGCATCAAGATGTCCCTGTACTACATTGCCGTCGATAAAAAAGGTGCCCCATTGGTTAAAATAGGCGGTATTGGGGCTATCGGTACTTTTGTCAATCGACATGATGCGGCCCCAGCGGTCGCTGCCGGGTGAAGCGCTGGCAGCCGGTCCGGGATTGTAAAAATTATTAACGATATTAACATTCATCCCTTCGCCGCCGTATGCGCCCAGACCGTTGTAGTTAAAAAACACATTGTTGCGCATGTCGGTAAGTTCATTTTCCAGGGTGGAGTTTGCCGGGTCGGGGCCAAGGCGGGGTACACGGCTGTTATGGTGTACAACAAGATTATTAAGAAAACTTGCTTTCATACCGCCCCATATACCGCCATACCCATGGGCGCCCTTGGAATGCAGGGATTCGTTTAAGCTTTCCGAAATTATACACCACTGCATGGTAAAATTCCGGTTACCGTAAAACGAAACACATTCATCGGTGGACCAGCTCATAGAACAATGATCGATAATAATATTTGCACCGCGCCGTCCCCACAATGCATCGGCACCGTCGGCATTAACGTCAAACAGGTCTCCCATGCGGAAGCGGATAAAACGGATGATCACATTGTCCGCGTTGGAAAGATTCACTGAAAAACCGCCGATGGTAATGCCGCCGCCCGGCGCTGATTGCCCGGCAATGGTCAGGTTGCCTCGTGAAATACGAAGTTCTCTTTTGAGGATAATAGTTCCGGCAATGTTAAACACAATGGTCGTCGGTGTTCTTACACCATCTTCAATGCCAAAACGTTCAATGCCGTACCGAAGGGATCCAGGAATGGGATCTTCACGGTTGCCGTAATCTTCCAGATTCGTCACATAATACACCAGGCCTCCCCTGCCGCCGGTAGTGTATCTGCCGTGGCCCTGGGCTCCGGGAAAAGCGGGAGTTGGACCGTATTCAATATCTTCATCATCGGGATCTGCCGACGCAGGACAAGCACAGATTAACAGTATACACAATAGTGAAAAAACCGCTGCACTGATTATCGCAATGTTACTGCGTTTCATTTCCTGTCCTCCGGTTAAATGGGCTGATATCATAGGCATTCTGGACAATGTCCAGATAACGCTGGAGGCCAAGGTTACTTAAATTGGCCTGGAAGGTATCCCATTCTGTTTCGATATTCATGGTGCCTACGGTAAACCGTGCAATACTTTCATTCACATAGGTATTAATGGTGGTAACGAGGGCAGTCATTTCCAGAGTCTGGGCCGGGGGGAAGTATAATGGAGGGATGAGGATATCAATATCCGGCGCAAAGGGTGCATAGCTTTCCAGAGCATTCATATGCTGATAACGCTCGCGGCCGCTGCCGTCGGGGGCAAACATATCGGGGGCTACCTGTATGCCGTTACGGTATTCAACCGAACGGAAATTGGGAAACTTTGCCCCCCAGGTGATATTGCCAAAGCTGGGGTGGTTAAACGGTATTTCCAGTACTTTCATCCGGGCAGGGCTGCCGTCAGCGCCGGTAGCGCCGGGATCGGCATCATCCCAGCCAACTCCCTTTTCGCCAAAGCCGGAAAGTGTGGTGCCTTCATCGCTCATAAACCAGTCAAGCCAGCGCATTACCAGTGCAGGGTTTCGGCTTGTTGCCGGTATTACCCCGGCAAACTTAAATGCTTCGAAAGGGTCATATCGTGAGACCCTAAGGCCGTCGGGCCCTTCAATGGGCGGGATTGATTCGTAGTCAATCCAGCGAACCGGCTGCCCGGCTTCACGAACCCCCAGGTTACCCGTATGCATATTCGGCATGGCGCCGATGGTCGACTCGTGGCGGTGGCTGTTAAGCTGGGCGCGTACATCCCGCGATGCGGTAAAACTTTCCCGGGAAATAAGGCCTTCGCGGAACAGGTCGTTCATAAAACGCAGGCCGTTGCGGAATTCAGGCCGGGCAAAGGCGGCAACAACCCGGCCGTTTTCCAGGAAGAGCCGGTTTTCGCCGTCATTGTAAATAAATGCCGAGATGAGGTAGGTGTCCAGCCGTGACCCAAAGTTGTCGATTGCCCCCATAAGGGGAATTTCATCACTGAGGTTGCCGTTGCCGTTGGCATCATTATCCCTGAAGGCAATGAGCATGTCGCGGAACTCAGTAGTGGTTGTGGGGATAGGTATACCAAGGTTATCCAGGAAGACCCGGTTGACGTACATCTTCCCGTAGTAACGGCAGTGAAAACAATCTCCGAATGAAGGTATTGCATAGATGTGGCTGTCGGGCAGGGTCAGCGATTGGCGCCAACCTTCAACCTCGCTCAGGCGCTGTTTAAAATAAATGGTATCTGTTTCGATAAGTTCATCAATGGGCAGAATGACCCGCTGTTCGGCAAGCCGCATGAATTCGGTGTAGGTAAAATTCGCCTGGGAATTTTCCCCGGATATGATCACATCAATCTGGTCGCCGCCTGCCAGGGCAAGGTTGACCCGTTCCTTGAACCGGTCATGCGGCACAACGATCCACCTGACCCTGACATTGGTTTTTTCCTCATAGAAGCTGGTAAACAGGTTCGTATCCCCGTTAAATGTAGCGGTATTGTCATAGGTCATCACGGTGATAGTTTCCCGCTCCCTGACCAGGGGAAATTCCCCCAGTTCGTTAAAGTTGCTGCGATCGCTGTAACCCTCGGATAATGTCCGTACCGGACGGTTACAGGAACCCATCATGATGCAAAGCGCCGCAAGCGCCGTTAATAATACCGCTTTTTTCATTTTTGCTCCTTAATTATCAATGGGTGTGATAATCACATCCCAGACACGGGTACCGCCGGAAATTTTCAACAAGATAAGCGGTCTGTCTGTACCGTCATACTGTACATTCAATTGGTTGGATCTGGGTGGATTTTGAGCTCCACCATAGGCAAACACATGTCCTTGTGCGCCGGGTACATGGTTATAGTGAGTATCCCCGATTTTTACAAAGGGGAAACGCGGATCATCAGTGCCGCCGCCTGCGGTAAAATTAATGGTAATGGTATAGGGCCCTTGAGCGCCTTCGATCTTGGCAAATGTTCCCCGGTTAATACGAATCAAGCCGGGAGTAAAGGGAGGATCAAAGTCATCTATCCAATCATTCACTGTTGCACCAGCGTTTACCGCCATTTGCGAACCAGTTCCAAAGTCATTTTCAATAATTTGCTGTAACTGGGAAACGTTCGTACCGGTTCGGCCCAGCAAAGTCATACCGTTGCCGTACACTGCATCTGTCGGCTGGTCGGGGGTAACATCACCGGGAGACCAGCCCGCAGGACTTGTTTGAAAATTCCAATGAAGTACCTGCCGGGGTCCGGTATCTGTTACCGTTATTACCGCTGTTGCAACAGCACTCGTTCCATCATCTTTAAGGCCAACTGTCGTAACAGTTATGGTTGCAGTACCCGCAACACTCGCGGTAATCAGACCATCCTCATCCACCGCTACAACTGCCGGATGACTGCTCGACCAGGTTAAACCCTGTTCGGTAGCCTCGAGTGGATCAAGGGTTGCAACAAGCTGAAAGGTGTCGCCTTTTGCCATAGTATACGTTATTTCATTCAATGAAACACCGACAACCGGGACAATGGCATCTACCACCTCGACCACGGTTGAGGCCACTGCCTTTGTTCCGTCTTCTTTGTTACCATTTGAGGTAGCAGCAATGGTAGCCTGCCCTTGGGCAACCGCTGTTACCAGGCCATCTTCGTCTACGGTTGCGGCAAAATTATTACTACTTGACCAGGTTACACCGGATACTGTAGCATGAGGCGGCAATACTGTCGCCTCCAACTGTAAGGTATCTCCTGCACCCAATGTATACATATGGGGCCTGCCTATTGTTACTTCGGTAACCGGGATTTCAGTTATATCGCTTGGCTCCAGATACACATCAAATACATAAATACCGGAATTAGCCCTGAGTAATACATCAGGAGTATCGGTACCGGTATAAGTTACCGTTAATACCCCCGGATTTACCCAGTCAGATTCTGATCCCTCACCATTGGATAAACTGCCGTCAAGGTTATAGCTCATTTCGCCGATTTTGACGACAGGCCAGCGTGGTTGTCCGCCGCTGGTATTGCTCCAGGTAATTGTTAATTCAAAGGGCCCCTGATGCCCGGTAATAATGCCCCAGGTTCCTCCGCCATGCATGCGTATTGAACCCCGGGAAAACAGGGGTGCAGAACCCCAGCCGGGGATATTATTATCATACGCCCGCATCCGGTGCTGGCTCCCGCGATCATTGGCCATTTGCTCGCTGCCCGTTGTTCCCAATAGGGTTAACCCGTTGCCAATATCAAAATCAGGGTGCCGTGCAAGGTCATCCCAGTTCCAGCCGCCCGGTATATCAAGGTTTGTAGGATTAAGATCCCAGTGCAGGGATTTAGCCACCGGCTGTGCATGGACAATAATTTTGGCAGTTTGGGTAAGGGGTTGTCCGTTTGCTCCCTGGCCCACTGAGGTAGCAGAGACTGTTACCTCGCCCACTCCGGCCGCGGTTACCTGTAAGGTGTTCCCGTTAATCTGGTGGGTAATGATCGTATTAACCGGCACATTCCAGGTGACATTTTGGTTAGCGCCGCTGGGAAGTACCACCGCTGTAAGGGAATCGGTGGTATCCTGAATCATATCCAGTTCCAGTTCCTGGGGAGATACAAACAGTGCGCTGACCGGATTATTGCCATTGGTCGGAACATCCGGATCGTCATTGCCGTCAGGACAGGCGGTAAATAAAAGCGCCATTGTGCAAATTCCAAGAAGTATTCTTTTCATTTTAATCTCCTTGCCAATCAGGTATTCGGTTCAATAACAATGCTGTGAATAATGAGCTGGCGGCCATAACCTGAATGAATGCTGATAAAACCATTTTCCATAGCTGCCTGGAACTCATTGTTAAAGTTATCAAATTCAGAAGCAGCCGTTGCAGCAGAACCATTAAAAAGCTGGGTTACGGTGCCGTATCCGCCTTCCGGTGCGGAAGCCGGTTGATCGCTTCTGATTCTGCTGGTGCCGCCATTCATGACGGAATAATTCATACTGGTTGTATTATTCAGCACAAAAATCTGCCAGCCCATATTTGATTCCGGCACATTTCCAGCACCACCCACACCGGATGTCATTCCGCTGAATTCAATGATAATCCGCAAGGGTTGAAAGAGATCCAGCTCACCTAGTGGCGCAATAGTTCTGGAGGACAGGCCTCTGCGAACCATCACTGGATCACCGTTTTCATCAAGGACGGGATCTCCATCATCGTCCAGAAATTCTTCAAAATACCCAAAATCCTGTGAGCCGATAATCAAACGGCTGTTGGGGCCTCGGATATGGTCCCCTCCGTCAACATGCCATCCGGTATCCGGATCACGTTCGAAACCGTTAAGGGTAGAAGTTGACCAATTTAAGTAGTACCCCTTTCTGCCGTTTTCGTCGGTATGGGCGATTAAATCCTGGCCCATTGCAAGGATGGACACACCGTTCCAGTCACGCCAGGTATCTTCGGCAATGTCGTCAAATTCAGGGTCGTCATCAGCCGACCATCTGAACAGGGCCGGGTCAGTGGTAACAACGGTTATCACGCAGTTTGCAGTTGCGCTGTTGCCATTGGCTAGTTTGCCGACCGTAGTAGCGGTAATGGTTGCCTCCCCTTCGGTCAAACCGGTAACCAGACCGTTTTCGTCTACCGTAGCTACCGTTTCATTATTGCTTGTCCAGTTTACCTCCTGAATAGCCCCTGCCGGCAATACGTTGCGCGTAAGCTGTAGGGTAGCAGGATCGGCGCTCAGCTTGAGAATAGTCGCCGCGGAATGATTAAGGGTGATAAACATCACCGGAGTTTCATTCCCGTTGCCGGGGCCGGGATCGGGATTGTCAGGATCAACATTCGGATCCGGATCCCCGTTACATGCGGCAAACAACAATGCCAATACACAAAAACCAATTAACCATCTTTTCATTTTGTCCTCCAAAATTAATATTGTAATTCAATAAACACACTGTTAACTCTGATACCGTTTGCCGCATGAATGTGGATGGGATCAGATCCGGTTCCGGGGTGGATAAAGTCCAGTACTTCCCTTCCGCTGCCGCTGCCGGTATTTGCCAGGGAACCGCCGGAATTATACCGGGTTGCCCCTATTTGCACTTCAGCCCAGCGTTGATCGGTACCGCCGCCGCGGGAGAATTCAACCATTACCCGGTATGGTCCCTGAACACCGTTGACCGTGGCAAAATGCCCTCCCCTGCCAACACGCAAATGTCCGGCGGAACTGTTCATTACCTGGTCGAGGTTTGACTGTACACTGGTACCCAGCAGGGTCAGCGGCATGCCCTTGCCGTCAAAGTCCGGGTATTGGGCTGCCGGCTGGGGAGCTATGGTTGCATCGGGGTTACCGGGGTTAAAATCCCATCCAACCGGCTGTTCCCGGAAGTACCACCTGAACATTTTTTCCAGATTAAGTACGCTGGAATCGACATACACTTCATAAGTGGCATGATTTCCGTTGGCCATGGTACCAACCGAGCTGAAAGTAATCATGACTAAACCCGTTGCATTGCCCACAAGCTGGTATGTTACCGGGTCAAACCACACGACAGCCGGATCGGTAGATTCCCATTTAAACCCCCATTGGGCATCATCCGGGAAAATCCTCAGCAGCAGGGGCCGCCTTGCCTCGCCCAGACCAGTCATCCTCAAGGGGGTTTGCGGTGTTGTAATAACCAGTGCCGCATCGGAAAAGGATGCGTTAAACTGAAGTACCTCAATTCTTTCTACCGGCGGAAATGCACTAACCTGTATACCAACATCGCATCCAATACACAATACAATAAGGGCCGTTATACCAATACATGCAAATATTTTATTCATTAAAGCCTCCTATCTCCTGGAGGTGAGCGGATTAATCGCACACCGCATAATTTCCATGTTTGCCGGCATACCATCCCAGGTTAAATCAGGCAACCCATTGTCCAGGGGGTAGCTGGTATCGTTGGGCCTGATTCTCCATGCATCGTATTCCTCAAACAAATTCTGCGGCCTGTTACCAACCATCATATAACCGCCGATGGTAGCAATGGGCATATCATAATAGTTCCAGCGTATTAGTCCGTCACGGGCAACATACAGGCCCTCGGCCGCTGTTTCCAAATCGTAGAATCTGTTCCATAACCGGTCGCGGGGATTGCCTGTTTCCAGTATCGCGCGGATACTGCCATGCAGGTACTTTTGATCAAACAGACGCTCAGTGGTAAAGCCAATCATGGCTATCCTTTGATACCAGGCTACAGCCGAATTGATGGCATGGATAACACGGGGGCCGGGATTGGGGATACGCATAAGGTATGCGACAACATCATAGGATTCCAAGGCGCCTACCGAAGGCAGCTCATAGGCGCGGCCCTGGGAAGGCTGCAAGGTGGTGGGGCTTACCTGCTGTGACCATCCGGTTAGTTCATCTGCATAAAGCCCATTATAACCGGGAGTTCTCCACTGACTGCGCAGGACGCATTCAATCCCCATGGCCCGCGCACGAGCGACTGCCGTCATGATTGCCGGATTATTCTGCAGAAAAGCAAACTGCCATTCTCCCTGGTATATATCTTCCAGGAGTTCCATGGTCTCGGACATGGCTTCATCATTGTAGGTTATTTCCGAATAGTAGCCCGCACGCAGGGGATCAGAAAACTGCGGCCAGCCGCCTGACGGATACTGGGCCCGTAAAATAAAGGCAAGCCCCCGGTAAAATGAGTCAAGGTAGCGGGGATTATTGGCACCCATAGTGATGATTTTACCCAGATATTGAAGCTGTACGTGGGTAGCGTCGTTATCGATCGTTGAATAGTTGTTCTGGTAATAATCGATAGTCTCGCCTGCTTCGACATTTACCGCAAGCCAGTCGGAATTGTTTACCATATCGGTGTTTTTATGCCAGCCTCCTGACAAACGTTGGTATCCGACAATACTATCGGCAATCTGCAGGGCACGTTCGGTTTTATACCAGTTTCTCGACTGGTTATTAATATTACTCATGGTAATACCGTCAGGTGATGGAAGCGCGTTGGGGGCAATGGGCTCATGGGTTGCCAGCATGGTAACATAGGCAAAATTAATTGACTCTGCCGGTCTGCCGGTTACCTGCGATGGTTCGCCGGCATGAAATTCCACATGGATGTGACAGGGAAGCCATTCTCCCAGTCCCCAGATATTAACATACCAGGTTCCCCCTTCGGCAAAAGGCATGATGTTATAATCAACCGGAGGACCCAGCCTGACACGGGTGGTAACATCCTGTATTTGGTGGTTTCCCCTTTCTGCGGGATCCAGCAAGCCGAGGTTTTTCCTTACCGTAAGATTAAAACCTTCGGGATCTTCGGGTATGGTTTCTATAACCGAAAACGCAAATCCGCCAGGATCAAGGATCAGGACTTCTTCGGCAAGAATTAAAATCGCACGCCCTGCACCCTGTCCGACATTTTGGGTTCTTAGGGCGGCGCTGGGGTCATTGCCTGTTCTGTTCCAAATGCTGGCGCCGTACAATTGACCATTGCCCAGCATACGGGTGACAAGGCTTCCGATGGGAATATAAATTGCCTGATCGGTATAGACCTCATCCGGTCCCAACTCCGGCGCAAAGCGGCTTCTGCCTCCAAGATCAAAACTGCTTGGCCCGCCTTCAAAATAGTATGTCTGCCCAACCGGATAAATAAAAATTTTAAGCGCTTGATTACTGTGGTGATGTACCAATTGCCCTTTCCAGACGGCCGGTACATTTTCCTGTACACCAATATCCAGGCTGCAGGTAGAAACATTCATTGCAATTATGAAGATAAACAGTAACCGTATTGTTTTAGCCATTGATATCTCCTCATTTTAGAAATGAATCGACATTGAAAGGTATAAACCATGATCCAATGTAGAATTCCTGTCTGTGGCAACAATGCCGCTGCTGGTATCTTTCTTGAGAGAATAACCAAATTCTATTACATTTCTTGTCAGCCCACCTTCAACACGGAATTCCACCCCTGCCCTGACCTGCAGGCCGCCGGTATCTTTTTCACATTCAGTGTTATTGAGTCCCTCATTCCAGCGCAAGTCCGATGCAACTTCTCCAAAGGCAGGGGAGTTTCTGACATAGACCATTCCCAATTTAGGCATAATGAAGTTATTCAAGCGGTAGGATGTATCGAGCATGAGGGTAAGAGAAGGAGCATAATCCCGGTGATCATCGCCCAGCCGGAACAGGTGCATGGCACTTCCCATTACGGTAAAGGGGCCGGTTCCCCAGGTAATACTCTTACCAAGATATATAGGGTAGACGGTTGAAAAATCCCCGTTTATCATTCTCTGGTAATCGTAGGGGTCGGTCCAGTTCCGGATGGAATTGCGGCCTCCGCCTAAATCCCTAACTTCCATATCATAAGCCATTTTTGAAAAACCCAAATGGGAAAGACCGGTATAATTAATACCAAAATTAACACGGTGATCTCCTGCTTTTTGTTCATCATAGGACTGGGCATCTTCATCGGCATAGAATTTTGGTCCATACTGGCGGTAAGCAAAACCGCCCACCATTCTTAAGTTTTCGTTAAGAATATATTCGGCGGAAAAAATGTACTTGGCTTCGTTTATCAGCGTGGTATGACCTTCTTTAACCCAGGCGGAAAGCCCCAATTTTAAATCATGGCCTGCTGTTGCCCTCAACGGTTCAAACAGGAACATGGTACCAAAGCCGGAGAGGCTCAAATTACTGTCTACCGGCCCCGGGGTGGTAAAAGGATCGTTGTATTCCCAGTCTCCGCCGCCGCCGTAAATGGTTAAAAGACCGTCAAAAAGACGCAGCCAGCCAAAGGTATTATCAATTTTAAGGGACATATTGATGTTAAAATCCTGATCCGTCATGGATGTACCGATACCATCTCCCTTGATGATGGCACCGGTATCAACGCCAAATGTGTTCCTGGTATTGGCATAACTTGCTTTTAACAGCAGGTAAACGAGGTCGCTTTTTTCCGCGCTGCCGGCATAAATAAACGGCCCGTCGTCAACCTTATCGGTAAACTGGACACTTAAGCCGGTGTGTAAAACACCGAATACCCGAAAGCCGCCTTCTTCTTCGGCAAGAATCTGCCCAGCACACAAAACGAATAATGCCAAAACCATAATCAACATTTTTTTCTTCATGTATTACTCCTCGTTTAAATTACCGTACATATGTACGGTTTATTGTATTTCCCGAATACCTTCGATATACACATCCCAGACACGGGCCCCGCCGTTCATTTTCAGGAAAATAACCGGGCTGTCCGTACCGTCATAATTAACTTTTAACTGGCACATTGAACCGCCTTCAGACGGCACATGGCCCGGAGAACCCAGCAGGTTATGGGAAGTGCTGCCGATTTTTACCACGGGGAAGCGGTCTGACTGGCCGCCAGCCCCGGCAAAATTGATCGTGATCGTATAGGGCCCCTGGATGCCGTCAATCTGTGCAAATGTTCCCTGGCCAAGGCGTATACGGCCCGTGGTAAAGGGTGGTACAAAACTGTTGTTTCCCGGATTGTGGTCTATCTGCATGGTTGCATTAATTCCCGTACCAAGATCCGCGCTGGTCATCGTGGGGACAACCCGTGCGCCGGTTTTTGCAAGCAGGGTAAAACCGTTCCCTAAATCAGCATCAGGGTAATGGCCTGCCGTGTCAAAAGTCGGACCGCCGTCTACTGATTCATTCCAGCCGGCCGGAAGCGATGTAAAACCCCAATGCAGGCTCCATGCTTCCAGGTTCGGGTTAACCGTAACATTGATTACCTCGCTCACTCCGCTGTCGTCCAGGGCGCTGATCGTAATGACTGCATCTCCGCCGATAAGGCCGGTAATCACGCCGCTTGAGGTAACACTGACTATGGTTGGCGCGCTGGATTCCCAGCTAACCCTTCGGTCGCTGGCATCCAAGGGACGAACCTCAAAATTGATTGTCCTGCTCTGGCCCGGTGCCAGGGTTACATCGGTTACATCTACCCAGATTTCTTCAACCGGAATAAGCAAATCAAAATCGTTCTGGCGGCTGGGATCCTCTGTTGCGTTAAATGCCAGTTCATAAGCGCTGATGTCCCACATATTTTCGGTAAATAAATACCTGCCGGTGGCGGGGACATAGTGGCGGTTAAGGATTGCATGCCTGCCGTTGTATTCCCTGTTGAATAAATCATCGGTCATGAGGCTGGTTTCGCTGTTCCTGTTGTTAACATTAAAGGCAGCGCCGTCGGGGTTGGTAAGGCCATAGACCTTATAGCCGACATGAGTCCCGCCGTCCAGAAAACCAATGGTGGTACTCACACCCCACAGATCGGGATTGTACCCGGAACCAACCTCACTGCTGATAATTGCCGCCTGATCATACCTTGTTTCGTTCGCCTGGGTACGCCCAAAGCGGCCGGCAGATGCGGCGCTGGTTAAGGTGGAGTTTAAAACAACATAACCCTTGGGTACACGGGTTATGCCGCCTTCGGTTACCGATTGTACACGGGCGGCAAAAAGATGGCCGCTTCTGCATTCAATATTGTGCAAAATACTTTCTTCAAACAGGGCAACACTGGAGCTTCCCCAGATATAATCGGTATCGCCTTCGATGTAGCATCGATAAAACCAGACTCTGCCATTGGTGAGTATGGTATCCTGATGGCCAAAAAAGCCGCTGTTGTAAACAATGCGGGTTCCGGTTGCCGGACCGCCGAATTCCAGAGCTTCCGCCTGTCCTCCCAAATGGTCGTCCAAATTTCTGAACTCGATGTTTTTAACAACTATGTGGTTCATGCCGGTAAAAAAGAAGGCCGCGCGTTTTCTTCCGTGTGTTCCGTCGTGATCGGTACTGGTACTATGAGTGGTAAGGTAGGCATGGTTTAAAAATTTTAAGACAACATCGGCGCCGTATTGCGCGCTGCCCATACCATTAAGGGTGATACTGTTGTTTGCCGGGCCGTCATAAAAAATCATTTCATAATATTCACCCGGTGCGATATTAACGGTATATTCACCTGCCGCCGCATTTCCGATATGGCTCATGGCGGCCCACACCGTGCGAAAATCGGCATTATTGTTTGCCAAATCCGCACCGCCATTTACGGAAAATTCATTTCTGCCTGCAAGATTGGGAGCGGCACGGGTGGTAAATGTCCATTCATCCGCGCCAATGCCGGTAAAAACTTCACCATCTATGCTTATTTGATTCGTAATTGCTTCGGGAGGAATTACCACATAGTAGGTTTTTCCGTAAGTAAGCTTGTCATGGTGCGGGGTAATGTACAGGGTATTTCCTTCAACACGGGTAAGTGCATCGCCCATGTTTTGACTGGTTGTACGATTGTTCGTGGTAAAGTGCTGCCTGGGGCCTTTGTATTCAAATACCCGCTGCCCTTCCGCTTGTGATACTCCCCAGGTAGATTCATTGTCATACAAACGCTTACTCCAGATTACAATACGGTCAACCGGCTGTGCATCATTGCCCTGCTCATAAATATCAATGTAAACAAGTTCGTTTTCAGGCTTAAGGATTCTTACCACATCCTCCCGATGAGGCGGAGACCATTGATTTGTCTGTGCAATATTGGGTATTGTCATTGAGTTGTCCGCCAATACCGGGGTACTGTCAAAAGTAATAGACAGAGTACCTTCCGGAAAAGCCCGTGTTTCTCCCGAACGGGGAAAGAAACGCACAGAACCCAGTTCATCCTCGTTTTTCGGATAGTCTTCACCATTGCCGTTTGGGCAGGCAATGAATAAAACGGAAATACTCAATGCAATGAAAAACATTTTCATTAATGTGTTCTCCTTATGTTTTTAGTAAAAACCAGACTGCCACCGGACTGCACAAATGCAGTCCGGTGTGGGGCAGCCTGGTTACGGGGGTGGGTTAGTCGAGCGGTTCAATGTGGATGTTGAATATTCGGGTACCTCCGCCAACATTCATCAGCCAGATGTCAACAGGATCTGTTTCATCGGTAGTATGTTCTACTATCAATAAGCTGCGCTCGCTTGGCGCAACAGGAACAACACCATCAATATGGGATGTGAGGACAGGGTCATGGTTATAATTTGTTCCGTTAACCTGAACAACCGGGCGTCTGGCGCCGTGATCTGCATGCGCACCACCTGTGTCAGTGAAAGCAATAATGAGCCTGAATGATCCTGAATAACCGGAAATTCTTCCCCAGGTTCCTGCATCCCAGGTTCGTACCGAACCATTGGTAAAATAAAGAGAACCGCTTTGATTCCCTGGGACATTATTACTCTCACCTGTTTGAAACTGGTGCCCGTTACCGGTTGTGGTAGCCGGAAGCGCTCCGCTGCTGCCTCGATTTCCGGTTGCGCCTAACAAGGTAAGCCCATTTCCTAAATACAAGTCAGTTCGAGCTTCCATACCACTAATTTCCCAACCGCCTGGTAATGCTGCCAATATGGTAGGAGCAAGATCCCATGATGCAGGCAGCCATGTGCCGGGGGGGCCAAAGGTAACATCTACTGTAACTTCCATTGGCGGCATGGCAAATGTGTATACATTGGGATCGTTACCGTCTACTTCAGGGTTCATTACACCGGTTACGGTAATTGCAATTATAATGTCATCGGCAGTTGTCGGCGTTCCGGTAACGGTAATAATATCTCCCGCACTTGCCGTTTCAGGACTTATAACAATAGTGCCTCCGGTTACTGTCCCCTCAGTAACGTTAAAATCCGCAGTGAAAACAATATCAATGGTTACATCATGCGGCGGCATGGAAAATATGTATGTATTGGGAGCAGATCCTGCTGTCGGAGTAACGTCCGTAACGGTAATTGATGTAATGATACCGCCGGAAACTGTCGGTATTCCGGTAATGGTAACCGGATCGCCTGCCCTTGCTTTTTTGGAATCGGGGTCTATCTCAATGGTACCGCCGGTGATTGTACCTTCGAAAATATCAAACTCGCCGTGGAAAGCAACATCACTTACAGTAACCGCTGCTGCCGGCATAACAAATGTATATGCATTACCATCAACGGGAGTCAGGTCAAAACCGCCTGTTACAGTAATAGCGGTAATCTCATCGCCGGTGGTCGTGGGAGTTCCCGTAATGGTAACCGTTGCTCCTGCCCGTGCAGGATTGGGACTTATTTCAAGGGT
>Ga0099364_10005396_pt1 | contig 18969 bp, 11 predicted proteins | sample TergutTh196P3_FD_73070 | JGI IMG/M metagenome (GOLD analysis project Ga0099364, IMG submission 73070) | Microcerotermes parvus P3 segment gut microbial communities from Pointe-Noire, Republic of the Congo - Th196 P3 | ecosystem: Host-associated > Arthropoda: Insects > Digestive system > Gut ...
GGAAGGCCATTTCCGCTTGAAGAGGCACATAGCCATTTTAAGCGGTTAAAAAAAGCAGGCATGACCTTCCTGCGGTTTATTGTTACATGGGAAGCCATTGAACATGAAGGACCTGGGATCTACGACGAAGAATACCTTGCATACCTGCGGAAGATTCTACTGGCTGCAGAAACAGAAGGCCTCTCTGTCTTTATCGATCCTCATCAAGATGTATGGAGCAGGTGGACAGGCGGCGACGGTGCACCCGCCTGGACAATGGAAAAACTTGGAATGAATGTTGATCTTTTTGACAGTACAGGCGCCGCCGTAACCCGCCAGCGCTACAGCACCTATCATAATGGAAAGCCATACCCAAAAATGCTTTGGCCCAGCAACTACAACCGTTACGCCGCCTTTACCATGTTCAGTTTGTTCTATGCAGGAAAGACCTATGCTGCGGATCTGCAAATAGACGGGGAGAATGTCCAAGACTGGCTGCAGAACCGCTATATTGCCGCCTTACTCCATGCTCAGCGCAGATTAAAAAATTGCGCCGCTATAACCGGGTGGGGAACAATGAATGAACCGCATCAGGGTTTAATAGGACATCAGAATCTTGAAAAATCAGAAGATATTTTTATACCAACCGGGCCAAGGCCAAGCCCCTGGCAGTCAATAAAAGCCGCATCAGGATACCCTCAAAAAATTCCGGTTTATACCCTTCTTGGAAAATGGATTTCACATCATGAAACTTTTAACCCTGAGGGCGTCTCACTTTTTAGAGAAGGTTTCAGCTGCCCCTGGAAACAGGCGGGAGTATGGCAGGACAATGGAGGAATACCGGAACTGTTAAAACCAGATCACTTTACCATGCACTGCGGAAAGCCGGCTGTTTTTGCAGATGATTTTTTAAAACCATTCCAGACCAAGTTCATCAATAAAATGAAGGAAGCGGACGAACACAGTTTTTTCTTTATAGAAGGCTTACCAAGCTGTACAAAAGAAAACTCCCACCCATCTTGGAGCGGTGGTGATCCGGGTAATGTGGTAAATGCTTTTCACTGGTACGACGGGTTTTCCCTTTTTACAAAAACCTTCCGTTCATGGTTCACGGTTGATGTAACTACCGAAAAATTTGTTTTTGGCAGAAAAAAAGCAACCGCAAGTTTTGCAAAATGTCTTGCCAAAGGGATCGAACATACAAAACACAAAATGGGCGGTATGCCGTGTCTTTTGGGAGAGTTCGGCCTTGCATTTGATATTAATAAACGCAAAGGTTTAAGGTCCGGCAATTATTCCCTGCACGAAGAAGCCCTGTCCATGTACTACGATGCAGTAGATGCCAACCTGCTCCATTCAACGCTGTGGAACTACTCTGCAAGCAACACAGTCAGGTACGGCGACAGGTGGAATGACGAAGACCTTTCCATTTTTTCGGAGGGCAAAGAAAGAGCTGCAGCAGGCTGGAAACGCCCCTATCCAATGGCAACAGCGGGAAAACCCGTTTCATTCAGCTGGGACAAAAAACGCGGGGTATTGGTTTTCCGGTTTAATGCAGACAAGAACATAAAAGCGCCAGGTATAATCTATCTGCCTGCACAAACTTTCGGTGCACAGCCAAAAATAGAAGCTGTAACTTCATCAGGAGAAAACCTGCGCTGGGAATACAACTGCGAAGAACAGCACCTGCTAATTTATAATGATGATTACTGCGGAGAAGCGGTAATTAAAGTCCGGCTTAAAACAGGCTGAGGAGTATTTTCTTCTTCTTCTTCAAGAACGGACTGTGTAAGACGGCGAATTTCTTCTTCATTTATAATACGGGAAAGAAACCGCGATTCGATCCTGCTTTTGTTATTTAAAATACGGCTGATATAATTTAAGGTAACTTCCGGAGCGCCTGTAGTTCTTATCCTTCCGGCCCCAGCATTGTACATTGCCAAAGCGGAAACTTCGCTGCCTCCGGTATTAAGACAATGACGTAAATGCTGCATTCCATAGCGTGCATTTGTTTCGATGTCAAAAAAAGATGAAACAGCCAGATTGGGAAAAGAACGGTTGTTAAGCTGAAAAAGGCCGCGGTCTACGCTTCCGTCGCGGTTATGGGTATTAATCGCAAGAGGATTAAATTTGCTTTCTTCCCAGCTTAATGCAAAAGCCAAAGAGGGCGAAACGTCAAACCTCTGTGCATTGTAAAGAATGGCCGATACAACATTCGGGTTTGGACAAAGGCTGTTAAAAAATTCTATTACCCATTCTGTGTATTCAGGATTGCGGTAATATTCCAATACAGGGTCCTGAATTTCTTCCATTGGCAATAAAAGAAAATTACCTTCATCTTCTTCCCGTTCAATTACTAAAACAACACTGGGATTTAATGGGGTTTTAAATACACCCTCAAAAAGAAAAAGACCTATTACCGCACAGATACATAAAGAACATAATACCCCCGCAAACAGGGGTATTACAGCCTCCGCCTTTACATGGAAGAAAAAATTATTAGATTGATCTGACTTTGATAATCCCATTTACTTTTCTTATTTGTTCCAGTACCGGCTGTTGAATTTGCTGTTCAGTGTCAATTATATTAAAGGCAAATTCATCGCGGTGGTGGTTAATTAAATCTGTAATATTGATATTCGCTCCCGCCAGGATTGTAGTAATTTGTCCTACCATATTGGGAATATTTTTGTTTGCAACAAGCAGCCTGTAAGGAGAAAGTTTATCAAGTTTACAGCGCGGAAAATTAACAGAATTTATTATAGTACCCTGTTCCAGATAATCGATAATTTGCTTAACCGCCATAACCGCGCAGTTATCTTCTGCTTCCGGCGTAGACGCTCCAAGATGCGGAACTGGGATTACTTTACTGCATTTTAACAGCTCGCCATTTGGAAAATCCGTAACATATACGCTGAGTTTCCCGGAATTCAGCGCTTCTATTATATCCTTGTCTTTAACAAGTGCGGCGCGTGAAAGATTAATAATGCGGACGCCTTTTTTCATAATGTTGAATTTTTGCGCGTCCAAAAGCCCTTTGGTTGTTTCGCTCTGCGGAACATGCAAGGTGATGTAATCCGATTTTGAAAGCAGACTTTCTATAGTGTCGGCACGGACAACATCACGGGAAAGATTCCATGCCGCTTCCACAGAAATAAACGGATCACAGCCTATAACATTCATGCCAAGGGCTGCAGCGTCATTTGCTACCATTACACCAATCGCGCCAAGACCAACAACGCCAAGAGTCTTACCCCTTAATTCCGGCCCTGTAAATTTTGATTTTTCCTTTTCTACAAGTTCTGTAACATCTGGTTTGTCTGCAACAGATAATGCCCAGTTAACTCCCCCTACAATATCGCGGGAAGCAAGGAGCAGCGCAGCAAGGGTAAGTTCCTTTACGGCATTTGCATTTGCGCCCGGAGTGTTGAACACCACTACCCCGCTCTCGCTGCACCGCGCTACGGGGATATTGTTGTAACCTGCCCCTGCCCTTGCAATTGCCAATACGGAAGAAGGAATCTCAAGATTATTCATATCCGCACTGCGAACTAAAATTGCATCAGGATTTGCAATGTCGCTGCCAATTTCATATTTATCACTTGGAAATAGATCCAACCCAAGGGGAGAAATTTTATTTAATGTCTGAATTCTAAACATAACTAACCCTCAAATTTTTTCATAAAATCGATCAATGCCTTGACACCGTCAATGGGCATCGCGTTGTAAATACTGGCTCTCATGCCGCCGACAAGACGATGCCCGGCAAGATTCACAAGACCCGCTGCGGCGGCTTCTTTAACAAAACGTGTTTCAAGTTCGCCCTTTTTTGTTTCGTCTTCCTCCTTTGGAATAAAGGGAATGTTCATTAAACTGCGGAATTGTTTTTCTACAGGCGAATAAAACATTTTTGAGCTGTCAAGATAATCATATAAAAGCTGCGCTTTTTCACGGTTTAATTTAGCCATAGCTTCGAGGCCGCCCAATCCTTTTACCCACTCAAGAACAAGGCCGATCATGTAAATCCCGTAACAGGGAGGGGTATTGTACATTGACCCCTCGCCTGCATGAGTGTCATAACGCAGCATTATGGGAATCCAATCCGGCGCATGGCCGATTAGGTCTTCGCGGATAATTACAACGGTTACTCCCGCAGGCCCAAGGTTTTTCTGCGCCCCGGCATAAAGTATTCCAAATTTACTTACGTCTATAGGCTCAGAAAGTATTCCGCTTGAAACGTCAGAAACAAGGGGGACAGAGCCTGTATCAGGTAAAGAATCCCATTTAGTGCCGACAATGGTGTTGTTCAAAGTAATGTGGTAATAAGCGTCGTCTTTTTCCGGCGCGGGAGGCTGCGGAATATAGGTGTAGGCTTTATCTTTGGAGCTGGCACGGACTTCGGCAGCGGCGAATTTTTTAGCTTCTTTTACGGCTTTATCCGCCCAGATACCTGTGTCGATATAGGCGGCTTTTTTACCCTGCCCTGGAGCACTTCCGGCAGCCAGATTTAGAGGAATCATAGAGAATTGCAGAGAAGCGCCTCCCTGTAAAAAAAGCACCTTATAATTGGCGGGGATTTGCATCAGCTCCCTAAGGAGACTTTCGGTTTTTTCAAAAATAGGCTTAAAATCCTTTGAACGGTGGCTCATCTCCATAACCGACTGGCCTGTGCCATTAGCATCTGTCATCTGTGACGCGGCTTTTTCAAGAACCGGCAGGGGAAGAGCAGAAGGCCCTGGTGAAAAGTTATAAACTCGCATGATAACTCCAGAATAATATAGATATATCTGTATAATATGCAAAAATCAGGATTTTGTCGATATGCCGATATTCACATATCGCTGACATTGAATAGCTTGAAAATTTCGGATAAGATAGGGGTATGTCGGAACGGGTCTTTACCGTACTGGATCTTATTGATCTGGATCTAAAAGAACATAACTCTTTGAATCTGCGCTGTATCGGCGGCAGAAAGGGGCTTAATAGAGTCATTGACATTCCAGATCTCAACCGTCCAATGGGCGCTATTATGGGCTTTTTTGAAGATTTTGCATATCAAAGGATTCAGCTTATTGGCCGCGGAGAGGCTTCCTATCTGCGCCGGCTTGAGAGTGAGGGACAGACCAATACAATCGAAGAAATGTTTAATTATCCAATGCCATGCTGCATTTGTACCCATAACTACACCCCTCATAATGATTTTTTTGAAATAGCAGAAAAAGCTCAATGCCCAATCTTACAGACAGATATGGGTTCTGCCGAATTTTCCGCCAGAATAATGCGCATACTTTCCAGGGTGTTCTCTCCACGTCAGATTGTCCACGGCGTACTTGTAGAAGTTTACGGACTTGGAATACTTATTCAGGGAGATTCCGGCGTTGGAAAAAGCGAAACCGCCCTTGAGCTGATCCACCGGGGACACCGGCTGGTTGCCGATGATGTTGTGGAAATAAACTGTATATACGGAAATATTCTAATGGGAGTCGGAGCAAACAAAATAATCGGACATCATATGGAAATCCGGGGACCGGGAATAATCAATATAACCCGTCTTTTTGGAGTAAGAGCAATCAGAGACCGCAATGAAATTCAGCTTGTCGTACAGCTTGAAGAATGGGATTCCGGCAAAAACTACGACCGCCTGGGCGCAACGGACTATACAATTGAGCTTTTGGGCGTTAATATTCCTAAATTGACAATCCCGGTAAAACCGGGACGAAATATTCCAATAATAATCGAGTCTGCCGCAATGAACGAAAGGCTTAAATCCATGGGGTATCATGCCGCAAGGGAATTTAATAAAAACATCCTTAAGTGGATCGAAAGCGATTCCACACGTTCAGTTTTCTTTGGACAGGACGATGTAATATAAGGATATAAAAATGACTGAGAGAAAAATTACAGTAGTAAACAGAGCAGGTATTCATGCCCGTCCATCAGCTTTGCTTGTTCAGACAACAAAAAATTTTAAATCAAACATTTACCTGGAAAGAAATAACGACCGGATTAATGCAAAATCCATAATGGGTATCATTACATTGGGAGCATCATTCGGAACGGAATTAAAAATAATCGCAGAGGGAGAAGATGAAGAGACTGCGGTAGAAACTATAGCAAAACTCTTTGAATCCAAATTTGAAGAAGAATAATCCGGTCAAGAGGCGCATTTGAAAAACAACAAAACACGTCCTGAATATTCCATTATTAAAGTACGGGTATTAATACTTATTTATGCCCTTCTTTGTATTCTTACAGTGCTTTTTTCCCGGAATTTTCTTGCAGAAATTTTAGAAGACGGTATAGTTCCAGGTCAGCTTAACCTTATTGTATTTTTTACCATTCCGGCGGTTTTATTTATTGTTCTGGGTATTTCCGTATTTTCCCTTTTTACGGATTTTATCTACCACCGTCCCGGAAGCAAATTCAATGCAAGGCTTTTGGTTTACTTTACGGTTATTGTTATCTTTTCTATAACACCTGTAACGCTGATGACAACCACAGCCTTGAATCAGTTTGTCAGCTTCTGGCAGAGCATTGACGCTGTATCCGCCAACAGGGCGTCAAACAGTTTTATTGCCGATAATTATTCCCTGCACATTGAACGTTTTGACAATATCCTGCGAACAAATGATTTTTCGCGTATAACTACAAGGCTGCCGCAGAATATAACCGCAGTACAGACTTTCCGCCTGACAGATGAAATCTGGACAGAGACACACTTTGCAGGCATTGAGCAATTCCGGCTTCCTTATCCGCCTTCTTTTGAAACAGGTTATCCGCAGAGAGAACTTCCGCGCGACATGGAGACAATTCGTTATGTGCAAAGGCCGCAGCCCGGCTTAATCCGCGTTATCAGTTACAATCTGGGCGGCGATTTTGACTGGGGAAGAGTCGCAATGGAAAATCAGGCTGAACACTTTGAAATTATAAACGTGCTGCGGGAAAATATGAGGTCTTTATTAATTTACTATTACGCTGTGTTTTTCCTTCCCACTTTGCTTATGACGGTGATTATTGCAATTTCATTTACCCGCAGGATTACTCACCCAATCGTAGAGTTAACGGAAGCAACCCGCCGTGTTGCAGAAGGCAATTTTTCCATTCAGATACTCACGCGCCGCAATGATGAACTTGGGCTTTTAATCCGGTCTTTCAACGCAATGGTACAGGACCTGGAAAAATCCCAGGCTGCCATTGTAAAAAGCGAAAAAATATCCATTTGGCAGAACATGGCGCAGCAGCTTGCCCATGAGATAAAAAACCCTCTTACTCCGATAAAACTTTCCGCAGAAAGAATATTACGCAGGTGGCAAAATGACCCGGAATCTATCGGAGAAATCATTGAAAGTTCTATGATGGCTATCATTCAGGAAACAGAAGGGCTTTCCACCCTTTTAAATGAATTCAGAACATTGTCAAAACCAATGGAGCCGTCCAAAGTCTGGACATCTATAAAAGAGCCGTTAGACGAAGTTATCAATGCATATTCAAGTTCATACCCTGCTGTAAAATTTGATGTTGATTATGCAGGAACGGACATATCTGTAAAGATAGACAAAAACAGGTTATTGCAGGTACTTACAAATCTTGTCATAAATGCCATTGATGCAATGAACGGCTCAGGTCTGGTGGAAATCCGTGCAGATCATGTTAAAAAACGGGAAATTCAATATTGCAGGATCAGCGTTAAAGATTCCGGCAAAGGCATCAGCAACAAAGATGACCAATTTGTTTTTACTCCATACTTTACAACAAAGGAATCTGGCACTGGGCTTGGGCTTCCCATTATTGAACGAATTATAAATGATCATGGCGGCGCAATATGGTTTGATTCAGCCGAAGACATAGGAACAACTTTTTATATCGATCTGCCGGCTGCTAAAAATGAGGAAAAAACATAATGTCAACAATACTTATTATTGATGATGAACACAGCATCAGAAGCACTCTTGCCTCTGTTCTTGAAGATGAAAAGTACAAAGTCTTTACCGCAGAAGACGCTCTTATTGGCATGGAAATACTTAATCAGGAAATAATAGACATTATATTTCTTGATGTCCTTTTGCCAAAACTCGGCGGCATTGAAGCGCTGGAAAAAATAAAAAAGGAATGGCCGGCAATAGAAATAGTAATGATCTCAGGCCATGCAAATATCGACATGGCTGTCCGCGCTGTCAAATTCGGCGCTTTTGATTTTCTTGAAAAACCGCTTTCGCTTGACAGGATACTTACAATCTGCAGAAACGCCCTTGCTATAAAAAAACTAAGGGAAGAAAACAAAAATTTAAAAAGATATAACAATTTAACCGGACATGAAATAATCGGAACAAGCGCCGCTGTTAAAAATATCCGTGAAACAATTAAACAGGCTGCAGAAAGCGATGCGCGTATTTTGATTACAGGCGAAAACGGCGTAGGAAAGGAAATTGTCGCAAGGGCAGTCCATTTAGGTTCAACGCGGGCGGAAAACCCGTTTATTGACGTAAACTGCGCCGCTATACCGGAAACATTAATAGAAAGTGAACTCTTTGGCCACGAAAAAGGCGCTTTTACAGACGCGATTTCAAGGCGCAAGGGGCGTTTTGAATTAGCAGGCGGAGGCACTCTCTTCCTTGATGAAATCGGCGATATGAGCCTTTCCGCTCAGGCAAAGGTACTGCGGGTTATTCAGGAACAGAAAATAGAACGCGTAGGCGGTGAAAAAACGATAGAAACCGATGTACGCATTATAGCGGCGACAAATCAGGATCTGGAAAAAGCCTGCGAAAAAGGGTTTTTTAGGCAGGATCTTTTTTTCAGGCTGAATGTGATTCCCATACATATCCCGCCTTTAAGAGAAAGGCTGGAAGATATTCCCATGCTGCTGGCTCATTTCCTTAAACAGCTAAAAGTTGAGGTTGTCCTGAAAAATGACGCGCTTGACACCCTTGCCGCTCACAACTGGCCGGGAAATGTAAGGGAGTTAAAAAACCTTGCTGAACGTATCTCGGTAATGCACAGGGGAGAAAGCATTTGCGGCCATGAACTTCAGAAATTGCTGAATAAAAAAGTCAGAAAACCGGGAAATTCAGGCTCTTGCCTGCCAGAAGACATTTTAGACCGGACTTTTAATGATGCGAGGGAAAGTTTTGAAAAGTGTTATTTGGAGTTCCATTTTTTAAAGAATGGTAGTATAATATCAAAGACAGCGGAGGCTATTGGAATTTATTCCAGCAACCTCCATGCAAAACTGAGAAAATACAGCATTACAACTTCTTCGCAGAATAACGATGCAAAGGAAGAAACATGAAAGAATTAACAAATCGTCAAAAAGAAGTCCTCACCTTTATCGCAAAATATGTAAAGTCAAATTCATATCCGCCTACAATAAGGGAGATCGCCGACAATTTTTCCATTTCAGTCAAGGGTGCGCATGATCACATAACTGCCTTAAGAAAAAAGGGTTTCCTTAAGCAGATTGATAAACGGCCGCGTACTATGGGGCTGGTTCATACAGCACAGGACGATTCTTCGGGAATGGTAGAGATACCGCTTCTTGGAAGCGTCGCGGCAGGCGTACCGCTTCTTGCTGAGGAAAACTATGACGGGAACATTATATTGCACCGTTCACTTTTAAAGAAGAATAAACAATACTTTGCCTTGAAAGTAAAAGGCGATTCCATGGCAGGAGCCGGAATACTGGAAGGCGATACTGCAATAATAGAAAAACAAAATACCATTCGCAATGGTGAAATTGCCGTAGCAGTCATAGACGAAGCCGTAACATTAAAGCGTTTTTTCCGTGAAAGTACAAGAATACGGTTACAGGCGGAAAACCCCTCATATAAACCCATATACAGTCAAGATGTAAAAATACTCGGGCGGCTGTCAGGGATTATCCGTAATTATTAATAATGGCCTCCTATATTTTTCTGGGCCCGGAATTGGGGAAAAAACAGGACGCTGTTGACGCAGTAAGAAAAAAATACCCTGACGCAGAAGAATCCATTTATTATGCAGGTGAAACTCACGTAAGCGTCATAGCGGATACCCTGCAGAATATCAGCCTTTTTGCAAATAACCGTATTGTCATTGTAAAAGATGCACAGTTGATCAAAAAAAAGGACGAGACTGAACTGCTTGTCTCCTGCATAAAAAATACACAGGACAATACTGTTCTGATTTTACTTTCTGATGAAATCAAAATTGCATCTGCTCTGGAAAACGCCGTTCCCAATAACAACCGCCGGGTTTTTTATGAAATGTTTGAAAGAGAAAAAACCGAATGGCTGCGGCAGTTTTTTAAATATGAAGGTTTTAACATTGGCAATGAGGGCATAGGAGTAATTCTTGAACTTGTAGAAAACAATACGGCGGCGTTAAAACGGGAATGTTCCCGCCTTGTTTCCTTCCTGCCAAAGGATAAACCTGTAACCCCGCAGGATATAGAAAAATGGCTTTCTCACAACAGGGAAGAATCCGCTTTTACTCTTTTCTCGCGCATAGCATCTGGGGATCTTGGTAAAGCTCTGGAATCGGTATCTGTTATGCTCGCCGCAAAAGAAAGCATGGCAGGCCTCCTTGCAGGTCTTGCATGGTGTTTCAGAAAACTTGGCGATTATCTTTCTCTGCAGAAAACAGGAGATGTTAACAATTTTGCGGAACTAAGAAAAATAGGACTTTCATCACCCAAGGCAAAGGACGATTATGCCGCCGCATCCCGCCGCTACAGCGCAAGAGATGTTGAAGCATGCCTTGCCCTTACCGCCGAGTATGATATACTGCTGCGTTCCCCTGTTGCAGCTTTGGAAAATATTCTAATGGACAGGTATATAATTTCTTTATTTAAAAAGCGAATTTAAAGAATTATCAATAACTTTTATGGTTTCTTCAAAATCACTGTGCAATAAATGGCCTGCAATTGCACTTATTTGTTCCTTTACAGACAAAGGCCATGTTTTATTTTTGATATCTTCCATTGCTTTTCTTGCCGCTTTTTTATCGTATATTACACACGCTTCCTTGATATCAAGAAAACGCTCTTTTAAATACGACATATCATACATGGTTTCTTCTGCCTGAGTTTCTTCTGCCGGGTTAAGTTTTTCAACTACAGTATTCAACATTTCTATAAACACGGGAAGCTCCGATAAAATCAGCTTGTTGTTCTGTTCCCGTCCTGCCTGTTCAAGTTTTGACGCCTCTGCCGAAAGCTCAGTTTCGCCAATATTGCTAAGGGCACTTTTCATCGCATGAATATTGATGATAAATGCCGAGATATCATCAGCCCTGCGGCATTTGTTTACATAAATAGTTTCCAGTAATGATATTGCTTTTTTTGCATCTTTTACAAAGAATTCTGCAAGCTGTGAGTCTACCGGTTTTTTATTTCCGCTGCCCAAGTATATACGATCTTTTTGTTTCTTTGCCGCTTCTACCACATCAAGAGGATATTTATCGCGAATAAATGAATTAAGCGACATATTCAGCTGACGAATATCTATCGGTTTGGAAATAAAATCATCAAAACCGCTTTTAAGGAATATTTCCGCCTGTCCAGTAAGGGCATTTGCCGTCAGCGCAACAATAGGCTTTGAATATCCCAGACTTCTGATAATCTTTGCAGCTTCAATGCCGTCCATTCTTGGCATCATGTGATCCATAAATATAATATCGTAAGAAAATCCGTCTCTGATCTTGTCTACTGCTTCGAACCCGCTCATTACAGTTTCTACTGATAATCCATAGGGCGCGAGCAGCCCCCTTGCGACATACAGATTGGTCTCTACATCATCTACAACCAGAACACGGCCATAAGGCATAAAATCCCTTTTCATCTGAAAAGCCCTGTTTTTAAATAAGCTGTCCGGATTAAGCATCATAAGGTTATCCGCCAATTCTCTGCCAAGAACAGAAGACCCTACACAATCCTGAGGCAGGCGCACTGTAAATGTCGAGCCCAAACCTGGGGTGCTTTCAATAGACATATTCCCGTTCATCAGATGTATCAAATTCCGCGTGATGTTCATGCCAAGGCCTGTACCCTCTGTCTGCCGGTTTGCATCCATATTAAACCGCGAATATTCAGTCCCAAGTTTTCTAATTTGATCAGCTGTCATTCCCTGACCTGTATCGCTTATAACAAAGATCAGCATTTTCTTTGTACTGTCGTCCGCACTTGCAGGCTCGGCATAAATTGAAAGATTAACCATTCCTTCATTGGTATATTTAAACGCATTTGAAAGAAGATTATTTAAAATCTGCTTAATGCGAAGTTCATCACCTATAAGGATCAGGGGCAGATCTTCTTTAACATCAAGAACAAACTCTATAGGTTTGCTTTCATACCGCATTAAATTTAATTGAACGGTATCATGAATCAGGCTGGTAATGTCATATTGAGCCGGAAGCAGAATCAATTTACCTGCTTCAATTTTGGATAAATCAAGTATATCGTTAATAATGCCCAGCAGCATGTCGCCGGAATTATAAATTCTTTCAAAAGCTTCTTTTGTAATCTGCGGATGCGACTCATCTTGCAGTTGAATTTCGGAAATACCCAAAATAGCGTTCATTGGGGTACGGATTTCATGGCTCATTCTTGCAAGAAAATCGCTTTTAGCCTTGCTGCTTTCTTCGGCGATTTCGGCCTTGCGCATTTCTGCGATCATTGCCTTTTGTTCCCTTAAATCCCTGATGTATTCAGTTACTGTAAACTCGTCCTTGTGCCTAACCCGGATACAAATAACATCTGCGGGTATTGGTTCTCCGTTTATTTTTTGGTGCATCCATTCAAATCTTGAATAACCTTCATCTAAAGCTTTTTTTACAAGCCTTGGGCCTTTTTCCTTTGAAAGAACCCCGTCAGGCTGATATTCAGGAGAAAGATTAAAAAAGGTTTCCATAAATTCATTCTTGCTGGAAAATCCAAATGTTTTTAATGTTTCCTGATTGCAATCAACAAGATTAAGGTTTTTATCCCAAAAGATCGCGCATAGGGGAGCTGCGTCAAACATAATCTGCGTACGTTCTTCCGCTTCACGCGTTTTTAAAATTTGGTTATTGCGGTTAACAGCGCTGCTCATCATAAGTCCTGCAGATGCCATTATCTTGATTTCTTCGTCGGAAAATGTACGTTCATTAAGACAGTCATCAATGCTGAAAAATCCCCAAAAATCACCTTCCAGAAACATCGGAATTATAACGATAGATTTCATGTCATAATATCCAAGGAAAGCCTGATCTTCCTCTGACAATTTACTGAGCGGAGAGTTAATGAATTCATGCTGTAAAAATTTTTCCGCCCATGTTTTTTTCATGCTGTAGGGAAAATGCAGGCCTATTGGAATTGACCTGCAAGTCTTGCCGTATTCACTAAGCCATTCGTATCTAAGAACAAAATGCGGTTCTTCTTCTATAATTTCATTTCGCCAGATTTGTACACGGTCAATATCCAGACAGTGTCCGATAAGATCAAAACAATTTAACAGCGAAGATTCAAAGCCTTCCATATCATTGCTTGCAAGCAAAATGGCGGCGGCGGTGTTCACAGTATCCAAAAGCCGGGCATGCCGTTCAAGAGCCGCATTGATTTTCTTTTGTTCACGCAAGTCGCGTATATACCCGATTACAATAAAATCGTTTCTGAATTTGGTACGGACCAAAGTTACTTCGCAGGGAATTGGTTCTCCGTTAAGTTTCTGATGCATCCATTCAAACCGGAAAAAACTTTCGGCCAGTGATTTATTAAAACACTCCTGCGCTTTTTTCTTTGATAAGCGGCCGTCCGGCTGATACTCGGGCATAAGCTCAAAAAATCTATCGCGGAATTCATGTACGCCGGATAATTCAAATATATTCAGCATATTGTTGTTGCAGTCGATAACATTAAACTTTTTATCCCAAAAGCAAGCGCACATAGGAGTAGAATTAAACATAAGCTGCATACGGGCATCTGAACTTGCCTTGTCGGCAAAAATACGCATAAGTATCCATATAAGGAGACCTGCAAAAACCGCTCCAAGTGAAGCAAGAAGTATCATCAGGTTTCTTGAGCCTTGAAAATATCTGTCTCTGGGCGTTACAACCCCCATATACCAGCCGTTATATAACCTTTCAACAAAGACAATAGACCAGATTCCCATATAATCAATTACCATAGCTTCGGAAATGCTGCCTGTCAGCCTTGCCTGATCCAGAATAAGGGGAAGTCCGCTTCTGGTATTATTGTACGGCAGACCCACAAGAGAAGAATCCGGATGAGCAATTACCATAAAATCTTCGCTTAATAAAAATCCATAACCAGCTGTTGCAAACCGGGTATTAACGACATACTGCATGATCCTGTCAAGCTCTACATTCGCGCAAATTATGCCAAGTGGACTGCCATTATTGTCAAAAATCCTGCGGGATAATGTTATTGTAATTTCATTAGAAAATTGATTTAGATACGGTTCAGAAATACTTAGTCCGCCTGATGCTCTTACCGCCCCGGAATACCACGGACGGTTTTCCAAATTATAATCTTCCGGCAGATCCCATGTTTCTTCGCCAAGCAGCATTATTCCGCTGAAAATATCAAAAACTCCAAAGAAACCGGTAACGCCTGTCAACCGTTCTTCGCTGCTGGAACTTACATAACTGTTTACAGATATTAAATAGTTATTTACATCGGAGCTGCCTGCTCCAGATACAAGCATGTTATTAATTGTTTCAGAGATTACCATAAGCAATGTTCCGGGTTCAAGCATGTCAGTTTTTATATTTGCTTCTGTAAATAAAATAACATTCTCTGCGCTTTCACGCATATGCCTGCGTTCTGTACTGTTTAAAAATAAATAACTGGAAATAACCATAAGCGCAAAAGCGATCAATACAAAAAGCACTTGTGCGTATTTTGCAAATATTTTTTTGACCTTGATCAATAAAGAATGCATTAGCTCTTTGCCCCCACTGCTTTAAAAAAATCTTTTACTTTAAAGAAAACATCCGCTATTACAGGGTCATAATGACTGCCTGCGCTTTGCATAATAATTTGTACTGCATCTTCACTGGAAAAGGCTTTCTTGTAAGGCCGCTCAGAAACAAGCGCATCGTATACATCAACAATCGCCATAATTCGTCCCTGCAGCGGGATTTCTTCTCCTTTCAGCCCGTGAGGATATCCATTTCCGTCCCAGTGTTCATGATGATACCCTGCAAATAACCTTGCATTACGCAGAAATTCCCCCTCTCCGGTTTTAGAAATAATTTCATCAATTATACGCTGCCCTTCTTTGGCATGGGTTTTCATAACATTGTATTCTTCTCCAGTTAACTTTCCAGGTTTATTCATAATTATGTCCGTTATGGAAATTTTACCCAAATCATGCATTCGCGCAGATGAGACAATCTTATCAATATCCCAATCCTGGATTTCATCAACATACACCCCGTACTCTTTCATTCCATTAATAAGAATTTTGATATACTCCGAAGTACGTTCAATATGACTTCCCGTACCCTTGTCACGGTTTTCCACTATATTGGCAAGTACAGATACTATGCTGTTTTGCAGCCGGGCCAACTGCGCTGTCCTCTCCCTTATAATACTATCAATATCAAGATGTGTCTTTATACGGTTTAAAAGTACAGGCGTAGAAAATGGCTTTGTAATAAAATCCACAGCGCCAAGTTCAAACCCTTTTACCTCTACTTCTGAATCATTGCGCCCGGTTAAAAAGATTACAGGAATAGAAGACCATTTCTCGCTGGATTTTAATTCCTGCAAAGCCTGAAACCCGTTCATTTCCGGCATTTCAATATCCAATAAAATAAGTTCAGGAACAATTTTATTTAAAAGACTAAACATCTTTGCTGCAGACGGCATTGTCATAACCCGATAAAGATCATCCAACGCCGATTCGGCCATGGACAAGTTAGTATCGCTGTCATCAACAACAAAAACAGTCTTCATTAATCAACATCCTAAATTGATATTGTTTTCATAAACAATTCTATATTAAACCCCTCAATACGAATAAAAAACCGCCCAGCACCTAGGAAGTTAGATGCTGGGCAAGCCAATATTTACACGCAACTCACTGTTCTTTGCTCTATGAACTTAGAACGGCCTCTCCGACAGGTACTTGTACTCTTTCCATGTGCGTTCTGCCTGGGCTTTTGCCTTTGCAAGCAGCATATCGGCGCGGTTGGGATCGGCAGCCTTCAAGCTCTTAAAGCGGGCTTCTTTGTACATAAAGTCTTCTATGCTTGTTGTCGGGTCTTTTGAATCAAGCTGGAATGGGTTTTTTCCCTGATCCTTGAGACGCGGATCGTAGCGGTACAACGGCCAAAGGCCGCTTGTTACTACCGCCTTGCCCTGTTCAAGCCCCTTGCTCATGTCGATACCGTGGCTGATACAGTGCGAGTAAGCAATAATGATAGACGGGCCGTCGTAGGATTCCGCTTCACGGAAAGCTTTGATAACCTGCGCCATATTTGCACCTAACGAAATCTTTGCAACATAAACATAGCCATAACTCATAGCAATTGCGCCAAGGTCTTTCTTTGTAATATCTTTTCCGGCATAAGCAAATTTTGCGATTGCCCCGACAGGAGTCGCCTTGGACATCTGACCGCCTGTGTTAGAGTAAACTTCGGTGTCCATTACAAGCAGGTTTACATTTTTGCCGGAGGCAATAACATGGTCGAGTCCGCCAAAGCCAATGTCATAAGCCCAGCCGTCTCCGCCAAACGCCCACACCGATCGTTTTACAAAGTGGTCGGCAAGGGAAAGCAGAAGTTTCGCTGTCGGCTTGGAATCTTTTTGCAGTGCGGCTTTAAGCTCGTCTACATTTTTGCGCTGTTCATCGATTGCCGCATCGTCCGCCTGGTTGTTCGCGAGCAGTTTGTCGATGATAGCAGCGGCAATACCTTCGCTTTTTGCTTTGGCTGCCATTTCGCGTGCATGGACCGCCAATTTGTCGCTTGTAAGACGGAAGCCCATTGCAAATTCAGCAGCGTCTTCAAAAAGGCTGTTACACCATGTCGGGCCGCGGCCGTCGGCGCGCTTACAGTAAGGCGTTGTCGGCAGATTTCCGCCGTAAATGGAAGAACAACCTGTAGCATTGACAATAATAGCGCGATCGCCGAATAACTGCGACATTAGCTTAATATAAGGAGTTTCACCGCAGCCGCCGCAAGCACCTGAGAATTCAAACAACGGACGTTTGTAACCAAGGGCTTTGGCATTATTAAGTTCGCCGGCTGCCGGGGTTTCCGGCAATGAAAGGAAATAATCCCAAACAGCAACTTGTTCCGCGTGATATTCAGGATCATCGGCGTATGATTTCCATGAGAGGGCGCACGGCTTGCTCTGATCTTTTGACACTGGACAAATGTTGAGACAAACGCCGCACTCGTAGCAGTCTTCAGCACCAATAACCAAAGATGCCTTCTGGCCATCAACCGGTTTGGGTTTGATTGCCGCAGTTTTAAAGCCCTTGGGAGCTTTTGCAACATCAGCTTCGCTAAGATTTTTAAAACGCATACAGGCATGAGGACATACGACAGTACAGTTACCGCACTGGATACAAACATCGGGATTCCAGACAGGTACACGTTCTGCAACAGAGCGTTTTTCGTACTGGCTGGTTGCGGTTGGGAAAGTTCCGTCATCGGGGATTTGGCTTACTTTAAGAGCATCGCCCTGTTGAATCGACATAGTCCCAAGTGTTTCCCTAACCCAGTTGTCCTTCGCCGTGGCAAAGGGTTTTTTCATGTGGTGGTTACCCTCAGTGCTAGCAGGATACTTAACTTCTTCTACAGCATTAAGAGATGCATCTACTGTTTTATAGTTCTTCTGTACAACGTCAGCGCCTTTTTTGCCGTAAGAATGTTCAATATGTTCCTTCATTAATTTAACAGCTTCGGCTTCCGCCATTACGCCGGAAATCTTAAAGTAGGCAGCCTGCATAACCGTGTTAATGCGGTTACCCATTCCGGTACTACGTGCGATTTCGGCGGCGTTAATTACATAGAACTTCAGTTTTTTATCGATAATGCGTTGTTGAACTTCTACGGGAAGTTCCTTCCATACATCTGCCGCTTTGTACGGGCTGTTAAGAAGGAAGTTTCCGCCTTCTTTTACCTTTGAAAGCATGTCGTAAGTTTCCATGTAAGAGAATTTATGGCAGGCAAGGAAGTTTGCGGAGTTAATCAGATACGGACGGCGAATCTTTCCCTTGCCAAAGCGAAGGTGAGAAACGGTAAAACCGCCGGATTTTTTGGAGTCATAGGAGAAGTACGCCTGAATATTGAGTTCCGGTTTTGCCTCCCCGATAATTTTAATTGAATTTTTATTCGCACCGACCGTACCGTCCGCACCAAGACCGTAGAACAATGCTTCGTTCATGCCTTCTTCTTCCAAAACAAAATTTTCATCGTAGTCAAGGCTCTTGCCCTGAATATCGTCTTTAATGCCGATGATAAAACTTGCAATTTTTTTGCCGGAAAGGTTGTCATAAACAGCCTTGACCATAGCAGGGGTAAACTCTTTAGAACCAAGGCCGTAGCGTCCGCCAAGTACCAGCGGGAAGCCGGAGAAGGGCATTCCGCCTGTTGACTGCATCTGTCCGATAGCGGCAAGAACATCTTCGTACAGAGGTTCGCCAAGCGCGCCCGGATCTTTTGTACGATCCAAAACGGCAATGGCTTTTGTCGTGGCAGGCAAAGCCTTTACAAAGAGCTTCGCGTCGAATGGGCGGTAAAGCCTTACCTTTAACATGCCGACTTTTTCACCTTTGGAAACAAGGTAATCAATGGTTTCTTCGACAGTATCAGCGCCAGAACCCATGATGATTATTACTTTTTCAGCGTCTTTCGCGCCGTAGTAGTCAAAAATATTATAAGCGCGGCCTGTAAGTTTTGCGTATTTGTCCATTTCTGCCTGAACAATGCCGGCTGTGGCATCGTAGTATTTGTTTACTCCTTCGCGTCCCTGGAAATAGGTATCGGGGTTCTGGGCAGTTC
>Ga0099364_10004568_pt1 | contig 18967 bp, 12 predicted proteins | sample TergutTh196P3_FD_73070 | JGI IMG/M metagenome (GOLD analysis project Ga0099364, IMG submission 73070) | Microcerotermes parvus P3 segment gut microbial communities from Pointe-Noire, Republic of the Congo - Th196 P3 | ecosystem: Host-associated > Arthropoda: Insects > Digestive system > Gut ...
TTGAGAGTGAACTCGCTAAACCTGTACCGAAGATCGCTGCCCGCCCTGACGAAAATCTGCGTCAAATCGGCTTTGTTATACCTGATCGGATCCAAGCCGCCGGTCGCACTGGTCTCCACCGCTCCCTTGATCTCGTTGCTGATGACATCCACGCCGAGAACCGGTCGCATACTCCAAAAGCCGGCAGACCTTCGCTTGCCGATTTCGAGAGTGCCTTCCATCGTGCGCCCTTTGAAGGAAGACGTGTACAGGTTTCCGCCGTGCCAGCGGTTCATGTCGTAATCCTGCCAACCGTAACTGAATACACCGCGAATGTCCGCTCCACTGTGAAGAACCTGTGCCGCATAAGCACCGACGTACATATCCTTTGCATCGACTTTGTCGAGGGCATTGGTATTCTTTCCTGCTTCGTATCCGAAGAGGAGTCCGAACTGGGCATTGCGGCTTCGGAAGAGGTCGCTGCCGACTTGGACTCCGTTCATGGAGAGTTTCCAATCCTGATCGTTGTAGGAACTGCGATATTTGTCGCCGCGTCCGATGTAGTTGACCCAGGCTGTTTTGGGGGAGAAGCCGGCGTGATAAAATCCTCTGGGCGCACACGGATCGCAATCAATCGGTGCGCAGGGATCGCAGGCGACGGGTCCACAGGGATCGAGGTTATAGGAGGGACTGCATGCATTGCATCCGCAGGGGGCTTGTCCGTAGTAGCCTTGTCCGTAACTGCGTCGGGGGGCTCGGTTTCCATTGCCGGAGATCATTCGGTCTCGCACGGCATTCCAGACGGCAAAGTTATTGTGGATGCCGAAGGCGGAGAGGAAACCGTCGCTTATGTAAGCATAGTCCCGGAGACCGCCGCTCTTTACTGAGGTATCGTCTCTGTACCAGTGAGTAAATTGGGCTTTATTAACGAAGTTGGCATCGACAAAAGTACCCGTAAACGTGATGGCTGTGTGCCCAACCGTTTCCGTTTCGCCGTATCCTTCGAGCACTGCGTTTGCAGCGATTGTATTCGTTCCGCCGAAACTACTGTTGGCAAGATCAACGGCAACAGTAGTTTTATCGCCGTTTGTGCCAATGGCGATGCCAGTGGTTGTGGTTACGATGCCCAGGTCGGCACGTCCGTTTCCTTTAACGGTCAATGCTCCACCGTCCGCTCGCGCGCTGTTCGTGGTTAAATTGTAGTTGTTAAGGTTAATGTCCAATTTACCCGTTGTAAAAATGCCAAGGGCATCTTCACTCCCCCTGTAAGCCAAAATGCTGACATTGTTTTCTAACGTGATGGCAATATCTTTTCCTCGTACACCGACGACATCCGCCGTCGCCGCTGTGCTAACGGCGAGGATGTTGCCTTTGAGCGTCAAATTAGCGTCTTGGAAAGTACCTCCTCCTGCCCACGCGTGAATACCGATGGCTGCCGTATCTACTGCCCGTGCGGTGATTCCGCCGGTGCCGATGGTAATCGTGTTGACACCCGAACCGGCATTCAACATGAGTCCCGTCGCTTCGTATCCAGCCACGTTGGTCGTTGCCGAGATTTTGTCCACGTTGACAGTACCTACAACGCTACCGGTAAAGTGTACCCCGAAGGCGGTATGGGCACTATTCACCGTAACATCACCGAGGCGGACTTCGGCACCGCTGGCAACGGATGTGGTGCCGCCCGCCGCGAAACCGGTTGCGGATGCGTATAGGGAGTTTTCCGTGCTTGTAATGTTGATATTGTTGAATTGAACGGACGTGTTCGGCGTTCCATTACCCAAACCGTGCCAAAAACTGACACCGACTGCCCCTGCGTTGGCCTGGAGCGTAATGTCCTTACCAACCACACTTCCCGTAAAGGCATCCGACGATGAGGTGCGATGCATGAATCCGTGGAGAAGGTAACTATCAGTCTCATCACCGTAAAACTTACCGCTGATGTCGATGTCGCAGAGTTTGAAGGTAGCCGAGGAGTCATTGGTATAAACTCCCACGCCCTGCGCTTTAAGGCTACTGTGGTCCAAATCGACAATCTTGATGGTTGCCCCTGTGAGGTCGTAGGTATTCGGGGTTCCAGAGCCGGATGGTGTTATACCTGTCGTTATCCATGAGCCATTCCACCACTGGGCACTGGCACCAGAAACACCGCCTGTAAGTGTATGGTTGCCGAGATTGACTCCAATAAGCCAGTCCACGCTGCTGTGAAGTTTGTTGAGATTATCCTTGTCACCGAGGTCGGTAACGTTGACGGTGTTGTCAAATGTATAGGTGGTCTCTGCCATTGTCGGCATTGCGGCGAGCATTATGGCGATCAGAGCGAGTGCGATAATTTGCCTATGTTGCCCCCCCCCCCTAGTTTTTCTATTTTATCAGCGAGGGTTGCCCTAATCGTGTTGATTCCGATGAGTACGAACGAGAGTAGTTGATTCATGGTTGCAAATGGGGGGAATGGGTAAAATGTGTTGGGCACCCTGTTAGCGGTTTTGCCTGCAAAACCACTGCAAGACCTCTAACGTGGGCTTTCCTACAATCGGAGTCAATTTAGAGAAACTTTAACGATTTTTCCGATTTTAACGATTAAGAAGACAGAGCCCGTGACGTAAGTCAGGGACGAACAGAGCCCGGTGCGTAAGAACCGGAATCGATCCCTCTGGTCGGGAAATTATGGTAGAATGGAACGCTATGGTAGAGCAACAGTTAACTTATGAGAGTGTCCTCGGACTGTTCCGAGAGGCAGGACGGGAGATCGGCGAACTTCGCCTTTCGATCAAGGAGCAAGGTGCCGAGTTCCGGCAACTCATGCTAGAACGTGATACCGCGTTTGACCGAAGAGTACAGGAACGCGATGCCGAGTATGCCCGGATCGCAAAGAAAACAAACAAAGAAATAAACAAGAAGATCGGCGATCTCACCGGCAGCATCGGCAGAGTCATCGAACATATGGTAGCGGGCGATAATATCATAAAAAAATTTCAAGCCTTAGACTACGAAATTGATACCTACGCCAGAAACAAAAAATTCGGACATAGTTTGCCCAAAGAGATGAGAGGCGAAATTGACCTGTTTTTAGAAGACGGCGATGTTGCGATTCTCATTGAAGTCAAAACAACGTTGGAAACAAGCGATGTCCGTAGGCACATACGTACTTTGGAGAAATTCCGCTGTGTTTCCGACATTAAAGGGGACAAGCGGCGTTTCATTGGAGCGGTTGCCGGTGCAGTCGTCAAAGGGGATGCCGAAGAAATTGCTCACGAAAACGGAATGTATGTTATCGTGCAATCCGGCAAAGCGATGGAAATCCTGCCTGTGCCGGAAGGATTCAAAGCAAGAGAATGGTAGAGGCTACCGCAAAAATAGATTATCCCACTACAATCAAGTTTTGAGTACAGAAACCATGAGTGCTGATGTTTCGATGCGTGACCTGCAAGAGTTGATTCGCACGATGTACTACGAAAAGGATGCCGCCCGGGGTGCGGAAGCGACATTTCTCTGGTTCATCGAAGAAGTCGGCGAGTTGGCGGCAGCCGTGCGGAATGGTTCCCGCGAAGAACTCTACGAGGAATTTGCCGATGTCCTGGCTTGGCTCGTGACTCTTGCCAACATAAAAAACGTTGATCTGACCCAGGCGTTAACGGGTAAATACGGCTTCGGCTGTCCGGGTTGCGGGAAACTGACCTGCCAATGTCCCGACAGCGAAAAACCGTGAACGTGCCGTTCGATTGCACCCCCTATTGCGTAGTGCCACGAAGGTGCTACAATGGATTTTTATTGGACAATGTCAAATAATGGATAATATCTAACAAAAAGGACAACACCATGCTCCATAAACTCATTCTCGTCGGCGGTTTTTTGGGAAGCGGCAAAACAACATTACTGGCGGAAGCCGCTCGGCGGCTCGCCAAGCAGGGCAAGTCGGTCGGACTCATTACGAACGACCAGGCACCCGAATTGGTGGACACGCTTCTGCTTACCGGCATCGGAAACGGTGTCTCGGAACTTGCCGGCAGTTGCTTCTGCTGTAACTTCAATGGTTTCATCGATTCTATTCAGTCTCTCGTCAAACAAGGGGCGGAAATCATCATTGCCGAACCCGTCGGAAGTTGCACCGACCTCTCGGCGACGATTGTGAATCCCCTCAAAAAGTTTCACCCGGATTGGAGTCTCGCTCCGCTTTCTGTTCTCGTTGATCCGACCCGGTTACCGGAAATTTACGGCAAGGCGGCAAGCAGTGTCGATGCCGACGCACTGTACATCATGGAACTCCAACTGGCGGAGGCGGATCGAATCTTCATCAGCAAGTCCGACCTCCTTTCCGATGCGGGAAAGAAGGATGCCCTGACACTCTTGGAACAAAAATATCCGGGCAAGAAGATCGGTTTCCTTTCATCGAAGAGCGGCGAAGGCTTGGACGCTTGGTTCGTGGAAGTCCAAAGTGCCGCCGATGCCGGAACGACCATCGTGCCGGTGGACTATGACCGATACGCTCACGGTGAAGCCGTGCTGGGTTGGCTCAACGCTACGGCAAAGGTTGCATCGAATACGGACGGAGAGAAACTGCTCACCGATCTTCTGACGGCGTTCCACGCCGAGATCAAGAAGACGAATTCGGAAGTCGGACACGTCAAAGCACTTCTTAACATCGGCGGCAGGGAATGGGTCGGCAACCTAACAAGTTTGCAAGGGAACGTCGATATTCGAGACACAGAACCGAAATCGGGCAGCGGTGTATTGGTCTTGAATGCCCGGGTTCAAACCTCGCCGGAAGCATTGGAAACGCTCGTGCGTACTCTGCTGGGCACGTTCAACATTTCGATTGACTCGTTGCGTTGTCTCATGCCGGGCAGACCGGTGCCGACGCATCGGTTTAGTTGACTTGTTCCCTAACCTCGTCATTCCTGCGCAAGCAGGAATGACAGATTTCAAACATGTTAACGGACTGGAAATTCGTGTGAACACGCCCCAAGTCTGTTGCATGAACATTGCCATTCTGGTACAATGTTGCTACGGGTAGCAGACCAGGGGACTCCCTGACTTACGTCACGGGCTCTGTGAACCCTTAACGATCAACCATGCTACAACTCCCCCATCCTGCAACTGAGCAGACAATGTATTTCATCGGAGTAACGACCACTCAATCGTCGATTATGAAGGTTTTTCCCCGTTGGGCTCGAGTGCTGGGCATTGATGCTGTGATCAAGGGAATCGACATCGGCATCCACGCACCGGCGGACGATTATCGCCGGGCAGTTACTTTCATCAAAAATGATCCGCTCTCTCTGGGAGCACTTGTTACAACACACAAACTTGATCTATTGAATGCGGCGCGAGATATCTTCGATTCGCTCGACCCCTATGCGGAATTGCTTTCTGAAATCAGTTCCATCTCCAAGCAAGGGGATAAACTTTGGGGACACGCCAAAGACCCGATCACCAGCGGACTTTCTCTGGAAGCGTTCCTGCCGGTTGATTGGTGGATCAAACACCCTGAAGCCTATGCTCTGATCATCGGAGCCGGCGGGTCTTCCCTTGCAACAACCATTTACCTGATGGACAAAGCAAAACACGGAAAGAACCGACCAGCAAAGATCGTTGTAACGAACCGCTCTAAACCGCGTCTGGAACACATGCAAAAAATCCATGCCGGTCTTGAAAGTGGGGTGCCTGTCGAGTACCATTTTTGTCCGACATTCGAGGAGAACGATGCCGTGCTCGTTCAAATGCCGGAATATACATTGGTCATCAATGCGACGGGACTCGGAAAAGATGTTCCCGGCTCACCGCTGACTGATGCGGCTGTGTTTCCCCCAAATGGTTTGGCGTGGGAATTCAACTATCGCGGAGATTTGAAGTTTATGCACCAAGCACTGGCGCAAAAGATACGGCGCAATCTCATGGTGGAAGACGGTTGGATTTATTTTGTCCACGGTTGGTCTCAGGTGATTGCCGAAGTATTTCACCTAGAACTGACCCCGGAACTCGTCAACGAACTCAGTGATGCGGCTTCGAATTTGAGACCGGTATAGCAGAATCGTGTTCCCTAATGGAAACCGGGACTTATAGATATTACGTTCTTACAGAGCGGCGAACGACAATGGTTCATGCAAAAATGTTTTTATGTACCCTGCATACTTTACGGCATATACCCTTCCCGTTTTTGTTGATCCTTCTCTTACCCGCACCGACTGTGTCGGCGGAGGATCGCCTCGCCGACTATTACTGCCGAGCCGTTGCCGGTGCAGAACAGTTCGTGCAACGTTTTCCACAAACGAACCCAATGGAACCGGTTAGCGACTTCACGATCTATACACTGTTCGATAACATTGCTCTCCTCGTTTCGGCAAACGCAGACCTGCCTCAAGAACAGCGACCTTCATTGGAACCGATAACGCGGCTACTCCGTGTTGCCGAAGAAATGCAGGACAAGAATCCCGAAAGCCGAACGTTCGGCAACTTCCGATGGAATTGGAGCAACACTGGCATCACCGATCCCAATGCCGCCGAGTTTGCGCTTGCCCGAATGTTGAGCATGCATTTTGACACGCCGGAACCGATCACTGGTGAGGCACGAAACATATTGAACCGGCTACTCGAACGCTCTGTCAACGTTTGTCTCGACCGCCGTATCCGTCCCGATTACACCAATATCGCCCTGTACAATGCCGTGCATTTAATCCTGTTGGGGCAAGTCCTTGACCATCCTGAAGTTACGCAGGAAGGCACACGCCGGTTACAAAACATTGCTTTTAACATTTGGGATCACGGAATTTTTGAGTACAATAGTCCTGCCTATTATTTCATCGACGTGGATGCCCTGCAACTCGGTCTTCGGCATGCCGATGATCCGCAAACGAAACAGATGATCCGCACACTGCTCGATTTGTTTTGGACAGATTTGTCCTTGCATTGGTACAAGCCCGGCATGCGGTTGACGGGAGCGCAAAGCCGAACGTATAATTATCTTTTCGGTACGAGTGTCCAGATGACCCGGCATTTTTCCTTTGCCGATTTAGCCCCGTATGATGACCGGGCAAGATACAATGGCGTGTTGAACTCATTTAGGGCATCGTATCAACCGCCGCCGGAGATTGTGAAACTCAATGATCAGTATCCGCGATGGATTGCACGAAACTGGGGACCCGATCAAGGGCAGTGGGCGGCGGTGTACATGTTCGACGACATTACGCTGGGAACGGCAGGGGCAAAATATGATGCCCGGCAGAATATGGTGCAAGTGGTGGATATGCCGGACGAGATAGCCGGTGCTCCGGCTCCTCGTTCCTATTTCATTGCCGATGGACGTGAAGACCCTTACGGCACAAAACTCTATCCGACGGGCAGGGCAGAACTCCGCAAAGCGTTGCATCTTGATGCTCTCTGGTTTGGAGCTCAGCGGACAGTGGACTCGCTCGGCATTGCGCTCTATCCGCCGGAAGCGGTTGCCGATCCGGTGGTGTTCAATGTTCAATCGCATTTTGTCGTTCGCAAACCGGAGTCGATTTGGATCGGCGATAAAGAAGTTACGCTTTCGCTGCATCAGCCGGTCAACATCGGTGATTCGCCGGTTGTTTTTCGTTATAAGACGTGTGCTTTTGGAATTCGGGTTGTTTGGACTCGTCATCAAAATGGTGAACCGGCGGAAGTTTTCCTGATCGACGACGGCAACGAGCATGGAGTCTATCGTTTAACGGTCGAGCACGGCACCCCGCAAGAGCATGATGCGGCGCAAGAGCGGGGGGCGTTAGCTTCCCGGTTGTACGCCGGAGCCGCCTTCTGGGTGCGCATCGCCTCTCGACTCGAAACCGAAGACCACTTTTCGGATTGGCGACAACAGTTTATCGCAGCGAAAGTCCATCGGCTTGAGGTCAAACAGAACGACATTGACATTGCGGTTGCTGGTCGGGAGGGAATCGTTGCGGTTTCCCTTGCTGACGTGGCGGACTCTGTAATTACTGAACCTGCTGCGCCGATGGGTATTTTGACACTGAACGGCAAGGACTTGGGGCGACCGATTTTGGAGAGAATTCCCAAAATTGCCCGATTTGCCCGGCAGTCGAGCGAGGCGGAGTTGATTGTGATTGACCCTTCGGGAACTTATCGGGAAGCGGAAATCGGTTATGCTTTTTTCGAGGGGGCGGTCGAACCGGATTCGTCGGCATCGGGAGGATTGGCGGTTCGGATCAATCATGATGTTGCATGGCAGTTGCAGGTGGAACAGGCGGGCGAATATACTCTTTGGGGTCGGGTACAGACGCGTGACCCGCAACATGACTCATTTTTTGTAGAGGCGGCGCAGCGTTTGCCGGATGGTTCGTTCATGCGTCGTTTGGTCAATGCCGACTGGCATTTGGGCGTTTGTTCGGATTGGACTTGGGTGCGTTTGCCGATGCCGATTCGGTTGGAGTCGGGCGTTTGGCGATTAACGTTGAAGCCTCGTGAGTACGAAGGGCGTATCGATCAACTTTTTCTGACGATCGATCCGGCGGGACAGCCGTGACGGGCACCGCTCGATTATACTGCAAAATGCCAATGATTGCACTTTTTTCTTTGCGAATCTTTGTGCCTTTGTGGTTCAAAAAAGATTAACCACAAAGACACAAAGGGCACAAAGGATTCACGAAGTCCGCTAGGAAAAACAATCAGTTACTGACGGGGTACGGTATATCTCCAAAATTTCCACAGAATTGCTCTTTTCCCATTTTCCGACATTCTGTATAGTTCCCTACCGTCCGTGAGGCGGTACCTTTTTTCCAAGAATTTACCATGATAAGCCCCTTCGCCGTCGTGAGTCCTGATGCCCAAATCGGAGATAATGTCGAAATCGGTCCCTTTTGCCTGATTGAGGCAGGGGTAACCATCGGAAACGATTGCAAATTCGCCTCCAACGTGGTCATCAAATCCGGTGTTACCATCGGCAATAAAAACCAATTCTACGAAGGAAGTGTTATCGGCGGTGCTCCGCAGCATGTTTCGGCACCGCCGCCGTTCGGACAAGTCCGCATCGGAGACGGTAATATTTTTCGGGAATACGCGACCGTCCACTGTTCATTGAAGGAAGTAGGTGCAACGGTCATCGGTAATGAGAATTATCTGATGGTCAATGCCCATGTCGGACACGATTGCATCATAGGAAACAACAACATTTTGGTAAACAATGTCATGATCGGCGGTCATGTCGTTATGGGTCATCGGGCGATGCTGGGCGGCGGTACGGCAGTCCACCAGAATTGCCGGATCGGCTCGCTCGCGATGATCGGCGGACAAGCCCGTGTTGTTCAAGATGTACCGCCGTTTGTTACGGTGGACGGTCTGACCAGCAAGATTGTCGGTCTCAATCTGATCGGTCTGCGTCGAAGCGGCCGCACCACTGAAGAGATAAAGACGCTAAAAAGTGCCTATTTCACTCTTTATCGAAGCGGTTTGACTTGGCAGGAAACGTTGCGTACCTTTCAGGAAAATTATTCTACGGGAGTTGCCGCCGAACTGACGCAATTTCTTTCGGCAACCAAGCGGGGCATCGTCAGGGAACGAGCCGCTTATCGGAATCAGTTGCGGGTGGTCGAATCGGATGAAGTCGGCAACGGTGAAGGTGCCGCTCCGATTGCTCTTCGAGCGATTGGATAACCGTTTTGCGGCTTTTTGACCGGAGGCGGTTTGATCAAAACTTTCACTGCGTCCGCTCCCAAAAATTCGGTCATCCGGCGATGCAACGCAGGCGTAACGCTCACAGCCGTCTTGCCGCCGCCGAAGATTGCTGTTCCGCCATCCTTCAAACGCAACGAAATCTCCACCGACCCGCTCCCCGGACTCTCGCGTAGCATTGCCAGCAACGTCTCCACCGAATCCGTGGAATGACGTTGCTCGTCCAACGTTATCGCCAATCCTCGGCTAAGTTTTTTCGGTGCTTCTTCTGATGTAAAAACTTCGTCCACGATAAAATTGCCGTCGGGCGAATCCGCTTCCACGCATCGGCTGCGATCCATCCGTCCCCGCATAAAAACAACCGACTCGCTTTTAATGTAATCCGCAAACTGTGCAAAAGCATCCGCCCACATAATCGACCGCACCGACCCTGACACATCTTCAAGGGTGAACATGGCATAGTCGCTCGGCTTACCCGGCTTCGGATTTTTGCCCTTCCCAATTCTGATATCGCTGATCACTCCCGCCAGCACCACCGGCGTTTGACCGGGCAAGACCGACGCTTCCGAACATGAGTGCGACCGGAACATCGCAAAAACTTCGGCAAACTCCTGCAAGGGATGAGTCGAAAGATAAAAGCCGAGCACCTCCTTTTCGTAATTCGATTTTTCCTTGTCCGCCCATTCGGAAATTGTTGGCAGTCCCTTCGGCGTTGCCGCTGTCATCGGCGGTTCATCATTACCTCCGAAGAGATTCCCCTGCCCTTTGGCGGCATCTTCGGCGGCTCCCTGTCCCGCTTTGAGTGCCGTTTCAACCACCTGAAATAACTGGGCACGTTTGTACCCCGTCGAGTCGAACGCACCGGCTTTGATCAGTGCTTCAATCGCCGCCCGGTTGCAAGCCCTGTTGTCCGTCCGCTCACAGAAATCGAACAGGTCTTTGAACGTGCCCCCCTTGTCTCTTGCCTGCACAATTTTATCGGCAGCCCAATCGCCGCACGATTTGATCGCCGTCAGCGCAAATCGGATTTTCCCGTCCACAACGGAGTAGAGTTGTTTCGATGCGTTCACGTCCGGTGGGATTAGTTCAATGCCCATCCGCTGGCAATCTTCGATGTGTTCGACAGTTGAATCCTTGGACGAAAAATTACGTTTGGAAATATCGCCGCAGAGCAACGCTGCCATAAACTCAACCGGATAGTGCGCTTTCAGATACGCTGTGATGTACGCTACCATTGCGTAGGCGGTCGAGTGCGACTTATTGAAACCGTAAGCAGCAAAGGCAACGATCTTATCGAAAATATCGTTCGCTTTCTTTTCTGCCAGTCCGTTCGCCTTTGAACCCTCAACAAACTGTTCCCGAAACTTACCAAAGTCCTTTTTCTTGCTGATCGCTTTAATGCACGAATAGGCATCTCCCAGCGGAATGTTGCCAAGTCGGTTCAAAATCCGCATGATTTGCTCCTGATACACCATTACTCCGTTGGTTTCAGCGAGTACCTCTTCCAAGACGGGATGTTCATATTCCGCCTTCGCTCTTCCGTGCTTAACGGCGACGTATTGATCGACCATCCCCCCTTCCAGCGGACCGGGTCGATAGAGCGCCAGTGTCGCAATAATATCCCGAAATCGGTCGGGTTTCATCCGTTGCAGGAGTTCCCGCATTCCGCCTCCTTCGAGTTGAAAAATCCCTTTGGTTTCACCCCGGCAGAGCAATTCAAACGTTTTTTTGTCGTCCAGCGGCAACCGATAGGGATCAATCGTTGTGCCGGTCGTTTCTTTAACCAGTGCAATCGAGTGTGCCAAGATTGTCAGGTTCCGCAAGCCGAGAATATCCATTTTGAGCAGTCCTGCCGCTTCAACATCTTTTCCTTCCCATTGCGTTACGACTCCCTCTTTTTTATCGACTTGGAGCGGAACATATTCGACAAGCGGTTTATCGGCGATGATCACACCGCAAGCGTGAACACCGGTGTTCCGCACCAAACCTTCAATTTTCTTGGCGAAATCAACCAATTCTTTGACCTGCTGCTCATCTTCGTAGCGTTTATTGAATTCTGCGCTCTCCTTCAACGCTTTCTCAATGGTTATATTCGGCACGCCAGGAACAAGTTTTGTAACGTCGCCGACAAAGGGAATCGGCAAATCAAGAGCACGACCGACATCTTTGATGGACATCTTCGCCGCCATCGTACCGAAGGTTCCCAGTTGGGCAACGTTTTCTTTACCATATTTTTCCGTGACGTATTCGAGGATTTCCCCCCGTCGGTCTTGGTCGAAATCAATATCAATATCGGGCGATTCTTTTCGGTTCTCATCAAGGAACCGCTCGAAGAGCAGATCGAATTCAAGCGGACAAACGTGCGACATGTTCAGGGCGTAGCAAACGAGCGCACCGACTCCGCTTCCTCTTGCCGTCCGGTGAATTCCCCGCTCTTCGGCGACGCGCACCAAGTCCCAAACGATCAAAAAATAATTCGGAAAACCGAGTAGCGCAATAACAGCAAGTTCACGATCAAGCCGGGCTAACACTTCATCGGAGAGTTGACCGTCCTTAAAACGTTTTGGATTATCGGCATAACGTTTTTTGAGTCCTTCGAGACAAATTTGCCGAAGATAATCGTCGGACGAAAGTCCTTCGGGGGGTGTAAATACGGGAAAGTAGCGTTTTTTGAGATCGAGATCAATGTCCACTCGGTCTGCAATTTCGATGGTTCGGGCAAGTGCATCTTCCTGACCCGGCAGGGCGCGTTTCATGTCGCTGCCGCTTCGGAAAAAGAATTGGTCGATTTTCGCATCGGGATTCAGCGAATCGCGATACATTCTTATTCGATCTGCATCGTTACGCAATTTGCCCGTGTTGACGCAGAGGAGCATATCCTGGGCATCGTAGTCCTCTTGCCTAATGTAATGCACATCGTTGGTCGCAACGGTCGGAATGTTGAGTTCGTCGGCAAGTTTGAGTGTACCTTCGAGAATCGTTTTTTGATTGACGAGACCATGATTTTGGATTTCGAGATAATACCGGTCACCAAAAAGTTCCCGATACCAGAGGGCGGTTTCCTTTGCTTTTTTGTAACTGTCGGCGGTCTCTTCAAGCAGGAGTCTGGCAATTTCACTGGAAGCGCAGCCGCTCAAACAGATGAGTCCTTCGTTGTATTGTTGCAAAATTTCTCTGTCGATTCTCGGCTTGTAATAAAAACCTTCGAGAAAGGCAATCGAAGAGAGTTTGAGTAGATTTTTGTAGCCGGCGTGATTGAGGGCAAGCAGGGTAAGGTGGGTGCTGGAATCTTTTTGACTTCCTGCATTTTTTTCGGTTCGGCTTCCTTTGGCGATGTAGGCTTCATAGCCGATGATTGGTTTGATACCTTGTTGTTTGGCTTCTTGGTAGAATTCAAGGACACCGAAGAGGTTTCCGTGATCGGTCAGGGCGAGAGCGGACATTCCGAGGTCTTTGGCTCGTTTGACGAGGTTTTCGATTTTGCCGGCTCCATCCAGGAGGGAGTAGTGGCTGTGACAGTGTAGGTGAATAAAGGGAACTTCCATGCGGTTATTATAGCAGAAAGAACAACGATGTGTAAGTCTTCACTGTACTTTGTTATCAACGGCATGAAAATGCCCTTTGCGGACCCTGTTGCTTTTCGGCTCACACATGGGCAACAGATTCCAAGTACTGCCGATATGAGCATTGCTCCTCATTGCAGTACATTGTTTGCCGGACGAGCAACATGTCCCAGTGGACTGCCCCGGCATCGAATTCGGGACCGTCCACACACGTAAACTTCGTTTCCCCTCCGATCTGCACCCGGCACACACCGCACATACCGGTGCCGTCAATCATTATGCTGTTCAAACTGGCAATTCCCTTTACGCCGAACGGAGCAATCGTCTTTGAACAGAATTTCATCATGACTGCTGGACCGATCATATAGACGCAGCCGATTTCCTTTTCCCGGACTTCCAAAATTTCCCGGAGCGGTGCCGTGACCAATGCTTGCCGTCCGGCACTGCCGTTGTCTGTCGTGATAATGTACTCGTCGCTGACGGCAGCCACCTTGTCCTGCCAAAAGAGGAGGTCTTTACTCCTTGCCCCTTGGATTGTAATGACGCGGTTGCCCCGTTCTTTTAAGGCTTTGGCAACCGGATAGGTTGGGGCGGTGCCGACTCCGCCTGCCGCCATAATAACGGTGCCGTAATTTTCCATTTCGCTCGGATGTCCCAGTGGACCCATGAGGGCAAATAATGTGTCTCCTTTTTTCTTTTGGACTAATTTTTTGGTGGATGTTCCGACTGCCATGATAATGAGGGTGAGCGTTCCCAATTCGGCATCGAAATCTGCTGCCGTCAGAGGAATTCGCTCTCCGTTTTCTTCGGACATAACGATGACGAAATGTCCCGGCTTAACCTTTTGTGCCAGCCGGGGATGTTCGATGACCATTTCAAAAATGTTCGGGGCTATTTCTTCGTTTTTCAGGATAGAAAGCATCAGGAGGGGATAATAATAATTCTATTTTCGTTGTACTGTTCAGAATTGTACGCTTTTGGGAAGGAAGAGTCAACGTTCATGCTCCGCCGCTGTCAGACGTTGCCAGTCGGTCGAGATCGTAACCCAGAGTTAAACCAATTTTTCGGCAAAAGCCTTAGTGAGTGATTTTTTGCTCCAACGGGGCAAAATGTCTATAACCCCCGGCGCAAGCCGGGGGAAAGTTATGATACAATGTAAGCCAATGTCCCCACCGCTGCCGCTCACTCATCAGGAAATGCTCGACCACGGCTGGGACTCCGTCGATGTCGTCTTCGTTACCGGAGATGCTTACGTCGATCATCCTAGTTTCGCCGCCGCCCTGCTCGCACGAGTTCTCGAAGCCGAAGGATATCGCGTCGCCATTCTTGCCCAGCCCGACTGGCACTCCGCCGAACCATGGACAACTTTCGGACCGCCGAACCTAGCGTTTTGCGTCTCCGCTGGGAACATGGACTCCATGATCAACCACTATACGGCAAATCGGAAAGTCCGAAACAGCGATGCGTACAGTCCCGACGGCGAAATCGGTCTGCGTCCCGACAGAGCAACACTCGCCTACTGCCAACGAGCAAGGGAGGCTTACCCTGGTTGCGTGGTCATTGCAGGCGGAGTCGAAGCAAGTCTGCGGCGGCTCGCTCACTACGATTATTGGAGCGATAAAGTCAAACGCTCAATGGTGCTCGACTCCAAAGCCGACCTGCTCGTCTATGGGATGGGTGAAACGCCCTTGCTCGAAATCTTGAGGCGGTTAAAAAGCGGTGAGCCGATTGATACGATAAAAAATGTTCGCGGCACGGCGTATCGACTCAAAAAGACCGAAGACCTGCCGGAAGAGACCGAAAGGACGATTCATCTGCCCAGTTTGGAAGAAGTCGAAGAAGATAAATCGCAGTTCGCCAAAATGACACGGTTGATTTATGAAAACCTCAATCCTTATCTTGGCGTAACTTTGGTGCAGGAGAATGATTTGGAAGCCGTCGTAGTCAATCCGCCGTCGTTGCCGATGGAAACGCAGGAGTTGGATCGGATTTATACGTTGCCTTTCACTCGCAAGCCGCATCCGCACTATGGAGACAAGAAAATACCCGCATTTGAAACGATAAAACATTCGATTCAAATCCATCGGGGATGTTTCGGCGGATGTACGTTTTGTTCCCTGACGGCACACCAGGGGAAATTTATTCAAAGCCGAAGTGTTGAGTCGGTTGTCGGAGAAGTTCACAGAGCCCGGAGCGTGAGCCAGGAGGAAAAACACAACACAGAGCCCGTAGCGTCAGTTAGGGATTCCCTGGCTTGCGCTCCGGGCTCTGTGAACTTCTCCGACCTCGGCGGTCCCACCGCCAACATGTACGCGCTCGGTTGCAAAAACGAAACCGCTAAACAACGATGCCGCCGATTATCCTGCTTGGCACCCACGCTCTGTCCGCATCTAAATACTGACCACTCGGCACTCATAGAATTGATGCGGGCGGTGCGAAAAGTCGAAGGCGTTAACAATGTGTTCATCGCTTCCGGCATTCGTACCGACTTGGCACTCTGCGATGAGCGGTACATTAAAGAGTTGGTCGAACACCACGTCGGCGGATATATGAAAACTGCCCCGGAACATGTTGCGCCGGAAGTCTTGGAATTGATGAACAAACCGCCGATTGAAAATCACGACCGGTTCTGTTCACGCTTTACAGCAATCAGTCGGGAACTTGGCAAAGAACAGTACGTTGTGCCGTATCTTATGGCGGGCTTTCCCGGCACGACGTTGGCGATGACCATTGAGGCGACGGTCTATCTGAAACGCAACGGCATCCGCTCGGAACAGGTACAGGAGTTTGTGCCGGGTCCGTTCGAGTTGGCAACCTGTATGTATTACACGGGACTCAATCCGATTACGGGACAGCGGGTCTATGTACCATTTCGGTTACGCGAGCGTCGACAGCAGAAGGCATTGTTGATGTACGACGATCCGAACAGTTACCATGACATAAAATCTGCACTGAAAGAAACGGGACGCGAAGACCTTATCGGCACGGGAGCGGATTGTTTGATTGCACCCTATCCTCCGAAGTCGCTGTCGATGCGCCGGAGTTCGCGGGTCAAACGATTACAAACGAAAAACGTAGCGGACAAAAAACGGAAGGAAGAGCGTCGTACAATGTTTGCCGAAAAGTTACGTCAGGAGGAACTTGAGCGGCAAGAAAAGCGGCGGCAGGAACGGCTTGCCAAAATGCCGAAGCGTTCACAGAGCCCGAAACGTAAGCAAGGGACACCGGGCAAGAGTGGGGGGCTTACGCCCCCTGGCAGACACAAACCGAAGGGTTGACAAAAGCCGCCCAGTAAAATTTGCCGAACGTTTACGGGCGAACCGCTCGGATTCTGCCGTGTCCCCCTTACTTTTCGGAATGAATATCCTATAATCGCCCCAGTTCGTTTTTGTTCTGCCCCGCTCCTGCCTATATCATGACAGTCCGACGTGCATTTACCATTATCGAACTGCTTGTGGTCATTGTTATTATCGGCATGCTCATCGCCCTGTTGTTGCCGGCAGTGCAAGCAGTCCGCTCTGCCGCTAGAAAAGTGAGTTGTCAAAATAAAATGAAACAACTCGGTATTGCGTTACACAATTATCATGACTCGCATAATGTCTTTCCGTATGCAACTTATATTCATTTGCAAGAAAATGGTACTACACGAATCCGATGTAGTATGATAACACATCTATTGCCCTTCATTGAACAATCGGCAATTTATGACCTCTACGATTTTTCTGCTAATTTTCAAAACGCAAGAAATAGACAAGCACGCGAGTGCCCCATTCCGTTGCTGGTGTGTCCCGAGTCAGAATCGCCGCGAATTTGCCGAAAAGAGGTCGCTAGTGCTGATTCGGATACCAAGAGTTTTACGGTCGATGATTATGCCAGTTGCCCTGCCCTAAAAAATGTACGGGTTTATAATTCGTATGAAAGTAATGTTTACAAAGTATTATTTGATGCGGGGTTGATTACCGCCCGAACCGATTTACGCAGCGTTCTCCGTAAATATGACAACGAAAACGGCGATATAACTCCAGCAAGTTTCTCAACGGTAGCAGACGGTTTGTCTAATTCGATGATGCTGTTTGAATGTGTCGGTCGTCCGCATAAATGGATAAACACCAACGGAAGAAGGGTTCGCTACGATCCTAACGTTTCACCGAGAGAACCGATACAAGGGGAGTGGTGGGACGACTTGTCATTCGCAAAAGGCAGTTCACTTTGCAACGGCACGCAACTATTTAACTGCAATAATTGGCGAGAGGTTTTTAGTTTTCATCAGGGCGGCAGCAATTTTACGTTCGGCGATGGAGCGGTTCGTTTTTTGCGGGAAACCATTTCGCCTGAAGTCTATTTTTCTTTGTTCACAGCAGCGGAAGGAGATACGGTTACGTTGCCGTGAAAGCAATCAGAGCTGCGACCGGAAGGTCGCAAAAGCGAACGCAATCTATCCATATCAAGTGCAGGGTAGGGGAGAGCAAATTTCAGTCAATCTCATAATTCCGCTTGCGCCAAATGTCATCTCTTTCCGACATGTCGCAAACGCAAATATATGAATAACAATGATGACGGCTATACGTCAAATTATCCTCAAAATGTGCGCCCGACTTTATGTAGTTACCGCAAGTATTATCGTGCTGTCCGCCATCGTCGATACCATTCCTGCCAACGCTATAAAGCAAATAGCCGGTACGGTCGTCATTAACTTTGTAAACCATAGACTCCCCTACTTTGGAAAAAGGGGCGACCGGCACTTTTTCGATATAGCCGTTACAAAGCGTCTCCAGATTCGGCGGATACTGGTTTTCATGCTCTTTTTGGTAAAGTTCCAGTGCAAAAACAAGTTGAGTAAGTTCCATTTCCGTTTGCAGACGGTCAGCACGATTGACGACCGCTCTGAAAAGAAAATCGACATTCATCGATCCCGTAAACTCCCCTAGCCCATTGCGCACGCCGCCGCGTAAGCCGTACCATCCTAATAATCGGAATACGTCCGTTATTCCCATTGAATTGTCAAATCCCCTACTCTCGAACTTTTCGTTATAATTTTCACGCAGTTCATCGAAGGCACGATTCGTTGCGACCATCGCCCGACCAATCGGAAGAATGGAGGAGGGTAGGGGATTGCGAAACGTAAAATATCGCGGAAGGTGTTGAAAAAATGCGAGGCGGTACAAACGTTCTCCTTCCCAAACTCTTTGGACATCGGCATTGGTCAACGGACGGTACGAATCAACGATCACCTGCCGTGCCTGCCGGATTTCTTCGCTGCTCCAATTCCCGTACAACAATACGGACTCGGCAGCCCCGTTTGCGTAGAATTGTAATGTCTGCTGTCTCACGAGAGAATGTTCCGTCAGGATGCCGGGCTGATTTAATGCCACTAACCGATAAAGTTGCCGAACATCATGCCAAGCCTTTTCTGTGTTACCGAGTGATAAATGATACCGACAACGCATGGAATAAACCCGGGCGATGTCAGAAAGTAAATCATGGTAATCAGCAATCGGTCGATAGACATCCCAGATCACCGCAGGAAAATACTTATCATCGTCATCTGCGCAGTGCCTGCCGTACATGGGCGGAATATAAAAGGCAGGTTTTTGCAATGCCTCCTCAATAAGAGCAAATGCCGGTTCGTTGCCTTCAAACAAAGGTTGAAAAATTGCTCGCTCTTCGTCGGAGTGGGGTAGGGGAATGTCAATAATGGCGTTGCGTCGTCTGGCATCTAAAATTGCTCTCGACTCTTCCGGCAAGGTTTCGTAAAAGGAATAGTAAGTGGTAAAATACACTGTCGG
>Ga0099364_10005397_pt1 | contig 18966 bp, 17 predicted proteins | sample TergutTh196P3_FD_73070 | JGI IMG/M metagenome (GOLD analysis project Ga0099364, IMG submission 73070) | Microcerotermes parvus P3 segment gut microbial communities from Pointe-Noire, Republic of the Congo - Th196 P3 | ecosystem: Host-associated > Arthropoda: Insects > Digestive system > Gut ...
CGCACATCGCGTGAGTTAGGCGCATACTGACGCCTCTTGTCATCGTTCAAGTGATAACAACAGCCTTTCGAGCGCAAGGGTCTGTGCCTCGCTTTTGCATATGCAAAGCATAAACAGACACCAAAAATAAAGACCCAAAAGGTACACCTTTTGGAACGCTGTTGAGCTTTGGCGATTTTATCACATAACTTAAGCAAAATGCAATAAAATTTTTGTCATTTTTACGTTTTTTTGTGCGAAAGTCTTATTATTTCAATGAAAACAGCACAGTCTCAAAAGGTGTACCTTTTGAGAAATAATACAAAAAACGGAGAGGAATACGTGAAATGGCGTCTGAAAACAATGAATTTCAAACCAGTCTGGTTGTCCGCAATGCTTTAGACATGGGGATTGCTTATGCTGAGCGTTTCGTATCAAGAGAATATATGTCGAATCTTCCTGATTACGACATCATCCCTTTTCCGGTTGCCGTTGATAAAAATGGCAATCGGATTGATGAATATGCGGACATAAGACTTTACCGTATCGCTAAATTAGTTTTAGATAAAGAAGAAAACACCACTGACAAATTAGCCAGTGTTTATGGAGCTATTCACAGCATCAATTCAACTTTGATGGTTGTTGTTAAATCGACTATTGACGGAGTTGAATTTTTTCTTGGAACAAAAAACGGAGATTTTGCCGATGTTTCACCTACCACTGCGGGGCAAATTTTAAAAAGCACATTAAAGAGCAATTTTCCTGGAAGCGAATTGATTGATGCTAAAACACCTGAAATCAGCACTATTTTAAAAAATGTTTTACAACGCCGATCTGAAGTCGCGACTGTTTCAATCAACCCATCGCTTCGCGATGATGACAAAGAGCATTTCGTCCAAGGATTTGAAAAATTTTTAGATGCGTTTAGTGGTAAAGAATATACAGCCGTTCTCATCGCTCAACCATTAGACAAGTATGCTGTCGAAGAATATAAACGCGGATTAGAAGATTTATATTCTTCGCTTTCTCATTTTTCGGAAACAACACTTGCATACGGAACAAGCGAATCAAAAACCGTAACAGAGAATATTTCTCGAAACTTCTCAGAAGCAATCAACAATAGCGTTTCGAGAAGCAATGGTGCATCACAAAGTCATGGTTCATCAAGCTCTCGTAGCAATAGCTGGAATTCTTCATCAGGGTATAGCGGTATGTTTGGTAATTCTTCTTCCGGATCAGGGTCTTCCACTACAAGCGGGACCACTCGGACAAGTGGGACAAACTGGTCAGAAAGTGCGACAAACGGAACAACTAAGAGCACTGGGGATCAACGAGGGCAATCATTTGGAAACACATCCAGCGAAACAAAAAATATAACGGTTACACATACGGATAAAACGGTATTTCGGTTGCTTGAGCGTATTGACGAACAGCTCGAAAAAATAAGCTTGTTCGAGTCATATGGAATGTGGACTTCGGGTGCCTATTTTGTTTCCAAATACAAGCAAACATCTGTCGCAGCTGCGAATACTTTTAGAGCCTTAGTATTAGGCGACGAAACACGTCAAGAAGCGTTCGTAAACATTTGGGGAACGGGAAATAATAACACCCCTCTTTTGTTGCAATACGTTTCCGCAGGAAGACATCCGTTAATTAGAATACCCGAGGTTAATCAATTCATTTCTCAAACAGTAACACCGACGTCACTTGTCAGCGGTAAAGAATTGCCGATTTCATTTGGGTTTCCAAGAACGTCGTTAAAAGGCTTAATTGTCAACAATGTTGCTTCATTCGGTCGATCTGTCAGCAATCTCAATCCATCAGAAAGCAATTCTAAAATAAGGCTCGGCTGCGTAATCCATAAGGGAGATAAGGATGAACGAAATTCAGTCGAATTAGATATTGAAGAATTCACGTCGCACTGCTTCATAACCGGTTCTACAGGTTCTGGTAAGTCAAACACGACATACCACTTATTAGAATCCATCGTAAAGCAAGGTGTTAATTTTTTAGTCATCGAGCCTAAAAAGGGTGAATACAAGTTAGAGTTTGGCGGTTTGGAAGGGGTCAATGTGTTTTGGACCAATACGGAGAAATACTCTTTCCTAAGAATAAATCCTTTTAGCTTTCCCAAAGGCATTCACGTTCTCGAACACATGGATAGGCTAATAGAAATATTTGGCGCATGCTGGCCTTTATATAATGCTATGCCCGCCATTTTGAAAGAAGCCACCGAAAGAAGCTATGTTTCGTGTGGATGGGATTTGTTGAATTCGCGTCACTTTAATATTGGCAAAGCCAAATTCCCAACGTTTAGCGACTTGCTTACTCAGATTCCGTTGGTAATAAAAGAATCGGATTATTCAGCTCAAGCCAAGGGTGATTATTCCGGCGCACTGGTAACGAGAGTGTCTTCTTTGACGAACGGGATCATGGGCCAGGTGTTTACATCGGGTTGCGAAATTGACGATGAAGTTTTGTTTGACCAAAACACAATAATTGATTTGAGCCGTGTTGGAGCTTCTGAAACCAAATCACTTATTATGGGCATTCTTGTAATGAAACTAAATGAATATAGGATTTCCAGTAATACTGCCCCGAACAGCAACCTTAAGCATATTACTGTTATAGAAGAAGCACATAATTTGCTTCGTAGAGTTTCTATGGAACAAAGCGGCGACAGCGCGAATGTCGCCGGTAAATCTGTGGAAATGATCAGCAACTCAATTGCTGAGCTCCGCACATATGGAGAAGGATTTTTCATTGTTGATCAATCTCCTACGGCTGTTGATGTTTCCGCAATTAAGAACACAAATACAAAAATTGTCATGAGACTTCCTGATCGCAATGATATTGAGGTGGCGGGCAATGCCTTTTCATTGAATCCTGAGCAAATAAATGAAATTGCACGATTGCCACGCGGTGTAGCAATCGTCAGCCAAAGCGGATGGGTTGAGCCTATTCTAACCGGAATTGATAAATCGTCCGGCGAATATAGAGATTCTAATAAAAGTAAAAACAATTTACAAGGAATTGCTTTACCGTTTATCAACGCGGTGCTGGATCAAATTGATAACCAATTATTCGTAGACAAGAAAATTAAAAATCTCCTTCGCGAAAAGGAGATTAACCCAGTACAAAGTGATGAGTTATTTAGGATTTATCGCAGCTTTATCGAGCAGCCAGTTGATGTTATATCAACGCCTTTACAGAAAGCAAAGTTTGCCGTTAGCGTTGTCGGGTGCATAGGATTGATGGAGATATATCCGATAAAAAAGGAGGGGCTCGACAGCTTTTCGCAGTTACTTGATATTCTTGGTGAGTGGAGAAAAATGCTTTACCGTGCCTTGGACGAATATGCTGTATTCGACTCTACTGATGAAAAAGACTTTCTCATTGATTCTATGTTGCTAATAAAAGCAGACATTGAGCGAAGAAAAGCAGACATTGAGCGAAGAAAAGCAGACATTGAGCGAAGATCTGGGTCGAAAGTAATCGGCGTTCATCAAAAAGCGATTATTGCAGGGCTACTGGATTTGTTTCCTATTAAAATTGAATCAAATAAAGATGATGATTACATTTATCGAACTTATCGAAAGTGGCGGGATGAGTTATGTATATTCTTTGACGAGTACGCAACATTCGAAACGATTGAAGATAAGAAACGAATTGTTGACCAGTTGCTTTATGCAAGAGCAAAAACCCCAGGGGTATATAAGAATGTTTATGACGCATGGGTGCGTCGGACGGAAAAAGTAAAAAAAGAAAAACAAGAATAGGAGGAGCAGAATATGCGTGATGTAAGACTTGTCCATAATCCGTTCACTGAAAAATGTACGGTTTATTTTGACGGGAATAAATATGGAACAAGCACGATATCCTCTTATCTGAATGACCCGTTCCTTGAATGGGCAGATAAAATTATTGAAGCGATCTCGGCGGAATGCAATGACAATTATTCCCTTACCTATATTGGCTTTGAGATTTATGGACGGATCCTTAAATATTTTGCATTAAAAGACTCGCTGTGTCAAAAATTTACAATCGCAAATCCAAGTTTGGCAGAAAGCGTTAAATCGAGATTAGGTAAGTTGAGTCAAATGTGTCTTAGCGGTCTTGAGATTCCGCGTATATCAAAGCAAATCTTTATATATTCGGATTTGCCAAAAGAAAAAATCGAAGAAATTCTTCCTAAACCAGTCAAATTGGCTTTTTGTAAAATATCGTTCATAGTTAAGGGATTGGCTCTGCCACAACAAGAACAAGATGGTGTTCCGGCTTTTGTTGTATCGGATAAACCTCCTGGCTCTCATCGCAATCTCAGCAAGTGTATATACTTTCAAATTACAAATGAAAATAGTTTTTGCGGAATCGCAAACGAATTGGTTTTGGAAAAATGCGAAAGCGATAAATTAGGTAAAATTCTTTATGAGTATGTTGATCTGGTGGTAATGACTCCGATATTACACAATGTCGTAGAAGAAAGAAATGTCGATAAACACAATCCTACACAGCAACCGTTTTTCATGCTTGATAAAATTGAACCTGAATATTTAATGAAAATACCTTCTTCGATTGAGCTGGGCAAAAGAGAAACGATTGCATGCGAAGTTTTACCCAAGGGTTATAATTTGCCAATCATAGAACACGCAGTTCTTGATAGTAGCATCATTCGAATCTCAGGTAATGCTGTTGAGACATTAGGAACTGGAGACACCTTTATTGACACCAAAATAAACGGAGAAACCGTTTGGCACCAAGGAATAAAAGTATACCGGAGGAATAGAGCAACAAAGATCGAGTTTCCTGTTGAGCAATTAAATATAGCAGTCGGTGAAGAAATACCATTACAGCTTAATTACTCTCCTTATGGAGCTGACAATATACCTCTCATAAAATTTGATGTTGTCGGTGCTAAGGTTTCGATAAGCAGGCAAACGGTCGACACTATTTCTGTGAAGGCATTAGCAACCGGCGAATCCAAAATAATAGCGAAGTTAGAAGACCTGAAAGCTCGTTTAATAATTTTTGTTTACCAAAAGCTTGTGCGGTTGAAAATCGTTACATCAAAGCAGAGCATTTCAATTGGGGATATAATTAAGCTCCAGCTCGTACCCGAGCCAAGCGATGCACTTATCGGAGACTTGCAATATGAAATAGTACCGAAACATATTGCGCGGTATGATGCAACAATTAACGCCATTGTCGGGCAGCAGCGTGGAAGCGGCAAATTGGTTGTAAATGATTTACGCAATAACATTCAATCAAAATTTGACTTTAACGTCACATGATAAAGGAGAAGGAATATGGTTATCGGAATTGACTTAGGCACAACATTCTCTGTCGCATCGTATGTCGACAAAAACGGAATCCCCAAAATTATCCCGAATAGCGATGGTCAAAATTCTACCCCATCAGTCGTCATGTTTGATCATGGAGAAGTAGTTGTGGGTATGCAGGCGAAAAACAATGCGGTCACATCACCATACAGCGTGGCACAATTTGCAAAGCGTCACATAGGCGAAAAATTTCAATTTGCCATTGATGATGATTCGGGAACCGAAGCCAGTTACTCTCCGGAAGAGATTTCTGCAATCGTGTTGAAAAAAATCAAACAGGATTGCGAAAAATTTCTAAACGAAGAGGTTACAGGAGCTGTTATCACAGTTCCGGCGTATTTTTCAGATGCGCAAAAAAACTCTACTATAACCGCAGGCAAAATTGCCGGGTTGGAAGTCATGAAAATTATACATGAGCCGACCGCAGCGGCGATTGCTTTCGGACTTGACAAAGCTGAAAATAAAACGAAAGTCTTAATTTATGATCTTGGAGGCGGAACGTTCGACGTTACTGCCGCTGAGATTGACGGCAAAAACATTAACGTTCTTGCATCGGACGGCTTACGGACTTTGGGCGGCGCCGATTTTGACAACAAGCTCATAGAATATGCCGCAGGAATAATTGAAGAGCAAACAGGTATCGACCCCAATGAAGAACCGGAGGATCTTCAACTATTGCGTCAACGCTGTGAAGAGGCAAAAGTCGCCCTCTCAACCCGAACAAATTACACGTTCACTATGTCATTACAGCGTAAAAAGGCGAAAGTGGACATCAGCCGCGATAAATTTGAGGAGCTGATTGCGCCGCTGATTGAAATGACTGGTATCCCGATTGACACGGTTTTTGAAGAAAGCGGCTTTACCGTAAAAGACTTTGATAAGGTCTTATTGGTGGGTGGCTCCTCTATCATTCCTGCTGTCAGCGAATTTGTATATAAAAAACTGGGCATTAAACCTTCATCGGAGGTTAATCCTCATGAAGTCGTTGCAGTCGGTGCGGCAATTTGTGCCAACAGCATTGAATCCTATACTGAAAAGAAAAAGAAAAGCGATGGAGCAAAAAAAGCCGATACCAACGAGCAAGGTGCGGATAATATCATTGATGAGCCAGAAACTTCAAATGCAGATCAAAACGACACATACAACCTAATAGAAAAAAACAGTCATGGGTTTGGTGTGGTTATTCACGAAGAAGGGCAAGCAATAAACTCCGTTATTATTCCGCGAAATCAGCCATTATTGAAAAAGTTCACGAAGGTCTATTCGACTCCATACGATGACCAAACTGCCATTAACGTACAGGTTACGGAAGGTGAAGAAACAGATATTGATTATGTTACCATCATTGGTGATGCAGAGATGAGTTTGGAACCGCACCCTGCTGGCTCTCCAATCGCCGTTGAATTCAAGTATGATGAAAACGGCGTCATCACAGGAAAGGTGTTTGACCTGTTCGGTGTTTTCTATATTTCTGATGATAAGAATTATTTACCTGAGGGCGTAGCGGGATTGGACAATCCCAAATTTATCGGCGAAGTCACAATCAAGCGTAAAAACGAAATGACCGACGATGACATCAACAAGAAAAAACAGAGTTTAACAGCTCTCACTATTCAATAAGGAAAGGAAGAAATTTATTATGGCAGACTCAACAGACAGCAAAAACACTTCTTTCACCAAAGGCGAATCCATTGGCTGCTTAGCGGTGGTTCTTGTGATTATCGCCGCAATCGCTTTCTTTTCGCGGGGATTATGGATGCCTGCGATTGAGCGGTCGCAAGCCAAAGGAAGCGTCCAATACCAATTACGCGAATACTCAGATGACGGATACATATGGATCAGAGACGCCGACGGAATTTGGGGCTGCTTTGATAAAGACCAAAAATTCCTTTTTGACATCGGAGAGGGTGAATATCCTCTTGATTTCAGAAAGGGTGTTGCTTTCGTACAAAACAACGATCCCGACATTGACATTTATGGCGGAGATTACTTTGTTAAAGCGGATGGCTCAAAAACCATGCTTACCGAATTATTGCCGCCGTCCGATGAAGTCACGTATTCCCTCTATGATGTAGGGAGCGAACTGTTTGTCGTAAAATTGATAAAACCTGTTCCCAACAACTCCGGGGTAAAAGAGGATCATGCGTATTGGGGAGTGTTTGATTCATCAAACCTTAAATGGCATATGGAACCTAATAATCCGATCAACACCTCTGGCAGAGGGTATAACGGTGATGTGATTGATATACCAATTAACAAAAAACAAGACAACCAAAACAAACATATAGTTCCTTTAGACAATGGGTACTTTTATTTAGGGATGTTGAATCGTGATGGCAACCCTTACAATTTTTCTAATGACAATGTTTTATTTGTCAAGGATTCATTGGCGGACGATGTCCCTTTAATAATAGATAGTTACCAACAGTATTCAAATAATTTTTCCGAGGGCATCTGTTATGTTGCAAAACACAGAAGCGATTGGAATGGTATGTTCAGTAGCGGTTTTGATTATATCAAAGAAAGCTACTTTAAATTGCGCGACAACGAAAAAATCGAACTTAAAGATTTTGGCGTCGTAATAAACAACCCCAAATTTTTAGGTGGTTATGCTTTGATAGTGTTTCAACCAGATGCGAACAATTATGCAAAAATTGATTACAAAGCAAAAACACTAATCCAAATAATTGACAAAAACGGAAAAGCACAACTTTCTTCTCCTGTTCCCGTCCAAGGAAATTTTCAAACATGTGAATATGGCGAATTAAGTTTCGCTTCTCTTGGTGAAGGGTTGTTTGTTTATAATAATGCGATCTACGATCTTAGTGGTAAAGTTGTAATTAACCTACCAAAAAAAGTTGAAAACGCTGCTGTCGGAAGATTCAAGTTTGGCGTTGCCAGGGTTCAAAATTATAAAGAAGCCGGTTTGTCCACGAAGTTTATTAAAGAGGGTTCTTGCTACATCGACGACAAGGGAAATATTGTAAGCTTTACGAAACCGGGAGGTAGCAAATGAACAGAACATTAATTTTTCAACATTGTGCCTTTGGTGTTGGCATTAACAAAAAGGAGGAGCATTCTAAATGAAAGACTTTTTTACATCCTTAGAAATAGCAAGAGGCATCAGCTTTGATGATTTCAAAGCCACGCTTTTCGAACTGCGCAAAAAATGGTCTTATCGCATCAATTCGGCGCCAAACGCTCAGAAGCGGAGCGAAGCCGAAATTAAGGTTGAGCTCATCAACGAGGCTATGGTCAAAATTAAAGACTCCGCATCACTTGACCAATATCGCTTTGAATTAAACAACCCCCCGATGGCGGTCGATAGCGACACTCAAAGCGGCAGCGATGATTTGGAGTACGAAAAAGATTTAAAAATCGCAAATGGTTTTTTTGCGGACGAAGATTACCAGCGAGCTTTTGAAAAAGCCAACGCAATCCTCGCCTCCGGAAAGAAAACTGCCGACGTTTACGAATTGGTCATGCTCAGTTTGAATAACATGGGGCGTCATGCGGAATCAGTATCATTGGGCGTGGAAGCCATTGAAAAATATGGGCGTACCGAGCGCAAGATATTTCGTGCCTTGGTATTTGCCTACGAAAAAGAAGGCAACCATAAAAAGGCGCATGATTTGCTTATGCAATTGAAGCGGACTTCGCCGGACGACGTTAATTCTGATTTCTTTATTGCACAAATGCTGATCGAAGAGCTTGGTAAGAAGTATGTCGAAGAAGCACGCGGCTTTGTAGACAACCTTTTGCCTAATATTGATATGATCGGAAATCCGGAAGTCGCACGATGGGATGTACAGCTGGTTCGTGATTATGGAAAGAGCTTCCCTCTGCTCGCCTCTAAAATTGCCACTTATTCTTCGGGCGACTATGATAAAAACTCTGAGTTTGTTAAGAACACAAATAACCTTTTTGAAGGTACACTTGAGAATTATGCGAGAGACCACTATAAGGAATTCGAAGCATACATCACGTCGAGCGACAAAGATAAAAAATCAGATATTGATATATGCTGTGAAAAGTTTGAGGTTTGCAACATAACCAGAACTCTCGCCACCGTTAAAGGGACTAACCAGATGCGCTCTACATTGGACAACATTCTTGCGAAGTATCGAACGCAAAAAATATCTGTTGCGTGTTACTCTGTCATTGAATATTTCTCCAAGCTCTGTGTCATGGAATTGCCGACTTACGGTGCCTTAGTGGAATACAAAGCCGAATCACTGATGGTGGAGAATGATGCAGACTATTCTTCTGCATCCAATTTACTAAACCCGCTTTCAGATGTCCAAAAAAAGACTTCCGGGAGCGGAACAAGAATATGGAATCTGGTTGAAGAGGTTGAGCAAGTGCATTCATGTGTGAAGCACCGTGCCCGAAGATATATATATGACATCACCTCGATCCCCGGAGTCATTGCAATATATTTTTCTGCGGTGGCTCTTATCAGCATAATTTCGATGCTCATATATAACGCTTCGCTGAATCAAGGTGTTGCTGTCGATGTATATGATTTAATTCAACCAGTAACCAAAGCTGCCATTAGAGATTTTTCAAACATTGTTCTTGTGGGGTACGCGCTTGTGTTTGCGATAATTGCTTGTGCAATTTTTGCCGACATTAATCAACGTTACAAAGAACGAAATCGTGTCCCCTCTAAAATAGCCAAGAGTTTTACGGTTCTGTTTGGGTGGGTTATATTCTTCTTTGTCGCATCACTTGTGATGGCGATTATAACAGCATTCGCCGATGAGGTCCCAGGTTTTGTTTCATCCATCCCCGGAGTAATTGCTGGGTTCTTCAGTTTCCTTTTGCCGCTTCATGATGCTATACGCGAAATGTTCGCAATAAACATATGGGTTGCTGGTGGAGCATGGCTTGTTATCCTCATAATTGCTCAAGCATTTTCCAAGAAAAGCAAAGCTGTGAGTACGGAAATAGCGGCTCTCGCGGACTGCACAGCTCTTGTAAGTTGGCTTAACACTGTAGATGGCGACGACTCCCATAAGGTGGATTTGACTGAAGAGCAAGTCATGCGCCGTGCATCAAAAATGGCAAAGCAAATGATTCGTGATTTACAATATAGAATTGATAAGGCCGAAAGGAATTTATCAAATTTCGATACCCTAACGTGGGATTTATGGACGGGGCAACAAGAATCGGATAACGAATTTCTTAGCGAGGTCACTAAATATTGGACTGACGAGACTGATTTCCCCGTTCAATCATTGTTGTGTGAAAAGCAAATGAAGCTGATGTCAGTAAATCAAGAAATACTGAACAAATTCGGGAAAGCTGCTGGTTATGTTTAATCAACATGATTATGAAAACCATTATTAGAACAGGAGGAATAAAAAAATGCCATTACCACCCGCAGTGCCACCACCAGAAAATGTTTGGAGCGGTGAAGTCAATGATCAACCGCAAATAGTAGAAGAGCTCCCGGCAGATTACGAGGATCCACAGCAGGCTCTTGATTCTCTTGAATCAATGGGAGATTTATACGATTATGTCGGCGATGTCGGCGCACCATTAGCTGATGGTCTTGAAAAGGCAAATGAGAACGATGAATTGTCAGAAACAATAAGTGCTGAGAACAGAGCAAAAGCGACTGAAGCATCAGACAGCCCTCCTGACGAAGAAGACCCCCTTGACAATGATGAACCGCCAATAGATGACACTTTTAAAGACACGGCAGAGGCTCAAGAGGAAAAAGCACCTGAACCAGTTGAAGATGAAAATAAAGTATTGTAAAGGAGGGTGTGAACGATGAGCGATTTTCAAAAAGCAATGCGCCCAAACCAATCTGTAGACGAATACGAAGAATCTGTAAAATCATTGGAAGATCAATACTCCAATGAAATTGATGCTTTGGACAGAGAAGACAATCCCGATATAGAACCAGGAGCATCTATTTCACATGATGAGTTTTCCGCAGAAATGAATAAGCTGGACGGTCGCGCAAATGGCCTTAGCGAAGAATTTGTGGAAAACGAAGATGTGTTCAATGCCGATACGGGAGAAATAGAATACTCTGCAGAAGGTGGATATGCTTTGGATAACGAAGGTAATGCGGCATATGACACATACGATTCATTAGACGATTTTAAGTCTGAATATGGTGATGACGTCACAATAACGCGACGCGGAAGTCATGATGGAGACTATTTTGCTGTGGGTGATACTGATTATGATGAATCTTCATTAGCGCAAAGAGAAGAGTATTTCGCCGATAAAACCTGTGAATATGAAATAGAGTCATTGCCAGAAGATTGCAAAATAGTCTGTGGCGATGTTGCAGAATGGAGTGAAGCGGGTCACGAAGGTGGTGGCGAACAATTGCAATTTGCTAAGTTGGATGAAAACGGTGACATAAAGAAAAATGAAGATGGAACAATTGATGCGTACAGTGTTTCTGATTTAGAATATGATGGCCATATTAAACGCTGTGAGACGCCTGAAAAAACATCAGACAGCAGCCTTGACGATCCGCCGACAGATGATAAGTTCGAAAATGCGGATGATCCTCGTGAGGTAAAACTTCCTGAAAAGATCGAGGACGAGAACGTGTCCTAAATTTTAGCAAATTTGCATGATGTAAAATAATGCTCTGCTTAATAGCAAGTGGAAAGGAGTATTTATGGGAATTCGAGAGCAACTACATAATATGGGACATGAATTTTCACCGCCTACTGATACAGTGAAAAGTGATAACCCCCAAAGTGTTCGGGAAACAATGCAAGGTTTTCATAGTGGTGGAAACGATTCGTCTGATGACAAAGATGAAAACGCCGAAAAAAATGAAGATACCGAAAATAACGAGCAGACTGGTGACGACGAACAGGCTGAGGACGAAGAGCAGGCTGAGGACGATGAACAGGCCGAGGATGAAGAGCAACCAGAGACGGATGAACCTCCGGTGGAAGATGATCAAATCGAAAACGATATGCCTCCAGAAGACGATTTCCCGGAGGATGACTTTTCCGAAGATGATATGGCTGAGGATGACGACACTCCGCCGGAAGACGAATCTGCTGAAGGTGGCGATGATGAACCATCCGAAGAAGAAATGGACAACAGCGATGATGCTGATGAACCCCCTGAAAATGACGAACCAAGTGAATCAGAGCCCGAACCGGAACCCGAGCCTGAACCGCCTGAGCCGCCCGAACCGAATTATTAAGCCAAAGCAAGCTCCAAATGTACGTGAAAAACCCGAGTCTGTCAACAAGGTCAAGCTCAATAAAAAATATAACAGGAGGAACAATAAATGTTCTGTACAAAATGTGGTAAACAAGTTTCGGAAGGCGCGGCCTTCTGCACTCACTGCGGCTCGCAAGTTCAAGCTGCGACAGGAACTATACAAGCTGCTGCACAATCAAGTCCGCAAGCAGGTGCTTTGCATAACGCGTAACAACCCATTCAACAAAATACACCTGCGCCTGTTGCAACACAACAGTATGACTATCAACAAAGCACACCCCCTGCTGCCCAACAACCGGCTCCTCAACAGTATCAACCCGCGGCTGTCGTAGCTCAGCCACAAACAATTATCCCCGTAAATCCCAAAAGCAGTGGCATCTTCGCAAAACCCGAAACCAAGGATGTACTGGCTGCTCGCCTTGCAGAATTTATGCAAAAGAACCCTTTCCTGTTTGACACCCTTGGAACAAACGAAAACTCGTTACCTTGTCCTTTGTCCGATGACATACTCTTTCGGCATGTCTGGCGTGTGCTTTTCATGACAGACTTAAGGAAATCGTTCTTTGAATGCGAACCAACTCTCGAAATTGCCGGGATAGAAGTTCCCGGAGAAAAAGGCAAGAGCCAGGCAGAAAAAGATTTCTTGCTATTGGAGCAGGGAATGATTTATTTTTCTGTACTCAAGTCATTGGGTTTAATTTGTGACGTTCTTGGGATTGAAAAAGACGGATGGAACGACATTGTTGCACCGATTGAAAAGCTAATACACGTTACCACACAAAATGATGTGCATGTTTATGCCATGACAGAGAAATTGTTTTGCGATTCTGAGATTCGCAAAATATCAGTTAAAATATGCGAAATTCTGAATGTTGACTATAGCGAAACAGGTCTTGGCAAATACAAAGGCGGCTATACAATATGGACTGGCGGGCGAGGATTTGGAGCCGCTATGACAGGGCTATCCATGATCGGCAAAAAACTGGACAAATCCTGTGTAAAAGATGCCTCCGCTTTCGTTTCTTATAATCAGGTGATTGAGCTTTTCAACGAAGCGTTTCCTGATCTCAAAAAGCCTTGGTGGCTTTCGGATGGTTTTAAATCAAATGAGGCATATTCCGGAGTTGAAAAGGAAGTTGACGGAGTGCCCTGCCTTGAGGTAATGGTCAACGGCGAACCGAAATTGTATAGGATAGCGTACAAAAGCGAGGAAGCAAAAACTAAAATGTTTTCAAAGGAAGTAAAAGAAATATACTACCAATTTGTCGTCATCCCCTTTGATGATAAATATTCGGTATCAAGCGTTAAAACATTGCTGGATGTAATCTGTTTCGGTACCGTTATAAAACCAAATGAAAACGCAAGAGCCTTTTCTCTCGCTTATCATCAAGGGGAAGTGAAAAAATATCTTTATGACGAATTCAGAGAAAAGATTTTAGGGATTTCTGCTGACGAGTAAGAGTAAAAGAGGTATCTTATGTTTGGGTTTAAAAAAGGAAAAACGCAGCAACAGGCAAGTCAAGATAAAGCGGAGGCATTGCGCCGAAAATTGCAGCAGACGGTTTCCGATAAGCCGTCTGCTGCTGCGGCGCAGGAAACAAATCAAGCTTCCATGCCGGAACCGATTCATGTTCAACCGCAGTATGAACCGAACACGCCGACAATGCCGACATCCTCAATTGATTCGGATCTCGCGGATGATGTTCTTTGCGCATTTCTTGCAGAGGATAGCGTGCTATTTGGTGGGTAAAGTTGGCGGGTGCTGGAAATGCCCGACAATAATGATAGCGCGTTGCTTTTATCTGAAGACATTATAGCGCAACGGCAATATCATCACTCTGAGGCTGGTATAACTTGGGAGGAATGTGGGTTACGCCAATACTTAAATGGCGAATTCCTTCGTCAGTTTAGCGGACAGGATCAAGCGCATATAATGCAAGTCAAAAATGAAAATTCTGACAACCAGCGATTCGGAACAGGTGGCGGCAATACCACAATAGACAAGGTGTTCCTACTAAGTATTGAAGAAGTAATCAAACATTTCGGAGACAGCGGACAGTTACAAAAACGGCCAGAGAAAAACTTTTGGTGTATAGATGACCAGTTCAACAGCAGACGACAGGCCAATTATAATGATGAAGTTTGGTTTTGGCTGCTTCGGTCTCCTGGCGGCAATGGAGTTAAAGCAGCAAGCGTTGATGATGACGGTCGTATTTCTTTTACCGGAGAAAGCATAGTCAATGACAGGGTTGGTCTTCGCCCCGCCATTTGGGTAAGGTTGCAAAATTACACTCTTGATACCGAATTTTCCGATATAGATCGCGAAAGAAATCAAGCAGCCCAGGGGAAGAATTCACTCGTCGTATCGACCAAAGATGAGCAATCCAAAGTGATTTCAGATCATTAATGAATAACAAGTAGGTTTAAGGAGAACGAATATGTCAAATAAAACCGTACCGCAACATCTCGGCGTGATCATGGACGGAAATAGGCGTTGGGCAGTTGCGAATGGATTGCCAGAAGCTGCAGGACACACCAAAGGCAGTGAAAATTTTGGGGAATTATTAAAATGGTGTTTGGGTGCGGAAATACCTCATCTTTCCGTTTATGTCTTTACAACCGAAAATGCAAAACGGAGCAAAGAGGAAATTGAACACATTTTTTCTCTTGTTAGTGGGTTCTTAAAAAAAAGCAAAGAGAGAAGTATTAAAAACGGCATTACATATACCATCATGGGGAATAAAGATATTCTTCCGCCGCAGGTTGCAGAACTGATCAAGGAAATAAACACAGGCGTTGGAACAAAAGCAAAACTCACTGTGCAATTCGCTTTGGGATACGGCGGAAGGGACGAAATTGTTCGTGCGATTAAGAATATTGGAAAAGAACTTTTATCAGGAACTCTATCTTTAGATGACCTTGATGAAGACGTAGTGTCAAAATATCTTGATACTCCAGATTTCCCTGATGTGGACTTGTTGATTCGCACTGGAGCAGCTCATAGGTTAAGCAATTTTATGTTGTGGCAAACACATTATTCAGAAATTTGCTTTTCGGACAAGCTATGGCCAGCATTTTCCAAAGAAGACTTTCGCGAAGCAATAACGATTTACGCAAATAGTTATAAAACCCAAATGGGAAAGTAAGGAGTTCTTTTTATGTATTCGGAATTTTCTGGCAAGTCGAAGGATGCACAACCCATTGATACGATTCAAAGAATTCGAACCATTCTATTTGAAATGGGAATTTTCGTTACTGAAACATGGCTTGATTGTATAGATGGAATCTATACGCTTAATTTAATGTGTAAAAAGACCGAAGTGGTTTGATAGGATATAAGCGCGAAGAAACAAGTGGACAGCTCATATGGCTTTCCCGCTCCATCTACTTCACCTTTGCGCGGAACAAGACCAAGGGGTTTCCCCCACAGACCACCCCTGTTCTCAAACGCAAACTCCGTATACTTCACTTTATTGCTTTGCATCGTCTGCCTGATAATGCCATGGGTATTTTCTTTCCAGTCATTCTTCAGCCAGTCGCGCTTGCTGTAGAGAACCTCGGATTTGACATAATTGTATAAAGACAACTTCTGAGCATTTACGCTCTTTTCATCTTTCAAAATCGAACGCAAAACCACCCAATCCATGACCTGCTTCGCCTTTTCAAGCAATTCAAAATCATCGCCAAGTTCAAGCCTCAGCTCATGAATGGTGTCGGTTTCAAAGTCGGCATCTTTGAGCTTGATTTTACTTTCGCTGTCTTCCAACAAAAACAGGTCGCTCATATGCACCGTTGAATTTGAGAGCAGTTTGATGACATGAGTAAGCCTGCCCTCCTCGTCGAAAGTCGCCGTTAAAGCCCTGCTCAATGCCGTTTTCGCCTTTGTTGCAGTACCTTCTCGCAGAGCATACTCAATCAGACCGATGTCATATTGAAAAACTATTCTGCTGTAAGAGTAGCCATAAAATCCTGTATGATTCGCCTAAGGTGTCCTCTCGCCTTCCTGTCCGAAAACGGGCTTCCCTCATTCGCTTGATTAAAAAATGTATACAGTTTCGATAAAGTCAAGTTCAAGCTCAATGATTACTCGACAACCTCCCAATGCCCTGTTTTATCGGAACCAACACGCTTTAACTGCCCTGTTTTTTTAAGCATGATTAGATCTCGCTTGATTGTCTTCGTTGTCACGGAGAAAATTGCAGCTAATTCATACGCAGTAACTGATGGATTGTCAGCAACAATCTCTTTAAGTTTCTCCCTACGAGATACAGGGGCATTTACAGGGACATTTACAGGGACATTTACAGGGACATCCGTTTTTTTCTTTTCATCACCATCAGTTCTAAACCCTTCGTGCTGCCGCAGTGTAACAATAAAGTAATTCCTGTCCTCGTCAGTATCAAATTCAGGCGGGGGTGAACCATTCGCTTCCAAAGCATTCAAAATCTTTGTAATGCCTGTGGATTGCTTTTCCGATAAGTCTATCTCTTTCAAAAACTCACCAATGCGGCGATTGCGGTATTTTCGTGCCCGTATCTTGCCGACGGCAAAGGTCTCCATGTCAATCCACTTTGCAGGGCCGGGATAGTTGATAACCTGTATGCAATCAACATACAGCCTTATCTCGACAGGCTCAGGGTCTCGATATGACTTATGAAATATTGCGTTAACCAAGATTTCTTCAAGTGCGGCGTATGGATAATTAAAGAACCGGTCAGCTTCTGCTCGAGCAGGATGCTTGACTACTTTTTCTACAAGCAATACAGCGTTGATATACGAGAGAGCATCGCGGATTTGCTTTTGAATCGGTCCGGTAAAAACTTTCTCAGTAAAATCATCTGAACCCTCTGCTCGGAGCGAATGGAAGTGAACCAAGTCAATTTGTGCGCCCGGTATGAATTTTTCAGGACGATCCCCAAACATGAGCAATCCTATATTGCGTATATCAACACCAACATCGGTAGGATTTGCGGTTTCAAGCGCAATAAGGATGTCCTCCACGGAGATTTTGCTTCTCATTGTTTTTAAGGAGCTATCGCTATCCACCAAATAATCTTCTAAATGCGCTCTCCGTATGTCATCAATTGTCGCTTTCCGATTAACGCGGTCATCGTATGGAGTGGAGTTGAACTTATCGAAAAGTTCCGAGAGTTCTGACCCCTTAGCGATAGTTTTTACTGATGCCGGCTTGATCCAGTATTCCTTGTGTTTGTCTTCCGACAAAACATCCTTGGGCGATGAGTACGGTCCGTCATCCCCGGCGGAACACCATAAGTATAACAAATGTTTACCCTGATATTGCACGATTTCTATTTGCGGGATATATCTCGGCATGATGAAATTGCAGTATTGAAATAACTCCTGCTGGATTTTATCCAAATCATCCTTGTCAACCCCAACAGGCGGCAACTGCGGGCGACCGTACTTCTCCTCAATGCCGATAACGATGTAACCTCCGTTGGTATTGTTGAAATCATTTGCATAGGCGCAAATCGTCGTAACTATATCCGTCGGATTCCAGCCGCGCTTATATTCCACGCGATCGCTCTCGACAACGCGGTCTTTCAGTAATGTTTCAAGTTTTAATGGAATCATATAATATCAATTCTTTCTTCGGATTTATTATGAATGTTTATCTAAAATGTTCAATTTTCATTATAGCATACTGCATGGCGTTTTTCTTCTCTTTTTCAAAATGTTTAGGTTTGAGATGCTACACAAAAAATCCTACAACATTACAAAAATCGTAAACGCAAAAAAGCATTTCAAAAAAACGCTTGACATCTCACAATCATTAGGTTATAGTGTATCCACGAGGGCTTGATACCCCTTTGGAACTACACTACAAGTTCAAATAAGGTAAATCCGAAATCGTATGCAGGGCTTTGATAGCCCTCTTTTTTATCTAATAATATCATAAGAGCATTATATCATGTTTACATGATATATATCATATTTTGCGCAAACATACTACTGCGGTGGCGCAAATGCCCATGCCGCTTCCGGTAAAGCCCATGCCCTCTTCCGTAGTCGCCTTGACGCTGATAGTGCCGACATCGGTTTTTAAAACCGCGGCTATATTCTCTCTCATCTGCCTTATATGCTCTGATAAACGCGGGGCTTCAAGCACGATGGTTATATCCGCATTGCCGATACAATAGCCATGCGATAAAATAAGCGCATATGTCTTGGCAAACAGCTCCATGCTGCTTATATCTTTCCATTTGCGCTCAGATGGCGGATAGTGTTCTCCAATATCTCCAAGCGCGCAAGCCCCGAGCAAAGCATCTATGAGCGCATGTATCGGCACATCGGCATCGGAATGTCCGTCCGGCCCGAACGGGCAAGGTATCTCAACACCGCATAATATGCATTTTCGCCCGCCGATGAGCCTGTGGGCGTCATATCCGTGACCGATTTTGTACTCACAACT